>JGI994J12354_10005904_pt1 | contig 10376 bp, 9 predicted proteins | sample IntmicLarv3ML3BL_FD_12354 | JGI IMG/M metagenome (IMG submission 12354)
GTTCCGGGGTATGAAGTAGTTAAGTTTGGCGTTAAACCTGTGAAAGCTGTACCGACTTTAACGCAGAGTTGGACGGTAGAAAACAGCTTTACGCTTGTAACAACAGATTCTTCTTACTTTGGTACAGGAACAGTTTTACTATTGGACGGAAAAACCCTTGAAAGAGATTTGGATTATAAAATATTAAGCAGTTATCCGAATTATACCGCAGAAGTTTATGCGCACAACTTTAAAACAAATAGTATACATGTACTTGAAGTTGTTTCGAACGACTATGCAAAAAACTCAGTATCAGCTGTAACGGATTCTAGCTTTGTAGAATCGATAGATGCACCTGTGCTTTTAGCAGAAGAGTCTGTTGTGAGCCAAACTGTTAGCATAGGTTTTTCAGATGATACTGATTGGGCAAACAATTTAACAAAAGTAACAGTAAAAAGAGGTACATCTACAGAAAGTACAGTAAGTGGTTATAGTACAGCAAGTGGCGAGCTGGTTATTCCTGCTAGCTATTTCACTTCAAGTGGAATATACACAATTACTTGCTATGCAACAGGCTACTATATTGTACAGATAGTGGTGGAAGTTGTGAAAGAAGATACATTAGCATTAGTTATAAATAATAGTGAAGCTAGATTAGAATTCACCTCAAAGACATCAACCGGCTCAAATGATACGTATTTTTACGACTATGCAGTAGTTTATCTTAATGGTGTAAAGTTGACAAAGAATACAGATTATACAATCAAAAGCTATCATACTATGTATATAGATGCGTCTTATTTCAATGAGGACGAAAATATACTTGTTGTGGAAGCACCAGGCTACAAAAAAGTTATAGAAACAGTTGCTAAACAGGAAGTGCCAAAAGATGTACCTGAAATTGAGTTTAACGAAGCTATGTTTAGAGGCGAAAATGTTTTTGTTTTAAAAGTGGATGACCAAGATTGGATTGATGCAGTAGTTGCAGGTACAAATAGTGTATCTATAACATATGGTTACTCAACAACTTTAATTGTAGACGATGTTAATGACATGGGTAGTGGGTTACTTGAAATAACAGCAAGGCAAAATGTTACTATCAGAGAATATACAGTTACCATTGTTGCAGAAGGCTACAGAAAAGCAACTTTTGTGTTTACTCCGTATACACAAACACCAGAGATAACATATAGCTGGAGCGGAAACGATTTAATAATTACAGCAGTGGGAGACAGTAGCTTTATCGGCTATAGCGCTCCTGAGGTAAAATTAAATGGCGAAACACTTATAAGTGGCACAAGCAATGATTATAGAACAGAATCTGTAAGTAGTGGCTATGCTATAAGGATATATGAAAGAGCACTTGATAAAACAGAAGCTCCATATGAAATTGAAGTAACAAATAAAGACACAAGCTACAACTATAATGGATCAGTTACTATTATAGCAGACTAATAAATGCTCTTTTTCTCCACATAGATGCCTACAACAAGGTGTTTGTGTGGAGTTTTTTTGCCCGTTTAAGATGAAAAAATAATAAATATGTGATAATATATAAAACAGAAGATTTTAGCAGGCAAGGGAGGGCATATATGTATTTTGAAGAGATTGAGTGTAAGACTGCTCTTAACAAAATAGAAAGAAAAAGTATGCCTTATAATTGGGATTTGAATGTTTATAGAGGTTGTGAGCATGGTTGCAAGTATTGTTTTGCAATTTATTCCCATAAATACCTGGGGTCTTATGATTATTACAATAAAATTTTTGTTAAGACTAATGTAGTAGAGCAACTAGAGAAAAAGCTTAGCAGTAAAACTTGGACACAGGAAATAATTAATCTTGGCGGGGTAACAGATAGCTATCAGCCATGTGAGAGCAAGTATAAAATAATGCCTGATATTTTGAACCTTCTTATAAAATATAAAACACCATGTACTATTTCCACTAAATCAAAGCTTATATTAAGGGATTACGATTTAATTGAAAAACTTTCGGAGGTTACTGCTGTTAATATATCCTGTACAATCACTGCAATGGACGAAAAAATACGTGAGAAATTAGAGCCAAAAGGGGCAAAAAGCCTAGATAGGTTTCAGGTACTAGATGCCTTTGGTAAAACAAGGGCTTCCACAGGACTACATGTTATGCCTCTTGTGCCACTACTTACAGATAATAGAGAGAATATTGAAAATCTTTGTTATAACGGTGCAAAAAGTAAAGTTGACTATGTGTTGGTGTCAGGGCTAAACTTAAAGGGAGAGACAAGGAAAGTATTTTTCGATTTTATATCGAAGGAATATCCTGAAAAAATGTATGATTTATTGAAGTTGTATAAAGACGGATATATGGATAGACAATATAGCGCAGAACGGATTAAAATGGTAAACGAAATTAAAGGGAAATATAACCTTAGCGGAAATTATAAAAAACCGCTAGAAGAAAGACTAAAAACCTTTGATGCAAAGCAGTTATCATTGTTTGATTACCAGTTGTAACTTACTTATAAAATAAAAAGACTAACTATTAAAAGTCAACACCTAAAATGAAGTTTTTGATTTGAAGCACAGAAATGTATTTTGGATATATAGAACCTTGATAATTGCATGACAACTAGAGTGCCCCAGTAGAGCCACTCAAAATAATTATGATTTTAATAATCGTAAGAACGACTCACGAAAGTTTGCTCTGACTTCACAAGATGAAAAAGTACACGAGTCAACTTTTTGGCAGCATGAGAAAATGCCACATTATAAGCCTTACCTTCAGAACGTTTCTTTGCTAGATATTCACCAAAATGAGTATCCCAATGGCAAACATACTTGGTAGAATTAAATAGGGCATAGCGAAGATATTTAGAACCACGCTTCACCATCTTCGCATGAGTGGATACAAGTTGACCTGATTGATAGACAGATAGTTCTAATCCAGCGTATACCAATATCTGTTCCGCACAATCGAAATTCGCAAAATTCTCGGTTTCCGAGATGATGATTGCAGCCATGCGATATGAAATACCAGGAACGCTTAACAATGGGCTGTGCAAAGAGTCGACAATCGGATTAATTTTTGATTCTATGAGTGCAATCTGTTTTTCTAAAACAAGAATGCGCTGAATTGTCTGTTGTAACTCCAATACCTTCATTTCGCTAAACGAGCCAATAGATGAGCGTGCAGCATCTCGTATTTCGATTGCTTTCTCATCACCATAGCGACCTTTAGAAGCGGATGATAGCAAAAGCTTTAGGCGAGTCAGATGACAGTTGGCAATTGTCCTAGCTGTTGGAAACTCTGCTAGTAAGGAATAAATCGAAACCAAATGTAAGGATGGAACTAGCTTTTCTAATTCAGGGAAAAGAATGACACAAAGCCTAGCATAAGAAATTTTAAGTTTGGCAAGGTCTTGGACAAGAGAAAAACGATAACGAGTTAGTGATTTCAACTCACGAATATGATAAGATGTCTGAGAGTAGGACTTTAAAGATTCCGTTCTCAGCATAGTTACAATAGAGTGAGCATCAACCTTATCTGTTTTAGTTTTTCTAAGACTTAGACTTTTCCTGTAAAGACTAGTGTGTAAGGGATTTATAACAATGGTGGTTAGACCTTGTGAAATCAAAAACTCTAAAAGATTATCGCTGTAGTGACCAGTAGCTTCAAGTCCTACTTTTATATTGCTTAAATCTTCAGAACATGATTTCAGTTTGGATAATAGGTCGTCAAAACCATTACGATTGTTGGCGATGGTAAAAGGTTCTAATAAAACCAGCCCACCTGTGTCAGAGACAAGGCAATCGTGCTTCTCCTTGGCAACGTTAATTCCTGCATAAATCATGATAGTAACTCCTTTGCATTGTATTTGACACTGTTTTGTATCCACAGACTTGTTTGTCAAATGTAACCTCGTTCGAAATAAAACGTCATGCGTTATCTAACTAATTACCATTTAAACAAACGGCTGTAGTTATACCCTTTTTAAAAACGTCTAGCGTTAGGAGTGATGTACTAATCCACAGCGCCTGTAACAGTATAGCATTTTATCCTTGAAGAGGGATGTAAATAACTACTACTATATAATACGAGGAGTTTGACATGGAAAAAAAATTCGAACCACACTATATTTTAATACTTATATCCACACTTAAAGCAACAGGTGTACTATTAATATTTTTTGCTGTTGCAGTTTTGTCATCTCCAACTAAGGTTGCTACTATCTTTAATCTGGTAAGAGTATTAGTTCCCGTCGTATTAATTACATATGTATACATAATGCTTTTTTGGAAAGGTATAACCTTTGAAACAAATGGAGAGAAATTTGATTTTCGTATGAAAACAGGAAGAAAGCGTCATATAGAAATTTATTATTCAGACATTGAAAACATTGAGCTTAAAGAAGGATTTTTAGAAAAACTTTTTAATGTATCAAGGCTTTCCATTAGCCTAAAAGGCAAAGAAAAAATCTATGCTGATGATACTATGGTGCTAAACCAGTATCTAGTTTTTAAAAAAGATGAGGCTAAAGAAATACTGTCCATCCTCAAATTGTTACAATGATTTAACAACTTATGTAGCAAAATAAATTCCGCTTTATACCAAAAAGCCAGTAAATTCGGCAATGCTATTGCTAAAAATTATTGACTTTTTTTATTTTTCTGGTATATTTATAAAGAATGTGAATAAAATATTAAATATATATTAAATCATTCTTACAAGGTGGATATATCAAAATGACTATATTTAAAAAGCACTCCCATTTAATATCATTCTATACATCAATGGTTGTAATCTTGACTTTCGCTTTTACGGTTTCCGGAAAAGATGTGCAAGCTTACTTTTCCGTAGCTGAGGCAAGTTTTTATTCAGGGCATAAAACCCCTTCTGTAGAGGTTACTACTATTGAAACTATTAAAGAAAGCTCTGCTAAAGAAATAGAAACTATTACAAGGGAAATTTTACCTGCCTTTAGCAATATTCAAGAAGAAGAAATTGAAAACAGTTCAATAATGCAAGCATTCTTGCCTATAGGGCTACCTATTGAAGGTATAGTAACCTCTGAGTTTGGTTACAGAATAGACCCTACTAGCGGAAATGGGCATAATCATAACGGAACTGATATTAGTTTAAAAATAGGCACACCTGTCCCTGCCACAGCAAACGGAATTGTTACTGTATCAAAGTACAGCAACTCATATGGCTATATGGTAGAAGTTGAACATTTAAACGGATACTCAACTGTTTATGCGCATAACTCAGAACTTGCGGTTAATGTAGGCGACTATGTGTTTAAAGGCGATATTGTCGCTCTTTCAGGAAATACAGGCTATTCCACAGGGCCTCATCTCCACTATGAAGTTCGCTTAAATGGTAAAGCAATGGCACCGATTATGTAAATTAACGAAAGTAGACATTTACCATGTCTACTTTTTTATATGTTATCACAAAATATCCAATAGCATTTTCCTGTATAAAGAAAAACCCACCTGTTCAGTTTAAACTTGAACAAGTGGGTTAATTTGGCTTTTTGTATCTATTAACCATATCAACTATATACGTTGGTGGGTATTATTTCTATCCTAAAACTGTTGCTACTTCTTCGACTGCCACTACTTCATCTACGCCGTCAGCAGAAATGGTAACTTCCACTCCTTCGGCAAGCCCTAACGAAATAATACACATTAGGCTTTTTGCGTTAACATTCTTATCATCAACAGAAATCTTTACATTACTTTTAAACTTACTGGCGGTCTGAACAAAAAGAGCAGCCTGCCTCGTATCCAGTGAATCCTTTAGAGAAACTTTTTTACTAACCATTATTACACACCATATCCTCTCTCAAAAATTCTGCCATTTCACTTATCTTCCTTAAACGGTGATTTACTCCTGATTTTCCCACAGGCGGTTCTAACATTTGCCCTAATTCCTTAAGGCTCGCCTCTGGATATTCAATCCGTATGGCCGCCATTTTTTCCAATTGGTTAGGCAAATACCCAATACCACGGTTATCTTTAATGAAAAGAATGTCCTCCATTTGTTTAACAGAGGCAGTTATGGTTTTGTTAAGATTTGCCGTTTCACAGTTCACCTTACGATTAACATTGTTACGCATATCTTTAAGAATACGCACATTTTCCATATCCATAAGGGCAATATGGGCACCCATTACATTAAGCAAATCCACTATTTGTTCGCCCTCTTTTAAGTAAACAACATAGTGTTCTTTGCGCTTAACTATTTTTGCCTCCATACCAAAAGAATTAATTACATCTCTAAGATCTACACTATAGTTGTAATCCCAGCATACAAATTCCATATGATATGTTTTTTCGGGAGCGCTTATGGAGCCTGATGCAAGAAAAGCACCTCTTATATATGCTCTCTTACAACATTCGCCACTTACTAAAAGAGAATTAATCCCATTAGCCAAAACTTGACTGTTGCCTGTTCCCTCTAAAATCCCTGTTGCCAAAAGAACTTTCTTAGCAAATTCATCTTTATTGTTGATAGTAAGAATATATACCCGATTTCGCTTTAACTGGCTATTTCGTCTTACCACTATCTCACACTCTATATTAAAAGTTTTTTTCACCAATGTAAAGTATTTTCTGGCAACAGTAACATTCTCCGTTTGAATTTTTATACAAAAAACATCACCATTTTTACTAATATGTCCGCACATATTTAACATTGCGGCGACTTCCGCAATATTACAATGTCGTGCTTTTCCAAAACAATGCGCTAACTCGCTTTTAACATTAGACGAAAACGACAATTTTTTCGCCTCCCCATATTTTATCTATTTTTTACCCTTTGGTGCTTTATCAATGTCATGATGCTTTAATCTTACACTATATTTTCTTTCTTTCAATACTTTATCCAGCTCATTTGCCAACGTAACCGAACGATGCCTGCCACCTGTGCAACCTATGCTTATAACAAGCCTGTTTCGCCCTTCTTTAATATAGTGTGGAATAAGGAAACTTACCATGTCCACCAGTTTATCAAGAAAAACTCTGCTTTCTTCAAAACTCATTACATAGTCCGAAACTTCCTTATCGTCACCTGTCAGCTCTTTAAGCTCACTTATATAAAAAGGATTAGGTAAAAACCTTACATCAAATACTAAGTCAGAATCCTTTGGAATACCATATTTAAAACCAAAAGATGAAACTGTAATTATTAAGTTATCAAATTCTTCGTTTAGTACAAACATACTATTTATTTTTTCTTTAAGTTCACGTGTTAAAAGATTGCTTGTGTCAACTATATGCGTAGACTTTTTTCTTACATCTTTAAGGGCATCCCGCTCTTTTTGTATCCCCTCCTCAATTGAACCTGTTTTTGATAAAGGGTGGCTTCTTCTTGTTTCTTTGAAGCGGTTTACAAGGGTTTCATTTGATGCATCTAAAAATAATATATCGTAATCATAGCCATTTTCTTTAAGCTGGTCTAGCCCATTAAAAAAATCCTCAAAAAGTCGCTCACCTCTAATATCAATGCCCAGTGCAACTTTTTCAATTTCACTGCCTTGTTTAAAAAGCTCGGCAAACTTTAAAAGAAGCGCAGGCGGTAAATTATCGGCACAAAAATAATTTATGTCCTCCAAAAACTTTAAAACTGTGGTTTTTCCTGCTCCAGATACTCCTGTAACTATTAAAAATTTCACAGTTATCCCTCCCGCCCTATTTTTAAAACTCGCCTAGTAATCTTACTTCGCATTCAAGGTTTATACCGAACTTTTCATAGACCGTCTCTTTACAGTGCTCAATAACGTCTAAAATATCTTTTGTTGTTGCGCTACCTGTGTTAACTACAAACCCTGCATGTTTCTCTGAAACTTTCGCCCCACCTACAGAATAGCCCTTTAAACCACAGTCCTCAACAAGCTTACCTGCAAAGTGATCTTCTGGCCTTTTAAAGGTACTTCCTGCACTTGGGAAGTTAAGAGGCTGTTTATCACGCCTTCTTCCATTAAAATCAGCCATTAAGGACTTTATTTCTTCCCTCTCGCCATGGTTTAGCTTTATAGTTCCTTCCAAAATTATATAGCCATTCTCTTTTATATTGCTGTGCCTATACCCTAAATCAAGTTTGTCTGCATCAATATCTTTTATTTCCATATTAGGACTTAGAACCTTAACGCTTTTTAAAACTTGTTTAATTTCACCTGTATATGCCCCTGCATTCATAAAAACTGCTCCACCAAAACTTGCAGGAATGCCTGCTGCAAATTCAAACCCATTAAGCTCATTATCAAGGGCAACATTAGCAATTACAGCTAAAAGAGTTCCTGCTCCTGCTGTTATTTCATTTTCATTTACGCTTATATCCGATAAAGTTTTGCCAAAGCTTATAACAAGACCTTTTATTCCTTTGTCTGAAACTAAAATATTTGACCCGTTCCCAACAACAACATAGGGGATACTATTTTCTTTGGCTATTTTTAAAACTTTAATAATACTCTCTTTTGTGGGCGGTGTAACAAAATACTCTGCTTTTCCACCTGTTTTAAATGTAGAATGTTTATACATGGGCTCGTCTTTATAAAAATTTTCGCTACCCACTGCATCTGAAAACAGTTTTTCAACACTCATTTTTTCACCTCTGTTTTTGATTGCCAAGCATTGTTGCACCAATTATTACAGCATCATAGTCCATTTCCGTTAACAAAATCTTCGTTTTATTTTCGTTATGCTGTCCAAAGGCTTTTTCGCTCACCATTTTTGCAACATCTTCTATGAACTCATTGCCTACTTTGCGCATTTTTCCACCAATTGCAATAGCATCAGGCTGTAATATGTTTATAGTATTTAAAAGACCTATTGCCATGTAGCGTTTGTACATGTGTACAACTTCTTTGGCATAAATGTCCCCTTTGTTTGCCGCTTCTAAGGGAATTTTATGACTCATTAGCCTAATGTCCCCATTTACCATTTTAAACATTTCACTTTCAGGGTGACGAATTGCAGCTATCCTTGCATCCCGTACAAGCGCTGATAATGAAGCATATGCCGCCCAACAGCCTCTTCTCCCACAGTCGCACTTTTCACCGTCTACAACAATTACATGGTGTCCAAACTCCCCTGCGCCATAAAAAGAGCCATGATATACACTGTTATCCACCATAATACCACCGCTTATAGCTGTGCCAAGGGTTATTATAACCGAATTATTATATCCTTTTGTCGCGCCAAAACAGCTTTCAGCCAAAGCGTAACAATTCGCATCATTTTCAAAATAAACTGGTATTTTAATATACTTTCTAATCTCGTCTAATAACTTGGCATTTTTAAAGCCAAAATAACTGGAGTATATCATTATCCCTTTTTCCTGGTCTATCATTCCGTAGCAACCAATGCCAACATATTCTATGTCTTTATTAATATCTAGCTTCGCTTTAAGAACAACTCTTTCAACTAGCTCCGCCAAACTTTTAATAATTTCTTCAAAACTTCTATGTCTTAGTGTTGGAACAGCTTCCTTTAAACATATAGTTCTATTTTCGTCAACAACTCCTGCTGTTATGTTAGTTAAATCAAAATTCACGCCCACATAGTACATTGCTTTACACCTCCACTCACACTATCCATCTATTTTTTTATCTAGACGGTCGCTTAAAACCTTTGCCGCGTTATACCCAAGTTTTCTCTGCCTACAGTTAACTGCCGCCGCCTCACAAATAACCGCAATATTTCTTCCACTTCGTATGGGAATAGAATTACAAACAACTTTGTTGCCAAGTATCTCAAAATACTCCTCTACAAGTCCAATCCTATCATAAACTCTTTCTTCGTCCCACATTTCAAGCTTAACAACTAAATCTATACTTTGTTCCTGTTTTATAGAGCCTACACCAAAAAGCTCTCTTACATCTAAAATCCCTATCCCTCTAATTTCTATAAAATATCTAATTAGCTCAGGGCAAGTACCTATTAGTGTTTCGTGGGATATTTTCTTTATTTCAACAGCATCGTCCGCTACTAAACGGTGACCCCTTTTTATAAGTTCCAAAGCCGCCTCGCTTTTACCTATTCCACTATCACCAAGTATAAGTATTCCTTCACCATATATGTCTACTAAAACACCGTGGATAGTCACTCTTTCGGCCACCTCTTTTTTTAACCACCTACTAATCTCACCCATAAAGTCAGATTCTTGTTCAGAAGTCCTAAATACAGGCACACCGTGTTCCTTTGCAAATATCCTTACTTCGGGAAAGATAGGCAAATTATTGCAAATGATAAGGCACGGGAAATTAAAACTAAAAAGCTTTTGCAAAACATCTTCCCTAAACATTGGTTCAAGTTTTTCCAAGTAAGAACATTCTACTTTACCCATAATTTGAACAACTGTATCCTCAAAATAATCGAAATAGCCTGCAAGCTGTAGTGCAGGCCTATTAA
>JGI994J12354_10005905_pt1 | contig 10376 bp, 11 predicted proteins | sample IntmicLarv3ML3BL_FD_12354 | JGI IMG/M metagenome (IMG submission 12354)
CCAAATTCTTAGCGCTTTCACTGGTTTGTTGCTTTTTCATAAAAACCACCAAACCGTCCTAGCTTTCACTGACTTATGTAAGAAGAATAAGTCCGGTTGTTAGCTCGAAGATCATTTTAGACCTCTTGACGGTACATTCTCAATCATGTAAACCATATTTATATTTTGGCAATCAAGTATTTTTCCATTTTGGATAAAGTATCAAATCAGAAGTAATTTTGATTGTGCCGCCAGTATATGTTTCGTTTCCATTTGTCCATCCAAGGAACATCTCTTTTGAATGTCCTTCAACGCTGAAGTCAAGACTAAACTGAGGGTTATTTTGGGTCACAGGATTAATAATGGAATGAAACGTGTTCTCAGAATGATAATATTTGTATTTTTTTCCAGAATCCAGATCTATGTACTCAACAATGTATATTGTTTTGAATTCTGTATTTGTTGTTGCATAGTATACGCCATTTCTTTCCATTACACTAAAAGGGATATATGTTTCAGGCAAGGTATATCCAGGGGCACCTTTGATTCTAATCTCATTTTCCACATTGAGAATAAACGATCTTGGTTCTAGATAGGAGACCCCATCTATCGAATAAGAAATATTGTTTCCAAATTTAACTTCAAAGCTGTGAAGTGACCAAAGGGGGGAGATACTCAAATTCTCTTTGACTATTGTTTCGGTGGTATCCCATTTTTTAAAGTCGCATGCAATTTTTTCAGGGGTTTTTTCCGGAACTGGCATCATTAATCCTTCGGTTTCGTGGAACACCTCATCTTGTACATACCCCCGATAGGTGATGGTGTATACTCCAGGCAACTTAGTGTTGTTATCGAAGCAGAAACCATTCCCTTTGGACGATACTCCGGGCATTTTAAGGATCGTGGGCTTGTAGCTGAGAGGCAATCCTCCCGGATATGATATTATCAGGGCATCTTCCGTACAGGCGAAGAAAGACCTTTTTGATTGACCCGTGACGGAGATATTCTCTCCAAGCTCGATCTTCACTATCGAAGGGAACACAGAATTTCCGGTAACCGAGTATCCTCCTCCGTTCGTTATGACAGTTCCGGGAACACAGGTTCCGTAATTGAGTGGGATCTCGTAACCGCTGTCTGAGACAGGGATCACAATATCACTGAATCTGGCCGTTTGAGCCTGGACTCCGTTCACGGTAAGTTTTGTATTCTTTCCTGCGGTTATTTTGTAATTGGTTGGTTCCACGCCCTCTACCACTATCGTTTGATTGTTCGTGACATTGGAAATGGTAACGTGTCCTTGGTAAAGGTTCAGCATTCCTCCTCCGTTAATGCTGATTTTAAATTTTCCTTGAGTTTCCGTATAGTGGGGGTCCAAAGAATACGTTATTTCGTATGATCCGTTGTGGTTGATGTTATTCGAAGATACGTAAAGAGAGTAACCGATCTGTTCTTCGGGAATGGAAACACTATAAGCTCGGGTATTACGAATGCCGCTCACGGTGACCGAGAGATTTTCCCTGACGTTAGAGATATTGATTTTGTTTGAGGCATCTCGTTCCATGGAGTATCCGTTGACGGATATCGCAAGATCATCATCTGCATATCCGATGAGGAGCGTGTAAGTCAAAGTACATTTTCCTCCCTCAGGTATGACCGTAGGTTCCGCGGTGATCCTGTATCCCATCGATAATTGTTCTTCCTCGTTGGGGAGCGTCACAATGTAAAAGGTTCTGATATCCTCGGATATAACTGCATACAGAGAGATGTTGTTATTGACAGTAAGCGAGTGACCGGAAGGATAAACATATTCGGTGCTTGAAGGACTAGTGCTCCATCCCAGGAATTTTTTATCCGGTCCAAGTTCTTCCGTGAAATCGATCAGGGTTGTTTTCGATCCGGAGTTCACGGTAACTTCTCGGATCAATGTGCCGTTATTGTAGTATCTTACAGTACGGGATACGATCTCTTCCGATCTTTTTGTATCATCGGGACCCCTTTTATCATCTGAGATATCCACAATGTCAGGTTCTTTCTCATTATCAGATATCTCCACTTCGCCGGGTTTCTCCTCCTCCGGGGTTTCCACTCCTTTGATTTCCTCTGCGTTCGCAGTAGCAAGAATGAGAATTGAACCAATAGAAACCACTATGATGACGCTGAATATTATCACTGATGATATTTTGCTGACGGCCATACTTCCTCTTGTTCAGACCGTGAGGGTTTACTCCTCCGGATCGTATGAACTGGGTGCAACAAGGGGAGTGTTATAAAGGGTTTTTAAAGGTATCGTATGCAATTATATAGAAAATCGCAGGAATATTACTTTCACGGTCCTTTATCGGGAGTCTCCGAGACAACGGCTTCAGCTGCGATATCCTCTGCCTGAGGCTCATTCGCGGGGTCCACAGCAGATTCGACGATCGGAGCAGCATCCGGTATGGATTCTTCGGCTGGAGCAACGGCAGTTTCGTCCTTCGACGATTTCTTTTTCCTGCCTCCTTTGACCCATTCGTCCTCGTTGACGGTATCTCCCTTTGCGGAGCGTTGAGATTCTCTTTCCCCGCTTATCATATCTCTGAGGATCTCCTTGTCTCTTCTTTCAGCTTCTTTCCTTGAATATATGGACTCACGGAGATCATCCTTTGCTTCGCGGCGCTCTTCCTTCGGAAGCGCTTTGATCTCTTCTTTTCGTTTCGTCTCATATTTTTTTGCAAGATATTTGTCATTGGCGATCTTCGCCTTGAAATCATCGATCTCGTCCTGTTTTGTTTTTATGATCTTTGCATGTCTGGCGGTCGCCTTCGGTTTGTATTGATCATTTTTAGAATTGTCTTCCGGTTTCTTCGATGCCATATTTTCACCTTGTTCGCAGGCGTAACTGAGAATGGAACTGTATTACCAACTTTCGATATAAAAGTAACACAAATATCAATATGGATAAAAAGTGAAGGCACCGTCTCACGGGCGATGCCTCTTTGTTCCTTTAAACAGATTTCCAGAGATTGTGGACGTTGCAGAGTTCTCTTGCTGCAATGTTCTTTGCCTTCGTGTAGAAACAAGCTTCGGGAGCATCTCCGGGTTTGAGATATTTTCTCATGAGCATACCGTCCGCACATATCTCAATGTACACGATGTAGTGCTCTGCGGTCATGGGGTGTGCGGCCTCTTTTCCTACCTTTACGACGACCTTGTCCCCATCCCTTTCGATGTACGGAACATGTTTTTCAGCGAAATCTGCTGTCTTGGGATCGAGCTTCTCCATCTCTTTACCGCAACACACGGGTACCGGACCGTTCTCCGAATATAATGCCTCAACATGGTTCTTACAGACAGAACATTTGTACACTGCCCTTTTTTCGAGTTTTGCCATTTACAATCACCCATCTATTATCTTTATCCTCACTATATTAGATGTTCGCACCAACAATGATATGCATATGATATCCTTTGAAAGGAATTGACATACACGGTCATAAGCAGATCCGACCTCTTGCACGGTCACAATATTCATTGTTGAAAACATGATATTTTTGATATTCAGACGTATATGACGCGAATTTCAGTGAATTAATGTCATAGACCTTATATCTTTCACGACAATCCGCTTCCATGGAGATTCCCGCGCTGTATGCTGTGTTCAAAGGCGGTTCGATCAAGACCGGACCGATCGTTCACACAGATGGAAAGATGATATTGGATGCAAAAAGTCAGACCCCGAGAGAGATGTTCACCGAGTCTGATGAAAGGACCGAGGTCATTGTGGTAGACGTAAAGGGACTCAACAGAGGGAACATGGACGACAATCTTCTCACGGAGATGATCATTCCCGGGAGCGACATATGGTATCTTACCCACATCGAAGATATCGAAGATGTTTTCGACGGATTCATGGGTGATGTATCAAAGATAATGATACCTTACCACACAGTCAGAAATAAAATGGTACTTGAGGAAGCATATGATGTATCGGACAACTGCGTCCCCGTTGTGTTCTCATCCGAATACGATTTTAACGGAATGATCTCATGCATCGAGAATGTGTTCAGGATCGGTTACACGGAGGCAGTGGTATTCGATATCGATGATACCGTAAGCGAAGGTGATTGGGACACCCTGAAAAGAAAATTCGACAATGTGATACCTTTCGTTAGAAACAGGTCCAGGATCGAGATGCTGAGATCTCTGGAGTATAGTCAAATCATAGTTGATCATCAGTTTTGAGCATCAAGGCAATATCTTTGCCGAAATCGTACGAAGGGCTTACAACATCTTCCAACGACAAAGAATCGGTATCGGATATTGTCAGGCCTCCGGACCATTTGACCTTTGATGTTATTGTAAGAGCTTTGAAAACGGAAAGCAGATTCTTGAATTCCGGAAGCGGACTGCCGCCGTTCATCAGGGCAGCAGCGTTCGAAGGGTGAGGTATCCCGTTATACCAATACGGTTGGAACCTGTCAAGTACGACCTTGATGATCGACGAAGGTCCGCTGAAACGCACGGGAGATGATGGGACGAAGAGGTCCGCATTTTCGAAGAGTTTGTAGATCTTTGACATATCGTCATTGATCACACATTTTCCGCTCCTTGAGCATGACCCACAACCGTCACAGTGTTTTATGTCCATCTCGATCGGATAAACGATATCCGATTCGACGCCTTCGGAAGCCAGACCTTCGGCGAAAGAGTTGCACATTGTGGATGTAAAACCTCCGTTTCGTCCTCCGCAAATGATGAGGGCTCTCATTGTGTTGTATAGCAAGTGTGTTCCTTTTATATGTTCTGAGTCAATTATGGCATGTCGGAGAGATAAGGTGGCATTCACAAAAATAAAATCCATGGATTTTCCCAGGAACGTGCTTATCGGGCATGACGCCATACTGAGGGCAGCCCAAGTCTGCAAATCCTTGAGATTCGGAAAGAAAGGATTGATGATCACTGGAAGTGATACCTACAAAGCTGCGGGTTCTTTGGTCGAAGGACTGATGTCCGAGGATTTCGATATCACGGTTCTGATCACAGGGAATGCCACAATGGAGAATGTGGACGAGGCGTGCAGTTTGGCCAAAGAGAAGGATTCGAGTTTTCTCATGGCCGTGGGTGGCGGAAGTAAGATTGATATCGCAAAGATGGTCGCAAAAAATCTGGATATACCGTTCCTCAGTATACCTACATCAATTTCTCACGACGGTATCGCTTCCGACCGTGCATCCCTGAAATCCAATACGGGATCTTTGTCTGTGGAGACAGTATCGCCCACGGGGATAATCGCCGATACAAAGATCATCAGTGATGCACCGTACAGGTATCTTGCATCGGGATGTGCCGATGTCATCTCCAATCTTACTGCATTGAAGGATTGGGAATTCGCAAACATGATGTGTGGCGAGGAGTTGAGTTCCTCCGCGTTCATGATATCGAAATATGCTGCGGAGAACATCATCGACAACTGCAACATAATAAAACCGGGATTGGAGGAAAGCGTCTGGTACGTCATGCGTCCGATCGTTGCTTCGGGAGTGTCCATGTGTATCGCTGGAAGTTCCAGACCCACCAGCGGTTCCGAACATATGTTCTCTCACGCTTTGGATGTGTTATGTCCCGAAAGGGCTTTGCACGGTGAACAATGCGGTATCGGGGCGATAATGATGATGCATCTTCACGGCGGAGACTGGAGACGGATAAGGGATGCGCTTAATTCGATCGGTGCTCCGACCACAGCCGAAGAGATGGGATTCACGGAAGACGACATAGTGGATGCGCTCGTGATGGCAAAGGATATGCGCAAGGAAAGATTTACTATACTTGGGGATAAAGGCCTCAACAGAGAGGCTGCAAGAAACCTCGCATACAGAACGAAAGTGATATGATGGTACTTTTGACACTCGTCGGAGATGATATTGTAAAGGAGGGTCATCTTTTTTACTTCATGGGATCACAACCGGAATGCGAGGACTGTAAACTGAAAACGATATGTCTGAGCCTCGAAGAAGGTACATTGTACAAAGTGATCGGTGTCAGGAAACAAACCCATGACTGCGCATTAACGGAACACAAGGTGAGAGTGGCCGAAATAGAGAAGGTGCCTCAGGACGTGTTGGTTCCCAAGAAGTTCGCGATAGAAGGTAGTTTGATTACATTCCAAGAGATAGATTGTAAGAAATTGGATTGCGACAATTATCTCAAATGCCATCCTGCCGGTATCAAAGAAGGCAGAAAGTATTCTATTGCCGCTCTTGAAGAAAATGCAAAGTGCCAGATCAACGAGAAACTGGTACACGCAAAGCTTATTTGAGATCAGAATCTCTCGCCGGTGACTCTCTCGTACATATCGACGTACAGTTTGCTTACTCTGTCGATCACATTTTGCGGAAGCGCGGGTATGTCCGGTTCGGGCGATCCGTTCTCTCTGGCGGTCATCAGTTTTTCATGATATCCCGTTTCCCTGTAATGCTGACGTACGAATTCTTTGGAAAGTTCCACTATGTTGCCTTTGGAGTATTCCTCGGAGTCCCACCATCTGTCCTCGTCAAGTGTTCCGAACGTGTCCAAGACCATGAGTTTTCTGTTTTTGTCGTATCCGAACTCCTTTTTCCCGTCGCAGTGTATGAGGCCGCGTTTTGATACTTCCTTGTCGATGACGGAATCGATCTTGAGGACGGTGTCCATTATCTCCTTGTATTCCTCGTCGGAAAGGCCTGCCATCTCTTTGGCTTCGCTTTCGGTGAGGTTCATATCGTGTTCTTCCAGTTTTGTGGTGGCTTCCATGAACGGGCGCGGAAGTTTTTCTCCGTATTTCACAACATGATCTTTCGGGAATCCCAGTTGTTCTGCGGTGATCTTCCCGGCTTTAACGCGGTCAAGTAATGAACCTGCAACGTAATGCCTGCATATTATTTCCAGCGGGATGAGGTAGTTCGAGGTGTTTTGATCTATCGCATCGTAATTTCTTATGATGTCCACGCGTTTCACTCTCATACGGTCCTTTGCCGGTTCGTCCACATAGTGGTTGTAGATGTTGTTGGCGGAAAGGATCTCGAACCAATATTTGGCAGTCCTGCACAAGGTCTCTCCCTTGTGCGGTATCTTCGACGGAATGATCTTGTCAAAAACCGAAATGTTGTCCGTGTACGCGAACTCCAGAGTCTCTTCGTCGACCTGATAGACTTCCTTGACCTTACCGGTCATGATATGCTTCATAAGGGTTCATTGGGAAGATGGTATTAAATCCTGTTTCTCACCAGGTCTTCAATATGCGAAAAAACAGCTTCTGCGGCCGAAGCCCTTACGGTTGCTCTGTCACCTTCGAACAGGTGTTTTCTCACATCGATGATCTTTCCGTCGAAGACTGCTGTGAACACAAGACCCACAGGTTTAAGATCTGTCCCGCCCCCGGGTCCGGCAATGCCTGTCACCGACGCAGATATATCGGAACTGAAAAGGCTCATTACGCCTGTGGACATTTCCGACGCGGTCTCTTTACTTACGGCACCGAACCTTTCGAGGACCGAGTGTGAGACATGAAGGATATTCTCCTTCGATTGGTTGCTGTATGTGACCACACCTCCCAAAAAGAAATCAGATGAACCTGGCATCGATGTAAGGAGAGAACCGACCATTCCTCCGGTACAGGATTCGGCCACAGAAAGTGTGATATTCTTCTCTCTGAGAAGAAGGGCGATCTCTTCTGAGGTCATTCTTTCCCCGAGATCTCTCTGAGTCGTTCCACTCCGTCTATCTCATCAATCACGTTGGCAACCGCTTTCGGGACGAGCGATCTCCAGTCCTCGTTCTTTATGATCTTATCCCTGACGAAAGTGCCTGAATACTTCTCTCTGTTATACAAAGGGGATTCTCTCAACTCATAACCGGCCTCGCTGAACAGACGTCTTGTCAGGGGATTATTGCTGTATACGCTTCTGAAAGGCGGAGACATGGAGACGACCTGTGAGACCCAAACAGAATATCTGTTAAGATCTTCGATGGGAACTATACAGTAGTTGGATATCTTTTCGGCTTTCATCGCCTCATCGATCATAAGGTATCTCTCTCCCGCTGTGAAGGGGTTATCGCACTCATGAGAGTATTGTGCGCTTCCTATTCCGATCGTAAGATTTTCGGACTCTGCGGCGCATTTGCGTATGACCTCCATGTGTCCGTTGTGGAGAGGCTGAAACCTTCCGATCATCAATGAATAACCGTCGAAATCGCGTTTGGTCATCAGCACAGTATTATGTCCTAGGATTAAAAGAATCATCCCCCGAAGGGGAAAAAATGTTTACTGAGGAGCGGGAGAATTATCGATGACAATATCTTTTTCCTCGACAGTACGTGTCTCTTCAACTATTTCCGCGACAACTTCCTTTGGCTTGCTGCTTCTCCTTTTCTTTGCAACACGCTGGTGTTCGACGGGAGGTTCGATCTTCTTTGCCGAGGATTCTCCGTTATCGGTCAGAGGGAGCAGTTTTTCCATGTACTCCCTTTTCTTCGGACAGTCGATGAAAGCGTACTCGATGACATCTCTGAAGTTCTCTACAGCGTAGATCTCCATATCTTTGTAGTACTTCTGTTCGATCATGACATCGTTGGCATTGTCAACAGGAATGAGAGCTATTTTGATACCCGATTTCGCGGCAGCTTCCAACTTAGCGGTCACTGCACCGACAGGTAACACCTTCCCTCTTACGCTGAGGCTTCCCGTCATCGCCATGTCCTGACGTATCGGTATGCCTTCCATCGCGGAGAGTATGACGGTGGCCATCGTTATCGATGCGCTGTCGCCTTCCACGCCGTCGTATGTTCCGATATACTGAAGGTGGATATCATTGTCAGACAATGATTTGGAAGTGTATTTTTTGATGACCGCAGAGATGTTCTCAACAGCCTCTTTTGCAATATCTCCCAAGCGACCCGTTGCAATGATCCTTCCTCCCTTTTTGATCTGAGAGGGGGATACTTCCGCAACTATCGGAAGGACTATTCCCGAGTATTCGGCCATTCCGGAATCGGCACCCAATGCCGCGAGTCCGTTGATCATACCTACCTCAGTACCGTCGATGTTGAAGAGTGAATACTTCAAACTGCGTTCTATCTGACGATCCGCTATCTGCTGTTCCAGACTGCGTGCAGTCTTCTTCGCTTCAAGGACATCATCGAGAGTGACGATGTCGGCACCCTTTTCGACCGCAAGGTCACCGGATACACGGACAAGTCCGCCCAATTCTCTCATTCTGAGTGTAAGTTCTCCCTTTCTGCCGGAACGGCGTTGGGCTTCTCTTATTATTTCTCCGACGGCGTATTTGTCGAAGTGAGGGATCTTCTCATCCTTGATGACCTCCTGTGCGATGAATCTCGCTATGTCATAGCGGTTCTTGTCTGTGTCGGGCATCGTGTTGCGCATGTACACTTCGTAACCGTATCCTCTGATCCTGGATCTGAGGGCGGGGTGCATCCCCTGGATCGCATCGAGGTTGCCTGCGCAGACAAGGATGAAGTCACAGGGTACAGGTTCCGATTTGACCAGTGCGCCGGATGACCTTTCGGACTGTCCGGTGATGGACATCTTCTTTTCCTGCATTGCGGTGAGCAGTGCCTGTTGCGATTCCATCCTGAGGAGGTTGATCTCATCTATGAACAGAACTCCTTTGTTGGCCTTGTGTATGGCTCCCGATTCGAGTCTGTCGTGTGAGGGGGTTTCCAGACCTCCGCTTTGGAACGGATCGTGTCTGACATCTCCCAACAGTGAACCTGCATGAGAGCCGGTGGCATCAACGAATGGAGGCAGATCGCTCTGATCATGTGAAACAAGTACTTTGGGTACAATGATGACCTCTTGCCTCTGACCCCCCGGCGTTCTTGTGAACATCAGGATTATGAAAACAGCAAATACTGCAAGGATCAGAATGGTCCAATTGTTGGTCACGATCATTGCAACGGCCGCGATCATCAGTATTCCGATCGACAGGTAGAGATAAAGCGAACTTTTTTGGTTCTTTATTGTCGCTGCATGAGCTTTTTGCTCCTGTACAAGGGCTTTTCCCTTTCCTGCAGGAAATGTCCTTATCCTTGGCTCATTGACATCTTCTGGATTGTGATATGATACTATGTCCTGAAGATCCTCTTTGGGAAGATGCTCTACCATGGAATTGGCAAGCATCGATTTTCCCGTACCGGGCTCTCCGATGAGCATTACATGTCTTTTTTGGAAAGCAGCCTTCATCATGACCTCTACCGCTTTCTCTTGTCCAATGACACGATCGGACATCTTCTCAGGTATCTCGATCTCTTTGGTCGAGGTGAAGGTTTGTTTCTCTATCCAATCTTCGAGAGCTTCAACAGTTTGCTTCTCGTTAGTAACTGTATCCATTTATTCCCCTCTTAACATTAGTTTGTACTTG
>JGI994J12354_10005906_pt1 | contig 10375 bp, 4 predicted proteins | sample IntmicLarv3ML3BL_FD_12354 | JGI IMG/M metagenome (IMG submission 12354)
CCTAAACCGCTTCCGCCTTTTGATTTGCTTCGAGAACCGTCAGCCATATAAAACGGGTCGGTTACATGTGCAATATCCTCCTTTTTAATGCCCTGTCCGCAGTCGGTAACCTCAATGATATTGTCATGCGCCCAAAGTATAATTTCCTGCCCCTGTTCGGACGCCTTTGAAGCGTTATCCACAAGATTGATAAGCAAGGTTTTCATTAGGTCAGGTTCAAAAAACAGCGTTTCGGCATCACATTTTGTAATAAGGGGTGTTTGACGCTCTTTTAAAACCTCGAATACACTTTGGATAACCTCGTCAATCAACTCACTTACGGATTCCTCCCTTATTTTTATGTCCTCTCCAAGCGTTATAAGCTTTAACATTTTTTGTGTAAGGCTTTCAAGCCAGCGGCACTGAGCGTGAATATGCAAAAGTGAATTTTTCGCTTCATCTTCGGTTAAGCTTGTGTTAAGCAGTGTATCTGTGTGTATAAGCATAGAGGTCATAGGCGTCTTGAATTCGTGCGTTAAGCCTCCTATGAAGAATTTTTGACGCTTTGCGGTATCCTCCAAGGTTTCAATATGTGACTGCACGGCGCTTGCCATTGTGTTAAAATCACGCGCGAGCTCGCCAATTTCATCTTTTGTATCGGTATTTGCGCGTTCAAAATATTCTCCCACCGCAATTTTACGCGCGGTTTCTTTTAATTTTACAAGCGGACGTACAGCGCGCCGCATCAAAAGCATGATGAGCAAGGTACCCGCTGCAATTCCGCATAAACATATAATCGCAAAGCGAAAAATCATAGTGTTTATACCGTCATACACGCTTGTAATATCTTTAACAATATAAACACTGTACTCTTCTTTTGAGAATGAAGAATAGCTCCCTGCTATAAGAATATTTCTGCCGTCAATTTTTGTTAAAACGCTGTTCTTCACTTTTTGATCATCGATTTGAAGTATTGGCTGAGGATCAATGCTCACCCGAGAATAAACCGTTTCGCCTCCATATTTCAAAACGGAGGTTTCGTTGGCAAAAACCGAAAAGCAATATTTAATCATCGACTGCTTTACTATGGGACTGTCGGTTTCTTCAATATAATAATTTACCATTTCAGAAAAAAACACATTTAAATTGTTCTGCTCATATTCAGCCTGTTTTACTGTAATGTCTATAATACTTTGCCGCGAATGAGCAGTCAGTAAAGCGCCGCATACCATAACAACCATAAGCAGTACGGCGGCACTGATAACAGATACCTTCTGCCACAGCTTCATAAGTACTATCCCTCCAATCGGTATCCGTATTTCGGTACTGTTTTTATCATGTCGTTAAGCTCTAATTTTTTTCGTATATTTGCAATATGAACGTCAACCGTCCGTGTTCCGCCAAAAAAATCAATCCCCCAAATTTCATTTAGTATTTTGTCCCGGGGAATTGTTCTGTTTTTATATTTTGCAAGCATGGCAAAAACCTCAAACTCTAACGGTTTAAGCCCAATTTCTTTTCCGTCTTTTGTAATTTTATGCTGTTCGAGGTCTATTAAAATATTGCAGACACGCAAAATTTTATTTAATTTTCCTGTTCTTTTTAACACCTTTTCTATGCGGACAAGCAAGGTTAAAATTTCAAACGGTTTAACAATATAATCCTCCGCGCCTTCTCTAAGGCCTTTTATTTCTGACGCGGTGTCGTCCTTTGCCGTTAAATAAATAACCGGAATATTATAATTTTGCATATGCCCAAGCAGCTCAAAGCCGTCCATTCCTGGCAGCATAATATCAAGAAGCGCTAAATCGTAGGAATAGTCATCCCTAAGCGCTTCAGCCGCTTCCTGTCCGTTTGCAAAGACTTTATAGTCATAATCGGAATATTGCAAATTAACTGCAATGCCGTCGGATATAGCTTTATCGTCCTCTACCACAAGAATTCTATTTCTGGACATTTGTGTCACCTCAAAGCCATTGTATCATAATCCGCTGAATAAAAGGTTTTCAAAATGTTAACACGCTCTAGATTGCAAAAAACCTGAACACGGTGGCTATTGAAGCAAAATCTTTGTTTGTTATGATGTATAATTTTTGCTTAATTGCCTCATACGAAAAAAAACTAAATATTTTGTTGATATTTTTATAAGAAAAATGGTATAATATCTTTGAGCTGTCACCAAAACCAAAGATTTCGGCAGCCAGAAAAACATTGAATCATGATAAAACTGCATGTTTAAGGTTTGGAATTTGTAATCAAATTATATTTTATGATTGAGGTGCTTAAATGTCTTTTAAAGCAGCGTATGATAATATAGGTCTTCCGGCATATATTTCAGATGTTTTTTCATTTGAAATCCTTTACATAAATGAATCTGCAAAAAAACTTTTGGGTGATGTGGTAGGAAAAAAGTGTTACGAAGTACTGAACGGTACATGTAAAATATGTGACGGATGCACCGCTAAAAACATAATGAAAACCAAAGGCCCTATAACGGCAAAGGGCGTTTATATGAAAAAAATTGATATGTATTTTGACATATATCAAAATATAATAGAGCGTAAAGACAAAACTCCTGCAATACTTTGTCTTATGAGTGATGTTACTCGTGAAACAAAGCTTATGAAAGAAAACCAAAAAAGCGCACTAAAAGCTAAAGAGCTTGAAAACACGCTCCTTTTACAGTCAGGATTTATAAATTCTGCCGCAAGCATGATGAGCGCTATATCAGATGATGGCAAAATTATATTTACAAACGATATAATGGCAAAAACCTTAGGCTATACAAAAGAAGAATTGTTCGGACGCAAGATTGAAGATTTGTATCCTGTTTTTGTTGCGAGAATATTAAAGGAAGAGTACATTTCAGAAGCAAAAAACAAAGGAATCTGTAAGAGTCAAAGCTTAATTCAACGAAAAGACAAGTCTATTATACCGATAAATCAAACTATTTTTCCGATAAAAAACGAAAACGGCGAAATTCTTGCTATGGCAACAATAGCAGAGGATATTACAAATGATTTAACAGGTGAAATAAAAGAGCAATATCAAATTGCAATTATGGACAGCTCGACCGACTATATAAGTGTTGCAAATTTAAACAAGCAGGTTATTTATAACAGCCCTGGAGCTTACCGTATGGTGGGATATAAACCGGGAGAGATAGGTGACCTCAGCATAGAGCAGGTTTGTTCGAAAAAATACAGTGAACTTTTATTTTCTGAAGGAATCCCAATGGCAATAAAAAACGGACAATGGACGGGCCGGGGAGAATTAATTTCTAAAAACGGAACGGAAATTCCGGTTGAACAAACAATATTTCCTGTTTTTGATAAGAAGAATAATCTTATCGGAGTTGCAACCATTATTCACAACATTTCAGAAAAAATAAAAAACGAAAAGATGCTCGAAAAACAATTTTCCTTGCAAAAAGCTCTATCAGAATTTTCTGTTAATTTCACAAAATCGCTTGATTTTGACAAATTAATTAACAATGCCCTGTACTTGCTTTCAAAGTATATTAAGGCAGATAAATTGTGCATTTTTATTGATAACAAATCTAAAAAAATGTTCGAAAATAAATTTGAATATACATCGATTCCCGAATATAACACCTTGGGAATCACTTTTGATTACAGCTTGATTCTGGAATACTATAACAAGATAATAAACATGCCGCAGGTGTATTTTGAAGACTGTGCAAAACTGCCTGAGGTCTTAAAAAATATTTTCAAAACAAGTAAAAGCATATTATTTGTTCCAATTCACCTTGAGGGAGAATATTTGGGGATTGTGGTTGCAACAACTCTTAAAAACTACGCAAACTGGGACGAAAGCGAAATGAACTTTATGCGAGTCTCGTCAGGTATTCTTGCCAATGCCTATGCAAAAAATTCAAGCGAAGAACGTGTTGCCAAGGCGCAAACCATGCTTAGAAAAATAATTGACACAACACCGAGTGGGATCTTCTGGAAAGACAGAGGCTCACGTTTTTTAGGCGCAAACTTAAAGTTTGCAATGGACGCAGGTTTTGATGATCCCGAAAAGATTAAAGGTCTGAATGATTACGATATTTATCCTCGCGAAATTGCCGAAAAATATACAAGCTATGATGAAGAGATTTTTAAATCGGGCGAAGATATACTTTATTTTGAAGAACCCTTTGTAACAGCTGAAGGTGAAAAGCGTTGGGTATCAACAAGCAAGGTTTTAATAAAAGACAGTTCCGGCAACGCTTTTTCGCTGCTTGGCGTATATGATGATATTACCGCTCGTAAACGTAATGAAGAACAACTTGAAAAGGCAATAAAAACCGCTGAAGACGCAAGCCGCGCCAAAAGCGAATTTTTATCAAGAATGAGTCACGAAATAAGAACTCCCATGAACGCGATAATAGGTATGACCAAAATAGGACAAACAACGCAGGATTATAAAAAAATGCAGTATTGCCTTGAAAAAATTGACGGTGCGTCAAAGCATTTGCTTGGACTCATCAATGATATTTTGGACATGTCAAAAATAGAAGCAAGTAAATTCGAGTTGTTTGCAGAATCGTTTTGCTTTGAAAAAATGCTTGAAAATATATGCAATGTAATTTTGGTCAAGGCTGAGGAAAAATACCAAAAGCTTATTGTTGATGTCGATACTTCTGTGCCAGAGCTTGTAATAGGGGATGAAATGCGCCTTTCGCAGGTTATTACTAATTTGCTTTCTAACTCAATTAAATTCACTCCCGAAAACGGAACGGTAAAATTAACGGCAAAAAGGCTTGCGTCCGATTCTTTGGAGGATGTGATTTTAAAAATTTCGGTTGAGGACAACGGAATAGGACTCACAAATGAACAAAAGGCAAAGCTTTTCACCTCATTTGAACAGGCCGACGGAGGAATCGCGCGTAAGTACGGCGGAACAGGGCTTGGACTTTCTATTTGCAAAAAAATAGTTGAGCTCATGGGCGGAAATATTGACGTAACCAGTGAATTCGGAAAAGGCAGCACCTTTTATTTTACAATAAATCTTAAAAAATCCGAGATAAAACAAAATAATGTCGGTTATGATTTTTCGGCATATAAAAACCTTCGGGTTATGGTTATTGATGAGGACAAGAGCGTTTTAAACAATTTCAGTAATATTTTAAGCAGCGTTGGTATAAATCATGACCTTGCAGGCAGCGGCAGCGATGCAATTGATTATATTAAAAAAGCAAACGAAGAGCAAAAACCGTATCAAATTGTATTTGTTGAGTATTTAGCGGATGAAATGGACGGAATTACTGTTGCGCGTCATATAAAAAGCCTTGAAAACGGCAGAACAAACGTAGTTATGATGTCGCAAACAAAGCTTAACACCGTAGAAAAAGAAGCATCTGCAGCAGGGGTTACCGATTTTATTTTAAAGCCTATTTTTCGGTTTCCTGTTTTAGAAATAATTAACAGGCTTATTATGGGAGACGATTCTTTAAGCAGCTCCTCTGAGAACAATGACATGCCTGTTTATGAAAACTGCCATATGCTTTTGGCTGAGGATATTGAAATAAACCGCGAAATAGCAATATCACTTTTAGAAGATACAAAGATAATTATTGACAGTGCGGAAAACGGACAGGAAGCGCTTGAGCTTTTTGAAAAAAATCAAGAAAAATATGATATTATTATCATGGACGTTCAAATGCCGGTAATGGACGGGCTTGAGGCAACCAGAAGAATACGCGCATTAGGCACAAAGCACGCACTGGAGGTTCCGATTGTTGCTATGACGGCAAACGCTTTTGCAGAGGATGTCGAAGCATGTAAAAACGCGGGCATGATAGATCATATAGGAAAACCGATTGACGTTGATATATTGTTATCAAAAATCGGCAAATATTTACACCTGCGGTGAGCACACTTGCGGCAAGCAACTCGCGCTGCCGTTTGAACTATAAAGAAATATTATGTCGCAAACATACATGTCTGCAAAAGACCTGCGGTCCAGTACCGGAACAATATTTTACAAGCTTAAGCAGGGGAATACTGCAAAATTTTTCGTTTTGCAATACTCCCCTGCTCTTTTATTTCAAAGGCTGTCATTGTACTGTGTGTCTTTGACGCCTTTTTCGTTTAAATTTTTTGCAAGCAAATCAAGCCTTTTGCGCCAAAAACGGTTAAACCATTTCTTTTGACCGAACAAGCTCACTAAACCGGGACTTATAAAATAATATATATAAATAAAAGCTTTTCCGTACCATTTTTTTAAAAGAACCGTATCGCGGTAACGGCGCAGCGTCCACACCTTCGGACAATCGTAAGAGCCATAAACACAGGTTGCTATATAGCAGCCTTTTTCTTTTTGGGGATATTTAATATCACAGTATTCTTTAATAAACGAGGGTTCCAGTGAGCTGCACCCGGAAAACGCGTCGTATCCGATTTCTGTTATAGCATCTGAAATTACAATATCGCTCAAAGCCGTGCAGCCTTCAAAAGCCCAAGGTCCGATCTTTGCCACACTCTCCGGAATTCCGACCGATACAAGAGAAGTACATCCGGAAAACGCGCTATACTCTATTTCTGCAACACCATCCGGTATTACAACGGAAGTCAGAGAACCGCAAGCAAAAAATTCATTATATGAAATTTTTGTAATATTTTTTGAAACAGTAACAGATTTTAAAGAAGTACATCCGGAAAACGCACCTCCTCCGATTTCTGTTACACTATCGGGAATTACAATTGAGCTTAAAGACTCGCAGCCAAAAAATGCCAAGTCTCCGATTTTTGTTATATTGTTCGAAAGTGTAACAGATCTCAAAGAAGTGCAATTGGGGAAAGCATTTTCCCTGATTTCTGTAACACTTCCGGGAATGGTCACGCAGCTCAAGGAAGCGCAGCCCGAAAACGCCCAATTTCCGATTTTTGTAACACTGTCGGGAATCGTAAACGCAGTTAAGGATTCACAGTCAAAAAATGTCCTGTCTCCGATTTCTGTAGGATTACCCAAAATAACAACAGATGACAGTAAGCTGCAGCAGGAAAATACACTGCTTCCGATTTTTGTTACGCTTTTCGGAATAGTAACACATGTTAATGAAATACAATTTGAAAATGCATTTTCGTTAATTTCGGTTACAGTGTCCGGAATTGAAACATATGCCAAGGAAGTGCAATTGGAAAATACCGAAGCTCCGATTTTACCGATGCCTTCTGATATGATCACCGAAGCAACAAACTGGTCTGAAAAGGCGCCGTTTTCAATTTCTATAACGTCAGACGGAATCACAACATTTGCGGATATCCCTATATATTTTATCAAAACACCGTCAATAATTTTGAAATCTTCTTCTCTTGAAGTAATGATGTCTATAATCTGCATCGGAGGCTCGGATGTCATTTTTATCGCTTCCTCGACAGAATACTTTGTACCGCAGCCTTGACAAACAAAAACCCCTCCTTCTTTTAAGAGGTCGGTTTTTTCACACATCTCGCAAATAAACTGTTTTAAGGGTAACACCTCTGTTTCGTTACTGCTTTTTAAAGATATCCTGCCAAATTTTGCAAAATTCAAGCATATTAATTTAATAATCTCCGGCAAATCATTTTCCGGCATAAAAAACTACTTTTATCGGTATTCCGGTATCAAAAGGTGTACCTTTTGATACCGGTCCATAAAATCAATGTATGGTGATTTGGAATTGGTTTTTTTGCTTTTTATACAAAAAGCGTTGACTTTCAAAGCTTTGCGTGATAAGATTTTACAAGTGAAAAAAGCTATCAAAAGGTACACCTTTTGATAGCTTTTTTTGAATTAAACCGCGCTGTGCTCAACCACAAACACAAAACAGGCATTTGCAAAAAAAAAATTTCCTGCTATAATTATATGGTCGGACTTTCGCAAAAAGCAATTACATGGGACCGGTTAACAAGGGATGTTGCCGCCTCTTTCAAATTCTTTTTGATTTTAACCTTAATTGTCAATTTTCAATTGTAATTGCATTTCGCAATTACCTAATTAACTGCCTTTAAAGGAGAAATTCATATGCCAAAATTACTTTATCAGGGTCACGGAAGCTTTAGACTCACTGCTGATGACGGACGAATCATATATGTTGACCCGTTTATGGGTGAAGGCTATTCTTTGCCTGCCGATTTAATTTTAGTCACACATCAGCACCGCGACCATAACAAAGTTGAGCTGTGCGCAAAAAAACTCGGCTGCCGTGTAATTACCAACGAGGAAGCCCTTGCAAACGGCAAACACAACAGCTTTGACATTGACGGAATTTTAATTGAAGCGGTAGAAGCAAAAAATCTTACCCATAATCCAAAACAGTGTGTCGGATATATTATTACACTAGACAACATAAAAATTTACGCCGCGGGAGACACCTCAAAAACAGATCAAATGTCGGATTTTGCCGCAATGCAGCTTGATTACGCTATACTTCCGGGCGACGGTGTATTTAATATGGGTCTTAAAGAAGCCTGCGAATGCGCAAAAATTATCGGTGCAAAACACAATATTATTATTCATCTTAAACCGGGATTTTTGTTTGACAGTAAAAAAGCAAAAAAATGGGAAGCTCCCGACAAATTGATTATTAAGCCTAATGAAGAAATATCACTGTAAAAAATTATACCTAAGCTTGAAATATTTTGGGGAATTTTCAGTTTCTCAAAACAACTTGGAGTGTATTAATTGTCAAAAAAGTTAAAATACGAAAGATCTACAGAAAACAAAATTAAGCTTTCATTTATAAAAGCGGTTAAAATTTTTAGCGGTCTTGGTCTTTTTGCGTTGTTTTTTTGCGTTTTGTTCTTTTCGGAGCTTATTTTAAGAATAAGCTCGTCAGAACCATTCTTTGGAGAGGGTATATTGCATATTTTCACCTTCTCTATCCCCTTCTCATTTTCAATCACCTTTATATGCAAGCTTTTGCCTAAAACCGTGTCGCGGATTTTTTGTGTGTTTTCCTTAGTTTTGCTTTTGGTTTTATATTGTCTGCAAATTGTTTATTACAAAATATTCCAAACCTACTGTACCGTTTATTCTGTATTCAAAGGCACTGACGCCCTTGGATTCTGGAAGCAAACTCTGCCTGCCATAGCAAACAATTTTGTTTTTATTTTATCTGTGCTGTTTTTATGCGGTATTGCAGTATTTTTTGTTTTCAAACTTAAATTTGAGCGTTCGGCAAAGGCCTCCCTGAAGCCTCTTTCCCTTTCTTTGCTCACCTATTGTGCCGCGGTAAGCTGCCTGTTTTTCTTTGGTACCGGATTCTCTTCAAGTGTTGACTATTATTTTAACGGCACATCTCTGGAAAATTCTGTATATAAGCTTGGCTGCGTTAATTCAATACGGCTTAACGCACAGCATATGTTGTTTGGTACTGTCAAATTTTTTGATCTCACAGATTCTATTCCCGTGGACAAGCCTGTAGAGGTTCCGGTTGAGGAAAATGAAAATGATGAAGCCTCCAAGCCTACCCTTGATGAATCTCCGAATATTATAAACATAGACTTTGACAGTCTTATCGCAAATGAAAAGGATTCAAATATAAGTAAAATGCACGCCTATTTTAAAGACACAGCGCAAACCCTTAAAAACGAATATACCGGAATATACAAGGGCTACAACCTTATTCACATCACAGCCGAAAGCTTTTCGCCTTATGTTGTTGATGAAAAGCTCACCCCCACGCTTTACAAAATGGCAAACAACGGATACAATTTCACAAATTTTTACAATCCCGGATGGGGCGTCAGCACATCCGACGGCGAGTATGTAAACTGCCTGGGCCTTATACCCAAATCGGGCGTGTGGAGTATGTTCCAAAGCGGCACACATGTTTTGCCATTTGCTCTGGGCAATCAGTTTAAATCACTCGGATATGCCGCAAATGCTTACCACAACAACACTTACACTTACTATGACCGTCATATTTCCCACCCTGCGCTCGGGTACACCTACAAAGCGGTCGGAAACGGACTGAACATCAAAAAAACATGGCCTCAGTCCGACCTTGAAATGATAGATGTATCGTCAAAGGAATATATAAGCGACAAGCCCTTTCATACATATTACATGACAGTAAGCGGACATATGCTTTACTCATGGACAGGCAATTATATGTCCAGTAAGCATAAAGAGCTTGTAAAGGACTTACCCTATTCAGAGGAATGTAAAGCATATTTAGCCTGTAATATTGAGCTTGACCGCGCTATGGCGCTTTTACTTGAAAGACTAAAAGAAGCCGGCGTTGCCGAAAAAACGGTCATAGCATTAAGCTCCGACCATTATCCGTACGGACTTACAAACAGACAGATAAGTGAATTTTTGGGTCACGAGGTTGAAGAAAATTTTGAGCGTTATAAAAGCACCTTCATACTTTATGTTGAGGGTATGACTCCTACGGTAGTGG
>JGI994J12354_10005907_pt1 | contig 10373 bp, 7 predicted proteins | sample IntmicLarv3ML3BL_FD_12354 | JGI IMG/M metagenome (IMG submission 12354)
GCTGAGCTCGTAAAAACAGCGGGCGGTAAACCAGCCATATTCAACGATGAAGTCATCATTCCCGCTCTCATAAATGATGGCATTCCGCTGGAGGAAGCCCGCAATTACGCCGTTGTCGGCTGTGTTGAGCCCACACCGTCCGGCAATACGAACGGCTGGACAAATGCAGCCATGTTCAACCTTGGAAAATGTCTGGAACTGGCCCTTCATAACGGAGTTTGCCAATTAAGCGGTAGGCAGGTCGGGCCTACGACTGGAGACGCCCGACAGTTCCATACCTTTGATCAAGTGATGAAGGCCTTTCAGGAACAGATCTCATATTTTATCAAGCACATGGTAAACATGCTTAATACTTGGGATTATGTTCACCGAGAACTTGTTCCGACGCCGTTCCTGTCCGCCTTTACGGACGACTGCCTTCTCAACGGCAAGGACCTTGTGGAAGGCGGCGCCCGCTATAACTACATCGGCCCTCAGGGTATCGGTTTGGCGGATATCGCGGACTCGCTCGCCGCAATCAAGACCTGCATCTTTGACAAACAGCAACTGTCAATGAGGGAGTTGATAGCCTCCCTCAGCAATAACTTTGATGGTCAGGAAGATATCCGTCTGTTGCTGCGCAACAAAGTTCCGAAATACGGCAACGTGGAAGAATTGCCGGATTCCTTCGCAAGAGAGATCGGGCTGTTCTACTGTGATGAAGTATCGCGTCACACCACGCCGCGCGGCGGCAAGTTCCGCCCTGGACTATATCCTGTGGCAGCCAACGTTCCTCTTGGAGGAGTGGTCGCCGCCCTGCCGAATGGCAGGAAAAAGGGAGAAGCCCTTGCGGATGGCATTTCACCGGTCAATGGCTGTGATCTCAAAGGACCGACGGCAGTCCTCCGTTCAGTGGGAAGAGTGGAGCATAGCGCGGCAACCAACGGCACGTTGCTCAACGTGAAACTCCACCCTTCAACACTCAAGACAGATAAAGACACAAAAAATTTTATTGCCCTCATCCGGTCTTTTGTTGAGCTCAAGCTGATGCATGTACAGTTCAATTTTGTAACGGCGGACACGCTTCGGCTGGCTCAGAAAGAACCAGAGAAACACAGAGACCTGATGGTTAGGGTGGCTGGCTACAGTGCATTTTTTGTGGACCTGGATACAAAATTGCAAAACAACATCATAGAGAGGACCGAGCACGTTCTATAGCCAGAGGGCAACATGAAACAGGGAATCGAACCATCGGCATGCGCCACCTTAGGAAATATTTTTAATATTCAACGGTACTCCATTCATGACGGTCGGGGCATACGGACATTAGTTTTCCTGAAAGGTTGCCCAATGCGTTGCGTCTGGTGTGCCAACCCTGAATCACAGTTGCCTCACAATGAAATTACTATCCAGGAAAGTCGCTGCATCAAATGTAACAAATGCATTCTCAACTGCCCAACGGAAGCAGTAATCCAAACTGTGACTGATGTATCTATACATCGTGAAAAATGTATTGTGTGTGGACGATGTGCTGATGTTTGTCCTGCAAATTGCCTACAAATAGTTGGCAAGCAATATACTGTCATGGAAGCCCTTGAGGAAATTCGAGGTGATATGGTGTTCTACAACGCCTCTGGCGGAGGCGTTACATTCTCAGGGGGAGAACCATTTTGTCAAATTAAGTTTCTCCACGCATTATTACAAAAATGCAAAGAGTTTGATATAGACACCGCAGTTGAAACGTGTGGTCATGTTCCATTTGAGCATATGGAAAAATGTCTTCAATTTATTGATACAGTTCTTTTTGACATCAAACACATCAACAATGAAAGACATAAACAGTTAACCGGGGTCGAAAACTCGTTACTTTTGGGAAATGCTCGTAAAATTGCTGCGTCGGGGCTTTCTCTGGTGGTACGCGTACCAGTGATTCCCGGACTGAATGATGATTGGACAAATTTGGCTGACACTGCCGCTTTTGCCAAGGAGCTGGATGTCTCTGAAATACACCTGCTCCCATATCACAACTATGGGAAAGGCAAATACCCGCGGCTGGGCAAGGAGTGCGCACCGGAAATCCAGCCGCCGACGCAGTTGTATATGGAAGAGCTTCGGGAAAAATTGAGCCAGTCAGGCATTATGGTCCAACTTGGTGGATAAGATAAAGAAAAGGAATTGCCATGCCAATCGTTCAAATCAGCATCGCTACCGGCAAGACGGATGCGCAAATGAAAGAAATGTACAAGCAGGTAACTGACGCCATGGTGAAATCGCTGGATGTAAAACCGGAAGCCATTACCATCTTCGTGCAAGAGTATGAGCATACAAAAATCGGCAAGCTTGGCATGACGTATCAGGAATTTCTCCAAAAGCAGTCCTGATACCGAGTGAGAATAAACCCTGCAAATCAGGGCTGTACAATGACGCGCCCACTCCACTATGCAACGCTGGCAACGGATGACATCACGCCAACGAAGCTGATTGCAAACGACTGTATAACCTGTTGTCGAATCGGAGGATATTCATGTCTGACACCATTTATCAATACAAGATGCCAACGGAACTTATATTCGGACGCGGCGCATCACAAAAGGTTGGAGAAATTGCAACCGGCCTCGGAACGAAGGCAATGGTTGTTACCGGACCTGTTGTGACCAGAACCGGTCTGCTGAAAGGGATCACAACGTCGCTGGATGCGGCGAACTTTGACTATGTTGTTTTCGATCAAAATGAAAACGATCCTTCAACCCAAATGGTTATGCGGGTTGCGGAAATGGCGAAAGAGCATGCCTGCGATCTGGTTATCGGCGTAGGCGGCGGCAGTGTGCTGGATGCAGCAAAAGCCATAGCCGCTATGGTCACCAATCCCGGCGATGTGGGCGAATATGCTGGCATCGACAAGCTCAAGAACCCCGCTCTGCCGATAATCGCGATCCCCACCACAGCCGGAACGGGGAGTGAAGCAACCTACTGGGCGGTGCTTACCAACAAGGAGGCAAAGGTAAAGGCCGGGGTCGGCAGTTGGTATATAATGCCCACGGTTGCGCTTGCCGACCCGTTGCTGACGCTATCCATGCCGGCTTCCCTGACGGCCAATACCGGCATGGATGCCCTGACCCACGCGATTGAGTCCTATGTCTGCACGGCTACCCAGCCCATATCCGAAGCCATGTCGGAAAAAGCGATTGCTATGATTGGACGGAGTTTACGCAAAGCGGTCGTCAACGGACGGGACATTCAGGCCAGAGAAGACATGCTGTATGCAAGCCTGATCGCCGCGCTTGCGTTTAACATGACAAGACTGGGTCTGGCTCACGCCTTCGTCGTTCCCGCAGCAGCATACTTCCCAATCCCCCACGGTACCGGCAATGCTATTTTACTGCCGCATGTGATGGAATTCAACTATTTGGCATGTCCTGAAAAGTTCGCTAAAATCGCTGAACTGCTGGGCGAAGATATCAGGGGACTTTCGATGCTGGAAGCCGCGCAACGCTCTGTGACGGCAGTAAAAAGCCTGCTGAAAGATATCGGCATCACCAAAGGCCTCCGTCAGTTTGGCATCACAGAGGCGGATCTCCCCCATCTGGCTGAAGAGGCGGCGAAAACCGGCAACGTACCTGTGAATCCCCGGGTAGCAAACGCCCAGGACATTCTTGGCATTGCAAAAAAAGCATTGGATGGAATTGAATAGCTGTGCCTTGAAGACCTACAACAAATCTAGGACTCATAAAAAATGAGTGAAGAGTTATCTGCCATCTACAGCGTTCTGCGCTGAAGTGCTGGTCTGCGCTGGCGATGGCAACACGCGACAAAGGGCCGCTTTTTCCAGAAGGTAGTTACATTCTGAAAAAAGCGGCCCTTTGTCGCGTGTTGCCTAGAAATCTCGCTTACTCTATCTGATTCTTCTCTTTTTTGTGGCTTGCAATTAATAAATCACTGACAGACGTAAGATGCGCCCTCATTGCACTGACTGCTTCAATGGAATCTCTTTTCAGAACAGCATTCACAATACATTCATGCTGTTCCGTGGCCAGTTGCGAAGCAGAATCAATCTGGGCAACCTTCCCTATCCACCAAGTGATGGTTCCGTTTAATATCTTCAACGTTTCGTACAGAAATGAGTTTCTCGCAAGTTTAGCCAAACAAAGATGAAACTCAACGTCAAATTTCTGGTGTATCTCTGAAGTTGGCGCATTTTTCATGCTATCCATAATCCCGCTTAATACGTTCAGATCTTCAGGAGTTGATTTTTTGGTAGCCAGTTCAACAATATCTGTTTCAATGGCAATACGGGCTTCAACTAATTCAAGAACATTACCAAAACTGATTTTAGACATGAGCGACAATTGCTTGGTAAAAAAACCACCAAATGTTTTAGAAACAAACGTTCCTTCAGGAACCCTTACCTCTATCAGTTCCAGCGCGACAAGAGCCCTAATCGCTTCACGCAGGGAGCTTCTCCCCACGTTGAAAACTTCCATCAACTGCTTTTCTGTCGGTAATTTTTCGCCAGGCGCGATGGACCCGTTCATAATCAGATCTATGAGCTGCTGCGTCACGCTTTGCGTAACCAATACCTTTTTGACTGGCTTTGCTTTTCCTTCTAGCATTAAGGCACGCTCCTGAACATTTTTTGATTTTTATCTTCGGCAATCTAGTCATAACCAAGTGTTTGAGGCCATGTTGTCGTCCAACTCAACCAAAAATACAGATGCCAACTGAACACGCTCTGGAAACAAAACCGCTGCGTTGTCTATCTCAAATAATTCCAAGTAATGCACTCGCCCCTTACATCAAGGTTTTCACTCTCAAGGGTTCCAGGAAACGGTTCCCCGCCAGCATTCCCCTTCCTTTGAAAAACTGAACCTGCGGACGACAAGAAATGGACCACCCTTGACGTAAGCACCTACCATGTACGCACCTGTCAGGCAATGTTTGAAAAACATACTGACAACACATGACATTTTTATGCTCCAGAAGAAAATATCAGACTATACGATGTTAGCAAACCTGATTATCTTATGTCCATGTGTAAACAGCCCCTCCGCGGCGCAAAGCTACATTGGAAGTTTCCGATGATGGAATAATGACCTTATTCCCAAGCCTTTTGAAGCCAATATGAGCCATGATGTCACGAAATACATCGGAGTATTTTATCGCCGGAAACGACAATGCCCGCGGGGGTATCCCCACGGGCAGGTGTAATCTGTTGTGAAAGGGTTACTGTGGTAGTTTTGCGCCAAAGTCCTGGATTGCGCCGAAGAGTTTGAGCGCGTCTTCCAGGGGGTAGCGATTGGCCCACATGGTCACTGAGGACTGGATTGTTCCTGTCTGGTTCATGCCCATGGCCCGGCGGAAGGTGTTTGCCGGAGAATCCGCGTCATAACTAGAAACTTCCTTGTAGGAGGCATTGAGGAAGCCTTCAAGGTAGGCCTTGTTGATGACGTCTTTCAAAGGCTCTGCCGTATCCAGGCCCACGTTACCGTCAACACTGGTAAAGGTGGTTCCGGGAACATCCAGGTCAGGCAAATCTTCGAAGTTTTCCTCCACCCACACGCGCATGAACATGCCACCGCCGGGGGCTGTCATATCCGCTTGCTTGTTCAAGAAGAACAGGTTTTTATCAAGAGCGACCTCTTTTCTTACCTTCAGGTTGGTATCAATGCGCGTGTTGTCGTATCCGGCAAAGGTGCTCAACGCCAGGATATTGCCTTGGATGGTGTAGTCGCAGGCGGTCATGCCGCGCACGCCATAGCCCATGTCTTCCATTTCTTTGGTACGGCTCCATGTAAATAGAACAGTATTGTTGAGGATCTGGGCCTTGGCCGCATGGGGATCCGCCAGCCTCCCACGAACTTCAATGGCGGACATGCGATTGGCGACAAACACGTTGTTCTGCGCCGTAAAGGTTCCCTTGCCCTGAGCTACCCAGATGCCGTACAGGCAGGCGTTGTTGAACACGCAGTTGCTTACCGTAAAATCACCGGATGTATTGCCTTTCAGGATGGCGATATTGGCCGAGGGAATGGCGTTGGAAGCGGATTTGGTCGGCGGGATCAGAAGCATGCCGGTATCCAAGCCTTCCGGCTTGCCGTTGGTCGCGTGATAATCATTGGTCTCGCCCTGGTCAAAGATCAGGCCGTCAATGACGGTCTTGCCTTCATTATTGCCCTGCTCGATAAAGAAGACTGCATCATCACGATGCGTATCTATCTTCTTAGGCGGAATGACCGTGGTGCGGTGGGTGAGGATATTGCGCTCGGCGAAATCTGGAGAGTAGCCGCCAAGGATGGTCAACTGCTTATTCAGCTTGATTTGCCCCTTATCCATTGTTCCGCAATAATTTCCTGCAGATACATGGATGATGTCCCCGTTAGCGGCAGTATCGATCGCTTTTTGGAGGTTTTTAAACGGCTTTTCCTTGCTGCCGTCAAAGCTGTTTTTGCCAGTCGCTTTGTTGACGTAGAAATCCGCAGCCTCAGCGGAAAAAGTTCCACCCAACAAAACCATCACGGCCAGCAACACGCTCAATCGTTTCATTTCTCACTCCTATTACGGGTTATGGAGAGGCAGTCTCAAGGATCACGACACAAACGCTACTAGCGAGAAACATAACAAAACGGGAAGGCGGGTCATATCACCCGCAGGAGTATTTTTACGCGATTTTCCCCCTAACCAGGAAAAGCCGGAGAAAGCCCCCTGGCCGGGACGGTAACGGGCAAGAGCAAACTCGCTAATGGGAATGCTTTTACTGAACTCACCCTCAGGGTGGTGGACAAAAGATGGAAAGCTGTCGGCTGGCCGGACGCATTACAAACAGCATGGAATTTTGAATTCCGTCCGCCTTTTGTACGCTCAACACAGCGGGGAAAAGCCCTTTTTCAGCAGGATAGCCGCAGTCCGGTATGTTTTGAGATAAATCCGCACTCAAGGCTGCCCAGAACCGCGACCTCTACCTTAAAGACATAGCAGCCACTAGGCCCGAGAGCCACCGAAATCCACACTAAACGCCTCCATTACGCACGTCGCTCACACATTTTACGATTGAGTACTAAATTTCTATGATTTCAATAAATTAAAAGCGTCCATACATGATGACCAATTGAACCATCAAGGCACCAATCAAATGTCAATGAATCATTATCACGACAAGGCGAAACATACGCTGACAGTCCCTTCTCAAAGCGTAATCGCTGTCAGAGATCGGCAAAAAGCAAAAAGTTCTGTACCTGGTGCTTCAAGCTGCGTATATTCCTTGAGTCTTTATTATCCAGACTTGAAAGTTCCTGATACGCTACACATCTAAGGGGAGGAGGCTTGCTTGATGCGTAAGTTGATACTGATCGTGATGGTTATAGCGTGTTTTGGGGTGACCGGATGCGCCAGGAAGAGCAGTCACGTACAAGAGATTGCTATAGACAAAAAAGATGCTGTCTTGGCTGAAAAACAATCAGCAGTTATCTTTATCAGAGATTCTTCTTTCTTTCTCAGTCCTGTTGTGGAAGAAATTAATAACGACATTCAGCTTGTCGGCGTATTACCTATGCATTCCACTCTGCTCTATAAAACAACTCCGGGAAAACACAGGTTTCATGTTTTTACAGTAAGCCGTAATACAGCGCAATTGCTGGAAACAGACCTTTTACCGGGGAAATTTTATTATGTTCGTATCCGGTTAGTGGATTTGTCAAGTGGGGCATATGACTACGTTTTTGATGTCGATCCAATAACAGAAACTCAATTGCAAGAATTAATTGGTAAGAATAAATGGATAAAGCCAAGCAAGACATCTCATGAATGGTTTTTTTCACACAAAAAAAGTATGAACGCAAAAATACAATATTCAAAAGAACATACTGAGAAAGTTGTAAGAAAAGCGCTCAACCCTGAAGACGGTATAGATGGGTTTATAGAATAAAATTGTGGCTGTATTCTAGATTGCAGAAAGCCAGACTTGCCTTGGCAGTCAATTCACCGCACTGTCAGAACATCTTTCGCCATACTTAAAAACAATATGGCATCGTTCTGACCGGCTGCTTAGCATGCGGTCAATTTATCCAATTGAGTCGCTGGCGTAAAAGAAACCGTCGAGAAAATAGAAAAAGCCTGTTACTGTCTATTTCAAAGAATACGTCGCCGCTCCCGCCCGTTCGGGCGGCAGTCATTCTTGTCAAAAGCCGCATTAATCCCAGTCGGCTGCCTTGCCCATGTTGTTCTGCGGAAGCGTTTCCCCGAGCCGGATGCGCTTGGGACGGCTGGCCGTGTCCAACCGCTCTGCGAGCCAGAGGCGGAACGGTCTGCCGAACGCTTTTGCCGCTTCTTCAAGCGAACATGCTGGCACAATGAAGGCCTTCAGCCGCGAGCCCTCATCAGGCCGCATCAGCCGCACCACACACTCGCGCACAAGGGAATGCGTCCGGATACAGGCTGCCACCCTTTCGGGGTACACATTGATTCCCCCGACCTGCACGGCCTTGTCCGTCCGGCGTTCTGGCCGGAACAGCCTGTCCTCTGTGGGGTGCCACGCGATCACATCCGGGGGCGGAACGGGATTACCCAGCAGCGCGCCGTCCCGCAGCCGCTGCAAGCCCTTTTGCCCGTCCGGCAGCATCGCTGTTGCCCAATGCGCGTGCAGGGAATACCATTCCGCCCCGCCGTCGCGGATGCCAAGCCCGTTGGTTTCCGTTGAACCATAAACCTCCCACATGCCAATGAGCGATTTACCGTCGCTTCCGCGCTTATCAAGCAGTCCGTTGATAACCCAGGCGGGGCATGGACCGGTGGCGCTCACGCCCATGACATCCGGCGGTATACGCATGGAACCGCCCTCACCCTGCTGCCGTACGACAGTCAGCAGCGATTGCCAGAAAAAGGGAAATCCCATCACAACATCCCCTTCTCGCAGCAAGGAAAAAAAGTCTGCAAGCGGAAGCGGCGGCGCGAAAGCAACGGGAACGGCAAGTAGTTTGGACAGCCAGAGCGAATGCATGAATCCAAAAATATGATGGGCTGGAACAACAGAAACTATCCGTTGCCGCGATGTGAAAAACGGGGCCGCAACCTCGGCTTCGTCGGTCAGGTCGCGGAGGGAATAGCGATGCCGGACCGGAACCCCGGAACTTCCGGACGAATAAAAACACAAATATTCACCCCTCCAGGCTGCATGCAAAAGGGAAGCCCAGTCGACAAGGTCCGTGCGGGAACACAATTCCTGCCGCAACCCGACATTTTCGTCCACGGGCAGATCAAAAAACCGCAAGGACGCAGCAGCAAGTTCCTCTGCCTGCTCCATTGAAAAACCTTCCAGCGTGGTTACTTCCAGAAACAGCGACACGTCGCGTACAGCCCTGCCCTCGCTCCGGGCAACCTGCGCGAACCCCTGCACAATACGCAGAACATCGTCCTTGGTCAGATCCGGCAATTGGGTCACGCAGACACTCCAAGCAGCGTCACCGCGCAATTCACGGTCGCGTTACGTTCTACACAAACAACGCGCTTTCCGGCATGTTCCGATTTTCCCAGCAAGGACAATCCAGCTACGCAGTCAAATGCCTGAGCCACAGGGAGATTGCCATAAGCGGAACTGCCGTCCCTGCCAGCGCTGGCATTACGCAACGCCGGGGAAACCCTGCCAGACAGGTAGCGTGCTGCAAGACCGGATTCCGGACCACAGAGCGCCTGAATATCGCAATCTGCTGTTATGACGATGTTTCCGATACGCCCTAGAGGGCGCGCCGCCTCGCGGGATAAACAGAAAAAGACCGCCCCGTCGGCAAGAATCCGGTCCCGACGGGTAGGCGCAGCATCACCTTCCGCTGTGCGCGGGTTCTTTTCCCGAAGCAGTAGGCGCGTTATCGCGTCCAATGTGCCTGTGGCCTCATCCACCGCGCCAAAAAGAACCCTGTCCACCCGGCCCTCGCCCAGCCAGGTCCTGGCCAGCAAAAACCCGGCGGCAACGGAACCCTCCCGTTGGCAAATGGTGGAACATGGGCCCACAATACCCAAATTTTTCGCAATGATCGCCGCCGGAATATTGTGGACGGAATGGGAAAAAATCAGCGGCGAACCCATATTTTCTCCAAAATCTTCCAGCGAATCAATAAATTCCAAGGTCGGCGAGGAGGTGCCGTACCCGCTCGCCAGAATCACGCCGTACCGGACCGGACCCTGCACAAGAGAGCCCTGCGGGATCCCCGCGTTTTCCAGCGCTGCACACGCGCCGAGCAGGGCCATGCGGCTGAACCGGTCGCACTGACGCAAGGCGCGGGCCGGGATGTACCGCGTCAGGGAAACGGTATCCACCTGCGGGTTCAGGGCAGCGCCCTGTCCCGCCAGCGCAGCGTCCAGAGCCGCCGGACCGGACCCGAATGCGCCAAAGCAGGAAAGCCCTTCAA
>JGI994J12354_10005908_pt1 | contig 10371 bp, 12 predicted proteins | sample IntmicLarv3ML3BL_FD_12354 | JGI IMG/M metagenome (IMG submission 12354)
ACCCGGACAAGACCTGCCCTGCCGTGGGCGGCTTCATCCCGGATACCGGGTCGATGATGGAAATGTTTTCCGCCGCAACCGGGCGATATCCCACCGTGCTGGGCAAGCCGACTGTGCATACGGTGGATTATCTCACCGCGCGCCTGGGCTGTTTCCGCACTGACCTGGCCTTTGTAGGAGATAGGCTGGAGACCGACATCGCCATCGCCGCGAAGTACGGCATTCCCTGCGCACTGGTGCTCACGGGCGTGACCACGGCGGAAAGCTATGAACAATCGGACATCCGCGCGGATGTTGTGGTGCCGAGTCTTGCGGACTTGGCGGAGTATCTATAAAAATAGACTGGAGCATTCATGAAGAAAAAAACAAGGTCGGAAAAAATACTGTTTATGGTGCAGAGCGCCATCATTGCCGCCGCCTATATGGCGCTGACCTATGCCGCCGGCGCGGTGAATTTGGCATACGGCCCGATTCAGTTCCGTTTTTCGGAGGCGCTGACGATTTTGCCGGTGTTCACGCCCGCCGCGATTCCCGGGCTGGCACTGGGCTGCATGTTCGGCAATCTAATCAGCCCAGTTGGCCCAGCGGATGTCATTTTCGGCTCGCTGGCAACGCTGCTGGCGGCGCTGGGCAGCTGCGCCGTGCGCAGGGTGACCATCAAGGGCGTTCCCTGGCTTGCGCCGTTCTTCCCCGTGCTGGTGAACGCGGTCATCATCGGGCCTATGGTGAGTGTCCTCTATGTGGGCGACAGCAGCGCCATGAGCTGCCTGATTTGCGGCCTGCAGGTGGGTCTGGGGCAGCTGGCCATGTGTTATGGGCTGGGGCTGCCGCTGTTCGGCGCGCTGAAAAAGAGCGGCCTCTTTACGCGCTTGGGTCGGGCGCAGCTGCGATGAATCCGGCGTGGTTTGCGGATGCCTGTGCCGCGGCGCAGGCGGCGGAGCGTGCGTCCGGCGGCATTGGAACGCTGGGCGAAAAGACGTTGCACGCCACCCTCAAGCATTATTTTGCCGGGGATACGGAAAACCACGAACAGAAGGTCGGCCCCTTCGTGGCGGATATCGTTGGGGAAAGCGGCATCATTGAAATTCAAACGCGCGGCTTTGATAAGCTGCGCAAAAAACTCACGGCGTTTTTGGATGTTTGCCCGGTGACGGTGGTGTACCCGGTGGCGAAGCTGAAATGGCTCGTGTGGATTGACCCGCAGACCGGGGAGGTCACGCGCCGCCGCCGCAGCCCCAAGACGGGGACGGTCTGGGAGGTCTTCCCGGAGTTGTACCGCATCAAGCCCTTTTTGACGGATACGCAGCTGCAAATCCGCGTGGTATTGCTGGAGCTGGAGGAGCAGCGTCTGCTCAACGGCTGGAGCCGCGACAAAAAGAAGGGCTCCACGCGCCATGAGCGACTGCCGCTGGCGCTGTGTGAGGAGGTCACACTGCAAACCTCAGCGGATTATGCAGCCCTCCTGCCCGAAAGTCTGCCGCAGCCCTTCACCGTGCGGGATTTGTCCCGCAGCGCCCGCATTTCCGAGCAGACGGCACAGGTCGCGCTGAATATTATGACACATCTGGAAGCGGTGCAGCGCGTGGGGAAGCAGGGGAATGCGTTTTTGTATAGCGTGGTGAGTTTTTGAGGTGGCTACCGCCGATAAACCCTTGATAGGGATATTATAGTGTCTCGATAAGAAAAAGACAAGTAAAAAGTTCCGATTAGGCGCGAAATAAAAAAATCGTTTTGAGAAATGCTATGCTTATATTGTCTTATTTGGAAACAAGGAAGTGACAAAATGGGTTTTGCAGAACGATTGCGGGAGCTTCGAACCGAGCAGGATATGCAGCAAAATCAGCTGGCGGAGTTGGTGAACCTGAGGCCGAGCGCGATATCGAAATATGAAACCGGCGCGACACAGCCGAATATTGAGATGCTTTGCCGTTTGGCGGATGTTTTCGGAGTCAGCCTGGATTATCTGGTGGGCAAATCGACTGTCCCGAATCCGTATACGGCGGATAAGGTCAGCCCGGCGGAGTTTGACTTGCTGCTGCGCTTTCGCGGGCTGTCCGCCGAAAATAAAATCCGCATAGACGAGAGAATCCACGCCATGCGGGAGCATGCGCGGTAAAATACAATCCGCACAGGGAATCGCAAGGCGTGATGCTTTGCGGTTTCTTGTGCGTGTTGGGAGTTGCGTGAAGTCCTGCCTCTCGAAAAGTAAATGATGTTGCCCTAAGTGGCATAGCGGACGCTTGACTTTTTTGAAAATCGGCTATAATAAGATTACGTCGGATATTAGCCGAAAGGAGCTTTTCGCATGGAATATATTAAGCGGGAGATTGAGGCAACGATATTGGAGGCCTCTCGCTATTATGCCGCCGTTATCCTCACGGAACCGCGTCAGGTTGGCAAAAGTACAACGCTGCGCAGGCTGTCCGAGGCCGGGCACAGGGAGGCTGCGCTGGACGACTTGGAGGCGAGGCGAATCGCCAAAACAGACCCGGAGTTGTTTTTGTCCCTCTATCCGCCGCCGCTGCTGGTTGACGAGGTGCAGTATGCGCCGGAGCTTTTTTCGCGCATCAAAATGGCGGTAGACAACGGCGCGGTGCCCGGCAGTTATTGGATGACCGGCTCGCAGCCCTTTCGTTTGATGGAATTGGCGCAGGAATCGCTGGCCGGGCGCGCCGCGATTTTGCAGATGTCCGCGCTTTCGCAGGGCGAGATTTACGGCGCGGAACAGGCGGAACTGTTTTCGCCGGAGCTTGCGAAATTGCAGGAAAGAGCGCGGGGCAGAACGCCCATTGACACGGCGGCGCAATACGAGCAGATTTGGCAAGGCTCCCTGCCGGGCTACATCAGCGGCAAAGTCCCCAAGCGGGATTTGTTCTATTCCAGCTATTTGCAGAGCTAGGCGTTCAGGTCGTGTGCCACTATTACCGCGACAAGGACAGCAGGGAGATAGACCTGGTGATGGAAAGCGACGGCAAGCTGCACCCGCTGGAAATCAAGAAGACAGCGTCCCCGTCTACGGAGCTGGCAGGAGTATTCAAGCTGCTGGACAAAGCCTCCCTGCCGCGCGGCACGGGCGCGATTGTCTGCACCAAGCAGGAGCTGTCCGCCATTGACCGCGAAACGATGATTGTGCCGGTGTGGGCGCTGTGAGGCTTCCCGCTGCGGGCAAGTCAAGCAAAAAACAGTATCTTCTCCCAATCCGCCAAATTTCCACTCGATATTGCGCGAAAATTTTCCACCGCTTTCGCTGAAATTTTCGCCGCATGACTTGTAAAACCACCGCGCGTTGTGGTATGCTTATATGCACATCGTGATGGAGGTTATGGTATTGGAATCGTTTGCAGAATTATGGGAATTGGTGCGCAAGGAGCTGCGCGGCCGCCTTTCCGAGGTGGTATATAACGTTTGGCTCAGCGAGCTGGAGTTGGTGCGCTTTGACGAAAACGGCGTGACGCTGGCCATTTCGGCCTTTAAGAGAAAAATTGTAGAGCAGAAGTTTTATGAGCTGCTGCGCGAGGTGTTTGAGCAGGTGCTGGGCTTTTCTCTGCCGGTGGAGCTGGTGGATACCGCCGTGCCTTCGGCGCAGCCTGCGCCGGGCAAGGCGGCAAAGGCCTTTGAGTATACCTTTGAGAATTTCGTGGTCGGCCCCTCCAACAAATTTGCCCATGCGGCGGCGCAGGCCGTGGCCGCAAATCCCGGCGGCGCTTACAATCCGCTGTTCATCTACGGCAACTCGGGGCTTGGCAAAACGCATTTATTGCAGGCCATTTGCCATGAGATTAAGCGGGACAGGCCGGACGCGAACATCATTCTCACCCACGGTGAGGCGCTGACGAACGAAATCGTCTATTACATCGGCCAAAAGAACACCGCCGCGTTGCACAGCAAATACCGCACAGCGGATGTCCTGCTCGTGGACGATGTCCACTTCATCGCGGGTAAGGAGTCCACGCAGGAGGAGTTTTTCCACACCTTCAACGCGCTCACGCAAACGGGCAATCAGATTGTCCTCACCTCCGACCGTCCGCCCAAGGCGATTGCCACCCTGGAGGAACGCTTGAAAACACGCTTTGAGTGGGGCTTGATTGCGGACATTCAGCCGCCGGAGCTGGAGACACGCATGGTCATCATCAAAAACAAGGCAAAAATGCTGGACTTTGAAATGACGGACGATGTGATTCAGTTCATGGCGGAGCGGCTCAAGCAGAACATCCGTCAGCTGGAGGGCGCGGTCAAAAAGATGCAGGCCTATGTCACCATCCACGGCGCGCCGCGCAGCACCGCCACCGCGCAGAACGCCATCAAGGATATTCTGAGCGATGCGCGCCCCATCCCGGTGATGGTGGAGCGCATCATTGAGGAGGTCGCACGCACCTACGGTGAGGACGCAGCGGACATCCGTTCCAAAAAGCGGGATGCCCAAACCTCCAAAATGCGGCAGATTTCCATGTATATTATCAGCAAGGTTACCGGCATTTCCACCAAGGCCATCGGCGCGGAGTTCAGCGGACGCGACCATTCCACCGTCATCTACGCGCTGCGTGAAATCGGCGCGGAGATGGAGCGGGATTCCTCCGTGCGCGAAATTGTGGAGAGTATCATTAAAAATGTAACAGCGGAATAGGTGATGCTGCAAAATGATTCATTTTGCAGCATCACCTTGGGAAAAGCCGTTTGCGAGCCCGATGGGACTCGCATTTTGCAGCTTTACAGCTGCGAAACCACGCTTTTTCTCACGCCCAATACATATTGCAGCGGCCGTTTTTCGGCGTTGCATCAATAAATTAAGAGGAGCGGGATAAAGAATATGGCATTGCACGAGGAATGCGGCGTATTCGGGATTTACGGAGCGGGGGAGCCACAGGCGGTTCAGGCAGTTCAGCTGGGCTTGTATGCCCTGCAGCACCGCGGGCAGCAGAGCTGCGGCATTGCGGTGAGCGACATGGGCGTGATGCGCTGCGCCACCGCCATGGGGCGCGTGAGCGAGGCGCTGAATGCCACAGCAGCGGGACAGCAGCGCGAGGGCTTGCAGACGCTCACGGAGTTGAGCGGGCAGCTGGCCATCGGGCATGTGCGTTACGCTGCAGCGAAGGAGAGTCTGCCGGAAAACAGTCAGCCTCTGGTATTGCACTACGCAAAAGGCCGGCTTGCCATCGCCTGCAACGGACAGTTGGGCAATGCGCAGGCGCTGCGTGAGCGGCTGGCGGAAACCGGAGCCATGTTCCAGACCTCTACGGACGCGGAGCTGATTGGGCAGCTGGTGGCGCGTGAGCGCGTGCAAACCCACAGCATTGAGCAGGCCGTGCTGCGTGCCATGCCATCCTTGGTCGGTGCCTACAGCCTTTTGATGCTCAGTCCCCGCAAAATGGTCGCCGCGCGCGACCCCCATGGTATCCGCCCCCTTTGCATCGGCAAGCTGGGCGAGCGCTGGGTTATCGCCTCCGAAAGCTGCGCGCTGGACGCAGTTCACGCGCAGTTTGTGCGTGACGTGGAGCCGGGCGAGGTGGTTGTGGTGGATGGTGACGGGCTGCATTCCCTGCGCGACCACTGTCAGAACACCCCGCGCGTGTGTATTTTTGAATACATCTATTTTGCCCGCCCCGACAGCGTGATTGACGGCGTATGCGTGCACGATTCCCGCGTGAAGGCGGGGCGGCTGCTTGCGCGGCAATACCCGGTCGAGGCGGATATCGTCATCCCCGTGCCGGATTCCAGCACGGACGCGGCTCTGGGCTACGCGCAGGAGAGCGGACTGCCGTTTGAAATGGGCTTCATGCGCAACAATTATGTGGGGCGCACCTTCATCATGCCCACGCAAAAACAGCGCCGCCGCAGTGTGGATATCAAGCTTTCCGTCATTGCGGACAGTGTGCGCGGCAAGCGCGTGGTGCTGGTGGATGATTCCATCGTGCGCGGCACCACCTGCCAGAATATTATCCGCAACCTGAAAAAGGCGGGTGCCAAGGAGGTGCATGTGCGCATCAGCTCCCCCACGCTGCACTGGCCTTGCCCATACGGAACGGACATCCCCACGAAGGATGAGCTGACCAGCAATCACAGCTCCGTAGAGGAGCTGCGCGATTATATCGGCGCGCAGTCCCTGGGCTTTTTGAGGCGCGAGAGCCTGTGCGAGCTGATGAACGCCGAGAAACGCTGTTTTTGCGATGCTTGTTTTACGGGTGAGTATCCTTACCCGGCAGGGGAATAGGGCAACGCAAACGAAAATTGCACCAAAAATTCATCAACACCGTATGGGATAAAAAAGGAGAGAGCACTATGGGACTTTTTTCCAAAATTAACCGAGGGCTGAAAAAAACGCGGGATAGCATGTCCGGCGCGATTGACAGCATTTTGCATGGCAAAACGGAGATTGACGACGAGTTTTATGATGAACTGGAGGAAATTCTCATCATGGGCGATGTCGGCGTGGCGACGGCAACGCAAATCACCGAGGAGCTGCGGAATCGTGTGCGCAAGCAGAATCTGCGCAGCCCGGAGCAGGTGCGCGATGCCATCAAGGAGATTGTGGCGGAGCTGCTGTCCGGCGGCGAGGGCATTGATTTGATTACACTGCCCTCCGTGATTCTGGTCATCGGCGTGAACGGTGTGGGGAAAACGACCTCCATCGGCAAGCTCGCCAATATGTTCCGCGAGGACGGCAAAAAGGTGCTGCTCGGCGCGGCGGATACCTTCCGCGCGGCGGCGATTGAGCAGCTGGAAATCTGGGCGGAGCGCTCCGGCGCGGACTTCATTAAGCACCGCGAGGGCGCGGACCCAGCGGCGGTCGTCTTTGACTCCGTGAACGCGGGCAAGGCGCGCGGCTCGGATATCATCATCTGCGACACGGCCGGCCGTCTGCACAACAAAAAGAACCTCATGGAGGAGCTTTCCAAAATCTATAAGGTCATCGAGCGCGAGTTGCCTTACAGCGACCGCGAGGTGTTGCTGGTGCTGGACGCCACCACCGGGCAAAACGCCGTGAACCAAGCGAAGGAGTTCAAGGAGGTTGCCGAAATCACCGGCATCATCCTCACCAAGCTCGACGGCACGGCGCGCGGCGGCGTGGTTTTGGCGATTCGCAACGAGCTGAACCTACCCGTGAAGTTCGTGGGTGTCGGCGAGCAAATCCACGACCTGCGCCCCTTCGATGCCAAGGCCTTCGCCGAGGGACTGTTTGAGGAAAGCGCCGACGATGGGGACGATGAAGATGAGTAAAACGACCTATTTGGCGGCAACGCTCAACAAAAAGAAGCGTGACGAGCTGCTGCGCATCCTCGCGCCGCTGGGGATTCATATCGTCACGGCGGACGAAATCGGCCTGACGCTGGACGATGTGGAGGAGACCGGCACGACCTTTTTGGCGAATGCGCGGCTCAAGGCGCACGCGGGCTGTGCCCAAAGCGGCCTGCCCTGCATTGCGGATGACTCCGGTTTGGTTGTGGACGCGCTGGACGGTGCGCCGGGTGTCTACTCCGCACGTTACGCGGGGGAGCACGGCAACGACGCGAAGAATAATGAGCAGCTGCTGCGGGCGCTGGCGGAAATCCCCATGGAACGCCGTACCGCCCGCTTCGTCAGCGTGGTCTGTGTTGCCTACCCGGACGGCAGCGAGAAAAGCGCCGAGGGAGCCTGCGAGGGTGTCATCGGCTTGGAAGCGATGGGCGACGGCGGTTTCGGCTACGACCCGCTGTTTTATCCGTCGGCAGCGCGCAGCATGGCGCAGCTCACGGCGGCGGAAAAGGACACCATCAGTCACCGCGGCAGCGCGCTGCGGGCGTTGGCGGAACAACTAAAATAAGGACGGTCATAAACTTATGATGAACAGCAAAGAACGCGCGGCGCTCAAGGCGCAGGCGAACGCGCTGCCGGTCTTGTTCCAGGTGGGCAAGGGCGGCGTATCCCCCGCATTGATTCAACAGACGCTGGAGGCGTTCAACACCCGCGAGCTGGTCAAGCTCAAGGCGCTGCTGGAGTCCATCCCGGATTCCCCGCAGGTCATGGCGGAGCGCATTGCCTCCGGCTGCGATGCCGAGGTGGTGCAGGTCATCGGCGGCAGCATCATCCTCTATAAAGAGAATCCCGAGCTGCGCGAGACGCAAAAAAAGAAAAAATCCACGGACGCAAACGCCCGCGTAGGCATCCGCGCCCGCAAGCTGAAGGCCGCAGCGGACAAAAAGAAAAAGCACCGCACACCCTACGATGCCAGAAAAAGCGGCAAGCCGACCGGGAAACGGCATCGGCCGTAGGGTGGGGCGGCGTTTTTGTGGTGTGGGTGTGGCGTAAGTCGTGTAAGTGGGGCTGGTATTTTAAGCATTGTCTATTAAAGAAAGGCGCGTAGATATGATAAAAGGTCTTTTGAATGAAATACACGCAAATGGAAACAGAGGTGCGGTGATACCTTTCTATCGTATTGATGACATTAAAAAAGATATGACTGTCCTCAAAAACGGAGATTATCATCCGAACTGGCTTAATAGAATGGTAAATCACATCACAGATGTTACAAATAAGTTCATCCCAACGGATATTTCATTTCAACCACAGTCTTTGATTACGGTTGCCATACCCAGCCCTAAATGTATTCTAAAATTTCAGTATGACGAAGAAGTTGTTGAAGTTGTAGTGCCTCCGCATTATATGAATTGGGATATCAAAAATAAGGAGGCATTGCGGTGCATCGGCGACTATTTGGCGCCACATGGTTTTCAGGCTGTGATGGCAGTAACACTCCCGCATAAGCTGTTGGCAGTTCATTGTGGATTAGGGAAATACGGACGCAACAACATCTGCTATAATGAGGAATTTGGCAGCCATATGCAAATAATGACCTATATTTCCAATTTGCCCTGTGAGGAAGCCCCATGGTTTCCCATATCGCGTATGGAAAATTGCGATAAATGTAATGCCTGTGTGAACGCATGTCCGACAGGTGCGATTGATATTGGCCGGCGACTCATTAATTCTGACCGATGCATAACCGTTGCGAATGAGGCTCCAGAAGCATTCCCGGAATGGCTAGAAGAGGATATGCATAACAGCATAACTGGCTGCACCAAATGTCAGGATTGCTGCCCTTACAATGCGCTTAACAACAACAACGTAGTTATGGGTGCGGTGTTTACAGAAAAAGAAACCTCGGAACTTTTAAATCATACGAAGCATAAATCTTACACGGTTGAGTTGGCTGCAAAGTTAAGTGGAACCGGTATTGCTCAGGGATTTCTAGACCAATTTCCTCGAAATCTATCTGTTTTGCTCATGAAAAAATAGGAGCCAATTATGCGCTTAAAGAAAATAGTTTGTCCATACTTGACATACGGGTGGCGCAGGTCGTGAATGAAGGACATATTTGTGAGAATGAATCACAAGTGTGAGGTTGTTGGCAAATATGACCAATTTTCCAGGAGGCTCTAAGCATGGATAAAGCAGCAAATAATATTAGTGGATTTTTGCAGAAATTAGAGCACGACAATGACAAAAAAGCATTGTCAGCCATTCATGAACGACTTTTGCAGTATGGATATAAAATGCAGGCAAAACACATAGCTGCGGGGAAATTAGGCTTTGATATAAAATACAACATAAAAAGCAGAAAACCGATTGTGCAAATTCTTTATAGAAAAAACAAAGATACCGGCTTTGAAATTCATATGCGTCCTCTTCATGTATCTAGATACGCAAATCGTTTTTTCAGAATTAACAGAGCATATACGAAATTGTTGCATTGGCGGAAAAGATTGTACCAAATGTGGTTATTGCGACAAGGCATACGAATATGAGTATGAGAACATTAAATATTGCAAATGTCAGTTTATATGCTTTAATTTCAGATTTGAGAATATAGATGAGCTTGACATTGATTCAATCATTCGGGTTTTGGATATGGAGCTAGAAGAAATACGTTAAACCAACGCATAAGTTCGTTTTGTTTCACAAGAATTTCGTCGCCGGGTCAAATACCCCGCGCAATCCTTGCGCGTCCGCTTCTGCGGCGGATTCCGATAATTTCCCGGCGATACCTCGTGCTGCGCAGCAGCGCGTCCGCTCTGCGGCGAGGAAATTCATTTTAAGGAGGAAAATATCATACAAAATCTCATGGAATGGCACTTCTTTGTTCAGGACGGAATGTATTTCGACAAACGCAATGAAACCCCATCACATGTTGTCTTTTCAAGCAATATTGTTACGGATGATGGGTCTGTGAATTATGCTGTTCTAAAAAACGGCATTCGGTTGAAAGACGAAATTGAAATCATCGAGCGTTCTTTTCATGATATGCAAAGGTCTCCTTGCATCTATTTATCAAATGACGAAAATTATGATCAATGGTCACAGTTTCTTGAACAGCGCGGGTATTCGATTCTTGAAGAA
>JGI994J12354_10005909_pt1 | contig 10370 bp, 7 predicted proteins | sample IntmicLarv3ML3BL_FD_12354 | JGI IMG/M metagenome (IMG submission 12354)
GCTACATCACGGTCGCCGTCGATATCGGCATGACCAACGGCCTGACGGCCACCACTTTCGGCCCTGACGAGCCCGCCACCCGCGAGCAGGCCGCCGCCATGATGATGCGGGTCTACCGCCGTCTCCACGCCGGCACCTCCTGGCTCCACGGCTTCTATGCCTTTTCCTCTTACGACCAGCGGAATCTCATCTCGGGCATGGACGCTGTCAGCCTGGGCTGGGCCCGGATGTCCATGAGCGCCGACGGCCCATGGCTCAACACCGGCCGGGCCGGGGATAACGAGTGGAACATCCCCACCGCCTACGAGAGCATCACCGAATACCTCAAGGATTTGAACAAGCCGGCCCATCTCGATGTCTATATGGACATGACCGAGCAGGCACAGACGAGCGGCGGCGAGGCCCCGGCCCTGCGGGTGCTGCTGGCGGATGCCGCCTATCGAGAAAAGGCCGTCGACCTTCTGGTGGCCGAGGCCACGCGGGTCTACTCAGCCATCGGACGCAGCCCCTACAGCGGCGTCACGGTAGATTTTGAAGGCCTGCGGGCCCAAGATAAGGCCGGCTTCTCGGCCTTTGTCGTGGCCTTGGGGCAAAAGCTGCGGGCCCTCAATCTCAAGCTCTATGTCACGGTGCAGCCCGCCGTCTTTGGCGATGCCTACTACGACGGCTTCGATTTCCGGGCCATTGGCGACAGCGCCGACAAGGTCATCCTGATGGCCCACGATTATCACCCCACCAATCTCTCGGGGCTCGTGGGCTCCACCTGGCAGCTGCGCACACCGCTGACGCCCTTCGCCCAGGTCTACTACGCTCTGCGCGCCGCCACGCACGCTCAGACCGGCGTGCGGGATACCGGCAAACTGGCCCTGGCCATCAGCTTTTCCACCATCGGGTGGGAGCTGGACGAGCAGGGGCGCGTGCTCTCCCCCACCAAGGTCAACCCCACCCCGGCCACCCTGGCCCAACGGCTCTTGCAGAGCGACGCCGTCACCGGCTGGTCGGAGGAATACCGCAACGCCTATGCCACCTACAACACGGGCGGGCGCAGCTATCATGTGTGGTATGAGGACGCACGGGCGGTTCAAGATAAGATTGTACTGGCGCGGCTCTTCGGCATCACCGGCGTGTCCCTCTGGCGCATTGGCACCATCCCTGACACCGCGCCCTATGATGTGTGGACAACGATTAAGGCGAGGTAGCGGTTGCATGTGGCACGTCTGAGACGCCGTTCTGCGAGAGCTCTTGCCCCACACTTCAACGCTCAAAAAAAGCCGCCTTTAGTGTCCTATCCCAAGTAAAATAGACATTGAATAAAAAAAGCCTCCAATCGTAGAATAGGAATACGATTGGAGGTTTTACCATGTCAGGGAAAAAGGGGATGATCATTACAGCAGAGAACTCAAAGAAAAAGTGCGTGCAGAAAATCGTGCAGGCGTAAGTCAGATGGAACTTAGCAGAAAATACGAAATAAGCGGATACGCAATTCAAAGCTGGTGCGGAATGCGTCCGGAGGTGGAATTGCGTCAGGCAAGCCCCCTTCCCAAAGGCCGCCCTCGCAAAAACGCAGAAACAATGGAACAAGAAATAAAACGGCTAAGAATGGAAAATGAGCTGTTGCGAAATTTTCTCTTAATCGTTGGAAAGCTGTGAAGACGCGTGCGAAATACAAAATCATCGGTCAGTAAAATATGGCATAACACCATCAATGTCAAGGCGTGGAAATCCCTATGATAATGCTTCGATGGCCGAGGTGCCACCCTCTTGGATGGGTAGCCGCTCCAGCGTAAAATAGAACTCGACCATACCGGCCTTTTGCTGCACACCCCAGTTGCTTTTGTGCAACTCGAGAATATGCCGCACGATGCTCAGCCCGATTCCTTGGCTCACCGATCGGGTTCCGGGCCCTTCGCGGGTGCCATAGTCCCGGGCCCAAATCTTCTCAGCCTCGGCAGCGTCAATGTGGCCGGAATTGCGCACTGAAACCTTGATGATATCGGGCCCCGCCTGTACGGTAATAACCTCCATGAGCTTGTGCCTATCGGCATACTTGAGGGCGTTGCTGATGAAATTAGCCATAACCTGCTGTATGCGTAGCGTATCGCAGTAGACGACGACATCCAGGAGCTGCCGCCGGACGGTAAAGCCGCGCTCCGACAGGCGGCCCTCAAATTGCGACAGGCATTGCTCAATGATTTCGCTGATATTGTGAGGCCCGGGATTGACGCGCCAGTAACCCGACTGCAGCTTTGTCAGCTCAATGGCCTCGTTGACCAGCGTGGCTAAGCTGTCCACCTCATCATTGATGACACTAAAATACTGCACATTGCTCTCAGGCTGGACATTCTTTTCGATAAGCTCGAGATAGCCCGAAATCAATCCCAGCGGGGTCTTGATTTCGTGGGCCAAATCGGCCAACAGATGCTTCATACGATCCTCATTGCGCTGGGCATGGCCGGCCGAGGCCAGAAGGGTGTCGTTGGCCTGCGTGAGCTTGTCCATGGTGTTTTGCAGCGTTGCCGACATGGTGTTGATGGTTTCGGCCAGGCGTCCCAGTTCGTTGCCGCTTTTGTAATCGATCTTGGTAGAAAAATCCAGACGGGCCATGCGGTCGGCCACGGCGGCAATCCGGCGGATGGGAGAGGACATCTGATAGGCCAACAGTGCGGCGGCCAACAGCAGAATACCGCCCAACAATAAATATATCCGGAAGAAAAAGGTGTTGATGTACTCCTGCTCGAAGCCGGTGACAACAATCCGGTTGGCCGTGACGAAATAGTAGGTCTCGCTGTCGATACTCCGCGTGGTGTGAAAAAATCGATAATCATAGCCGTCGAATGGGATGCTACCGCTTTCCAAATCGTCAAGAAAGGCCGAAATATTCTGTCGGGCCACCAGACACGGCTTGAGGGTGTCGTAGATGAACTCGGCCCGCCGTCCGGTCAGTTCGGGCTCGCGCCGGATGTTGACCGTCTCGTAAATCGGCACGGTCATCCGAAGCCCCTCAATGCCCGAAAAAAGCTTGATGCTCGAGCGGTTCCTAAAATTATAGCGCGTCGTGCTCACCGAGAGAGGCTCGTAATAGCTGCTGCTGCCAACCTGAACAAGCTCCAGCGCGATGTTACGATAGGCTGAAAGGTAGGGCGCATTAGGGCCGTAGATGTTGTAAAGATGGTGCACCGGCACATAAATCGCGCCCCACTGCGGATGGTTGACGGTGATGAGCCGCACGCGGCTCATTAAGCCATCGTCAACAATATCATAGCTGTCTGTAAAAACAAAAATCGGCGAGCCCGTTTCCTCGACATAGCTGTCAAAGGGCTGAAAATACTGGGTCGCGCGATTGCGGCGATAGGGGGCCACCGCATTCTGCAGCTCCCGCTCCATGGAGGTCAGGATGCTGTCAACATAGAGGCTCTGAAAGGAAGTGCTGATGATGACCCATTGGGCAAGCAGTAGCAGCAAAAATAGCCCGGTAGCCGAGAAGAAGACCTTGGCCGCAATGGAGCCCTTCATCAGCTCTCCTCCATGCGGTACCCCACATTGATGACTGTCTTGATGAGCCCGGCCCGGGGGCCCAGCTTTTTGCGCAACTTGGTGATGAGCACATCGACCACACGGGTCTCACCGTCATAATCAAAGCCCCAAACATTGTGGATGAGATAATCCCGTGTCAGCACCCGGCTGCGATGCCGCATGAGCTCGTGAAGCACCTCGAACTCCTTTTGCGTCAGCTCCAAGGCGTGACCATCTGCCGTGACGGTGAAACCGTCGGGGTCAAGCTCAATCCCCGCAAGATACACCAGGCGCCTATCCTCACGATCGGCTGCCCGGGAGAGAATACGCTGAATCTTTAGGGCCAAAACCGAGGACTTGAAGGGCTTCTCGATATAATCATCCGCCCCCGAGCGATAGCCGATGATATGATAATCCTCGTCATCCAAAGCCGTGAGAAAAAGGATGGGCACCTCGGAGGTTTGGCGGATGCGCCGGCACACATCAAAGCCACTCATATCGGGCAGCATGACATCCAGAACAATAAGGTCGATGCCGCCTTGGTCAAAAAACGCCAGCGCTTCTTGGCCGTCGGCAGCACACATCACATCCATCTTTTCCATCTGCAAAAACATGGAGATCAAATCGCGATATTTCTTTTCATCGTCAACCACAAGGATTTTGTACATGTTGTTAACCTCCCGTTAACATGCTGTCGCATTCCCTCGCCTCCATGATACTCCCTGCAGCGATGTTTGGTCAAGGCAATCCTCCCCAGGCAGCCAGAGTATCAGTTTTTTGTCGATTATTGCCAAGAATCCGCGCGCAGTTCAAGGCACTACGCCAATCTTTCCTCGGTTTACACAAAAGTGATGCCAACGCAATGTCGGCACAATACAGCTGTGCTACACTATACATACTAATTTGTAGGAGGCGTAACCATGAAAAGAAAAACTGCCCTTTTCCTGGCACTTGTTTTGATTGCATCCGCCCTGCTGGCCGCCTGTGGCAACACAGGGGAGTCTGCGAACGCCAGCACGACTGCCGCCTCCAATGGCGGAGCGGCCACTCAGGCCACCGACACACAGGCAGGCGACAGCACCGCCCGTGACAGCATTGTCACCCACATTGAGACCGATGTGGCCAGCTTTGACCCCAACCTCTCGGTAGCCTTGGTGGATGGCACGGTTCAGAGCCAGATTTACGACACCCTCTTCTTCCTCACCCGAGATCAGCAGCTGCTTCCCCGCATCGCCACCGAATACGAGGGCAGCGACGATGGCCTGACCTATGTTTTCCATCTTCGGGATGACGTCCTCTTCCACAACGGCGACAAGCTGACCGCCGAGGATGTCGTCTTCTCCATCCTTCGCTCCAAGGATTCTCCCAACCTGATGATTTTCGTTGAGGATGTCGAGTCGGCCGTCGCTTTAGACGACTACACGGTCGAGGTCAAGATGAAGCAGCCCGGCGCCCAATTCATCACCTACATGTGCAGCATTTTCATCGTCAACAAAAAAGTCGTGGAGGAACTTGGGGACGATTACCCCAACAACCCGGTTGGCTGCGGCCCCTACAAGCTTGAAAAGCATGAGCCTGCCTACCAGGTAACGCTGACCCGTTTCGATGAGTACTATCGGGGCCCGGCCAGAATCAAGACAGCCATCTTTCGCGTCATGACCGACCTCAACGCCGCCACCATCGCCATTCAGGCTGGTGATATCGACATCGGCGATATCGCATCGTCCTCCTACGCCAACATTGAAAGCGACCCCAACCTCAAAATCGAAACCTTTGAGTCGCTACGCATCGACTATTTTATCCCCAACAACAACGCCTATCCCTTTGATAACAAGCTGGTTCGTCAGGCAGTCAGCTACGCCATCGACCGGCAACTGGTTATCGATACGGCTATGGACGGTTTTGGTATCCCCACCTCGGCCATGATTGCCCGCGCGGTGGTGGGATACTCCGACAAAATCCAGCAGAAGTATTATTACGATGTGGAAAAGGCCAAGGCGCTCTTGGCCGAAGCCGGCATCCAAACTCCGCTGGACATCGGCGTCATCAAGTGCTTTGATAGCCACAAAATTGATGTTCAGGTGATGCAGCAAGCTCTGGCTGAAATCGGCCTCAACGCCACCATCGAGGTCATGGAGCTCAACAAGCTGGTAGAGGAGCTGAGTGCGGGCAACTTTGTCTTTGCTGCCATTGGCATCTCGCTCTATGCCGACGCCGATTCCTATTCCATGATATTTAACAACGGCAGCACCTACAACTTCGCCGGATGCAACAATCCCGAAATCGAAGCGCTGTTCGCCCAAGGACGGGTGGAGAACGACTTGGCCAAACGCCAGGAAATCTACACCAAAATCTATGGGATTGCGGACGAAGAGGCCATCTATGTCCCCGGCTATTACCGCACCAGCATCTATGCCTACGACAAGGATCTCACCGTTGACTATTTCGACGCGCGGTATCAGCGTATTTATGACATGCATTGGAACTAAACTCCTTGCGCCATTGGGAAAAAGGGTGCCTTTGCACCCTTTTCCCTTATCATTTTCACCGGAGAGAGGAGAACCCCTATGCACAAGTATGTCATAAAACGGCTGCTTTTTGTCATACCGACCATTCTGGTCGTCACCTTTATCGTCTATTCCATCATGGAGCTGACGCCCAGCAGCCCCGGACGGGCCATTTTGGGGCCCCAGGCCACCCAGGAGCAGGTTGACATGCTCAATGCCGACATCGGCTATGACAAGCCGTTCTTTACCCGGTATATCAACTATATCCTCAATGCCCTTCAAGGGGATTTCGGGATATCCTATAAAACCCGCCGCCCGGTATTTGCCGAAATCTTCGCAAGATTTCCAACGACACTGAGGCTAGCCCTCATGGGCGTCATCGGTTCAGCGCTGATTGGCATTCCGCTGGGCGTTTTATCGGCCGTCAAGCAATATTCCATTGTCGATGCCATCAGCACCTTTTCGGCCCTGCTACTGGCCGCCATCCCGGTCTTTTGGTTTGGTATGATGCTGGTGCTGCTCTTTTCGCTCAAGTTGGGCTGGCTTCCGGCCAGCGGAATTGGCAGCTGGCGCCATTATGTTTTGCCGGCCGTCACGCTCTTTCTGCCTGGGGCAGCGGTCATCTTACGCATGACGCGCACCACCATGCTGGAGACCATCCGGCAGGACTATGTGCGCACAGCCAAGGCCAAGGGGGCTTCGCGCAAGCGGATTATCTGGTATCACTCCCTGAAAAACGCCCTGCTGCCTGTCATCACCAATTTGGGCATGAGCTTTGGCTTTATGCTGGGGGGCGCCGTGCTAACCGAGGCCGTCTTTGCCCTGCCCGGACTGGGCACCTTTATCGTCAGCTCCATCCGTTCCAAGGACATCACCATTGTCATGGGCTCCATCGTCTTTTTGGCCCTTTTATTCTGCTTTATCCTGTTGGTGGTCGATTTGATTTATGCGTTCCTCGACCCGCGGATTAAAGCCCAGTACAGCAAGTGAGGAGGGCTATGATGAACAAGAAGAGCCGGAACGAAACATGGCGCAGGTTGCGCCAAAACAAGCTGGCCGTATTGGGGCTTATCATCCTGGTTTTCTTTGTGCTGGTTGCCCTTTGTGCCGATATCATCGCCGATTATAACACCCAGGCCCTTGCCATGTCACGGGACCGCCTTCAGGCCCCGTCGGGCGACCACTGGCTGGGAACCGACCATCTGGGCCGCGATGTCTTTGCCCGCATTGTACACGGGACGCGGCTCTCGCTCTTTATCGGCCTTTCGGTCACGGTGCTCTCTCTGGTTGTGGGCGGCCTGTTGGGGGCGGCGGCCGGATATTTTGGCGGCCGGGTGGATAACTGGATTATGCGTGTCATGGATATCATCACCTGTATCCCCACCTTGCTGCTGTGCTTGGCCATTATTGCCGCACTGGGCACCAATCTCGTCAATCTGCTCATCGCCGTATCATTTTCCTATGTCACCAGCTTTGCCCGGGTGGTGCGCTCGGTTATCCTGACCATTGCCGGGCAGGATTTTATTGAGGCCGCCAAGGCCTGCGGTATGGGGGATTTTCGCATCATCCTCCGGCATGTTTTGCCCAATGCCATCGGGCCGATTATCGTACAGGCAACCATGTCGGTTTCCAACATCATCATTTTGGCTGCCGGGCTCAGCTTTATCGGCATGGGCGTACAGCCCCCGGCCCCCGAATGGGGCGCCATGCTCAGCGAGGCCAACGAGCATATGCGAAACCATCCCCATCTGGTCATCGCGCCCGGGCTGGCTATTATCTTGGCCGCGCTGTCACTCAACTTGTTGGGGGACGGCCTGCGGGACGCCCTCGACCCGCGCCTGAAGAATTGAGGAGGCTGCCCTATGGAACATGACATTCTTTTATCTGTGCGTGATTTGGAGGTCATCTATCAAACTGATGATGAGATTGTGCGTGCAGTGAGCGGGGTCAGCTTCGACCTAAACCGGCAGCAAACTCTGGGCCTGGTGGGCGAGACCGGCGCGGGCAAGACAACGCTGGCCCTCTCAATCCTCAAGCTTTTGCCCGAGAGAACGGGCAAGATTCTGGGCGGCTCGGTCAACTTCGGCGGGGAGGACCTTATCCGTTTTACCGAGGCCGACCTGCAAGCTGTGCGCGGCGAGCGCATCTCCATGATTTTTCAGGATCCCATGACCTCCCTCAACCCGGTGCTCACCGTGGGCAAACAGATTGCCGAGTCCCTCAAACTGCACAACAGCACAGGACGCAGCGGCGGAGATATCGAAAAGCGTGTAGAGGAGCTTTTGGAGATGGTGGGCATCCCCGCGGGGCGAAAAAACGACTATCCACACCAGTTTTCCGGCGGGATGAAGCAGCGCGTTGTCATCGCCATCGCCTTGGCCTGCGACCCCGAGCTGCTCATTGCCGACGAGCCGACAACCGCCCTGGATGTCACCATTCAGGCACAGGTGCTCAGCATGATGTCCACCCTCAAGGAAGAGCTCGGCACCTCCATGATTCTCATCACTCATGACTTGGGCGTGGTGGCCGAAACCTGCGACCATGTGGCCATCATGTACGCCGGAGAAATCATTGAGCTCGGTACGGTTGAAGACATTTTCGAAGGCCGGACGCATCACCCCTACACCGAGGGGCTGTTCAAATCCATCCCCGATTTGGACACCAGCTCTGAACGGCTTCAACCCATCGAAGGGTTTATGCCAGACCCCATCAATCTGCCGACCGGATGCCGTTTTCATCCGCGCTGTCTGCGCTGCACCGACATCTGCCAAAGCACTGCGCCCGGGGGTGTGACCCAAGGCACACACACCATCCACTGCCACTTGGCGGCAGCGGAGAAGGAGGGGCTGATATGAGCGCACCACTGCTTGAAACCGTCGGACTAAAAAAGTACTTTAAGACCTCCAAGGGCTGGCTCCACGCCGTGGATGATGTCAACATCGCCATCAACGCGGGAGAAACCTTGGGCGTTGTGGGCGAATCGGGCTGCGGAAAATCCACCCTTGGCCGCACGGTACTGCGGCTGCTCGGTGCCAGTCAGGGTGATGTTTTCTTTGACGGCGAGAATATAAACAAGTATACTAAAAAACAGCTCAAGGTTTTGCGGCGGGATATGCAAATCATCTTCCAGGATCCATATTCCAGCCTGGATCCGCGCATGAATGTCAGCGATATCATCGCCGAACCCATGACCATCACCCCGGGCTTTGGCTCCCGGCAGGAAATCCGGCAGCGCACGCTCAAGCTGATGGAGACAGTGGGGCTGGCCGGCCGCCTGGCCGGCGTCTACCCCCATGAACTGGATGGCGGCCGCCGTCAGCGTATTGGCGTGGCCCGGGCGCTGGCCCTAAACCCACGTTTTGTGGTGTGCGATGAGCCGGTCTCAGCCTTGGATGTCTCCATTCAAGCTCAGATTCTCAACCTCCTCATGGATTTGCAGCGAGAGCTCAAGCTGACCTATATGTTCATCACCCATGATCTCAGCGTGGTCAAGCATATCAGCGACAATATCACCGTCATGTACCTGGGCCAGTGCGTTGAAACCGGGCCCACCGATGCCCTCTTTCAGACCCCCATGCATCCCTATACACAAGCTCTGCTGGGCGCCATTTTGCGCCCCAATCTCAAGAGCCGAGGGCGCATCCACAATGTCATCCGAGGTGAGGTGACATCTCCTGTCAACCCGGCCCCGGGCTGCCGGTTTGCGCCCCGATGCCCGCAGGCGCAGAACCGTTGCCGGCAGGAAAGTATCCCTCTGAGATCGGTGGCTCCGGGCCACAGCGTTGCCTGCGTCCTATTCCCGTAGAGGAGGAAAAAACATGTTTATCCTGGAAGAATGCACCGTTGACAGCATCCGCGCCGCCTTCGAGGGCGGGGAGCTGACCGCCCATGCCTTGGTCCTGATGTATCTTGAACGTATAGCCACCATCGACCAATCGGGCCCGCATCTCAACGCGGTGCTCGAGGTCAACCCGGACGCCCTTTTCATCGCCGCCGCCATGGATCGCGAGCGGGCGGCAGGCAAGGTGCGCTCGCCCCTCCACGGCGTGCCCGTGCTGCTCAAGGACAATATCAACACGGCCGACAAGCTGTGCACCAGCGCAGGTTCCCTGGCCCTGGCTGACCATTATGCCACCTATGATGCCAGCCTGGTGGCGCGCCTGCGGGCGGCTGGCGCTGTCATTCTGGGCAAGGCCAACATGACCGAGCTTGCCAACTTTATGTCCTACACCATGAAGAGTGGCTACTCCTCCCGGGGCGGCCAGGTGGTCAACCCCTACAAGGCCGGGGCCGAGGTGTGGGGCTCAAGCACCGGCTCGGCCGTGGCCGTCTCGGCCAACCTGTGCGCCC
>JGI994J12354_10005910_pt1 | contig 10368 bp, 5 predicted proteins | sample IntmicLarv3ML3BL_FD_12354 | JGI IMG/M metagenome (IMG submission 12354)
ACTCCTCGTCGGCATCGTCCACCATTGTCGGCTTGTGCTCGTCGGCACCATCAATCTCATTTTTGCGCTCGTCGGTGTCGTTTATAACGTCCATACCGCCGTCGCCGTCGATGTTCAGCTCGGCGTTGAGCAGCGCAAGCCGCGCTTCCTTTCCGGCAAACTCGTCCTCTTGCGCGAACGGTTTCTCCAGTTCAAGTGCCGCTGCCGCTTGCTGTTTCTGAATGTCCGCAAGCGATTCCTTCTCGCTTCTCAGCGTTTGCGGTAGACTGTTGAGCGCGTTATTGATACGCGTCATGTTACCGAACGTGTCTGTGCTGAGGTCAATCTGATAGCTAATTGCTCCGCGTAAACTTAGTTTTATTTGCTTCCCGAATGTTGCGTATGAAAGGCTCAACTTGAAGCCCATGTATTCACCGACGGGAACCTCCTCGGACTTGCCGACAATGCCCTTGCAAGCGTCAACGAGGGCTTTGGCGGCGGGTTCCTTTTCGTCGTACAACACACCGTTAATCGTCATGCCGGGGAATTTCGCGGACGCGGACGTAGCACCATCAACCATCACGACCTCTGCGCACTTTTCCTTTTCGGCGGCATACATCGCAATGTCCAGTTCGATGCCGTCAATCCGCGCCGTCGTTGCCACGATTTTCTGCGGATAATGCGTAAGCAGCGCGTCCTCCAAGCGATAATGCTGATTCTTGTATTCGCTTTTGAGCATTCGCAGCTTCGCTACGTCGTTGTCAAGCTGCATTTTCTCGGCAATCAGCGGATTTCCGGCGCAAAGCGCCTTGATTTCCGCATATGACAACGCTGTTTCGTCGCAGTCCTCGCAGGAGCGCACGGGAGATTTTGCGGTCATAATCTGTGCTATGAATTGCTGTTTTTTCTCCACGGTCTGCCACAAATAACTGTCGAACGTACCATTAGTCGCGTAGCGGAAAATGCTCACTTCGGGGTTCATATTCCCTTGCCGCACAATGCGTCCAGCGCGTTGCGCGAGGTCAGCAGGCCGCCAAGGGCAGTCGGCATCGTGAATCGCTATAAGCCTATCTTGTATATTTGTTCCGGCACCGAGCTTGAATGTCGAGCCGAAAAGCACACGCACCTTGCCTTGACGCACCTTTGCGAATAACTCCTTTTTCTGATTCTCCGTATTAGCGTCGTGAATGAACGCAATTTCGTGCTCCGGTATGCCTTTGGCAATCAGCTTCGTGCGAATATCGTCATAGACGTTGAAGCGTCCGTCCTTGTTAGGTGTAGAGAAGTCGCAAAAGATAAGCTGTGTCAAACGGTCACTCGACGTGTCGTTCCACACGTCGAAAACATTGTTAGCGCAAGCATTTACCTTGCTCCCTTCAAAGTCGGGCAGCAGAGGATTTACAAGTCTTTGGTCAAGCCCTATTTTTCTGCCATCCGTCGTGATTACGAGCATGTTGTCAATCTCCGGCGACACCTCACGTGCGTGAACGGCGGCGGCGCGTTCGGATAATTCCTCAACCAGTTCTCGCTGAATGTCGGACGGTTCGACAATGATGTTTTTATAGTTGGCAAGCGGCACAGGGAGGTCGAGCGTTTCAGCCGTCTGAATGTCCGCCACTTCCTTGAACATCGCCATCAATTCGGGGAGATGTTGTCAAGTGGTTTTGAAAAAACAAGAACCGCCAAATCGTCAAAAACAGCAGAGGCAGAAATCTTTTCGTTTCTACCTCTGCTGTTGCGTTTTTTACTTATTTACTTATATTTCGAGTGTCTCGTCCACCGCTACTCCGCGTCTTCCACAAATCGTCTCAGTATCGCCGCGACCTCGGCGCGGGTTGCATCGCCCTGCGGGTTCAGCGCACCGTTGCCGTTGCCGCGAATGATACCGACCTCGACTGCCCACGCCATCGCGTCGGCTGCCCAAGAGTTTACGCTGCCCGCGTCCGCGAAGTCAAGCTGTGCGTTCGCGCTCGGCTCACCCGCATAACGCCACAGCAGCGTTACAAGCTGCTCACGCGAGACGTTTCCGTTCGGATTCGAGCCGTCGGTGAGGCCGTTTTCGATGCCCCACGCGAGCGCGAGCGAGTACCATGTCTCGCCGCCCGTTGTGTCAACACCTGCGAGGCGGGCAAGGACGGTGAACACCATCGCGCGCGTCATCGGGCTGTTCGGAGAGAAATTACCGTTACCCGTGCCGTTGAACAAACCGCGCTCAACGACGAATTTCACATCCTCGTAGAACCAATCGTTGACGGAAACATCGCCGAACGCGACCTCGGGCGTGGTGGGCTGTTCAGGCTCTGTCACAGTGCTGCCCGTGCTGCCGCTGTCAGTGGGTTTGTCCGTGCTGCCACTCCCGCTGCCGGAGCTACCTCCGTCAAAAATACCACTGCTTCCGCTCTTGTACGTCCATTGTGCATAAACGGTGTCATTTGCGGCAAACACGGTGCTTGTGGTGACTTGCGTGCCGCCCGTTGTGGCAGTAAACCAACCGTTGAAGGTATAACTGCTTCTTGTCGGAGTGGGCAGGCTTGTCAGCTTGCCGTCCGTGCCTGTTGCGGCACTCGTAGGCGTTACACTGCCGCCGTTTGCATCGAATGTGATGTTGTATATCGTCGGCGCAGCATACGCCGCGATAGTGATGGTTGCGTCCGCACCGGCGTTGTGGTTCGTTTTGGCCGCGTAGCGCACATTGTACGTTCCGGGAGCAAGCCCTGTGATGCTCGTGCCGGTAATGGCGATATACAGAATATCCGTACTCAATTTGTATTCCATTGCGGTGGTTACGCCTGTGATTGTGCCGTCGTTTGCGCCCGCTGTGGTTTCGTCGGTTTTTCCGACTGATGGCGCGGCTTGGTCGGCGTTATTAACCGTCAAAATGTAACTTGCGGTTGCTCCGGCATAGGTTAAATCCTCGGCTTTTGTGGCCGTAATAGTTGTCGCGCCTGCGCCGACAATCGCAACTACACCCGTCGAAGCATTCACTGTCGCCACAGCCGTGTCGCTGCTCGTGTAGGTTATCGCGCCTGCGCCGCTATGGGCTGTCGTGATGGCGTTTGTGAAGTTTGCATCACCAAAGACTTTTGTAATATTGCCGGAGGTTGTAAACGCTATCGGGTCTGGCGTCAAATCCGTGTGCAGGAAGGTCGCCGTAATGGTAATTACACCATTGACTGCATCGGCGGCTGTAACGGTGTAGTTCTGCGTGGTGTTTTCGTTTGCCGCTGCCAAGTTCGTAAGCCCTGTCGCGCCTGTGAAGGTCAATGTGTTATTTGCAGTTGCAGGGCTGCCGCCGCCCAAAACGTAGTTCAGCGTAATGGTAGCACCCGCGATGCCCGTTGCGGGTGAAAGTGTTACAACCGTGTCGCTCGTGTCATTGCCGCTATACGACACCACGATATTGTACGGCACAACCGCCGCAAGTGTAGCGGTAACACTGCCTGTCGCGTCCGCACGGGTGATAACACAGGTGATTGTTTTGCCCGCGTCCGTGCCTGTAAGAGTGTAGGTCGTGCTATTCGTGCCGACATTCGTGCCACCCGCTTGCCACTGATAGCTGAACGCGCCGCTGCCGCCCGTGATTGAGCTTGTACCTGCCGTCAGCGTTTGCCCGATGGCGTTTGTGCCGGTGATGGTCGCGCTACCGCCGAGCGGTGCGTTATCCATCGTTTGACTAACCATCGTGTATGCCGTTCGGTTGTATGCGTCGTCTTGTACGACAACGGTGAAGTAGTAGGTTGTACCTGCTGTAAGCCCTGTTGTCACATTGTAGGTGCCTATGTTCTTCCCGGAACCGACCACGGTTCCGCCTGTAGGCAGTCCGTCTGCATCATAGGTGAAGTCACTGTCGGCTTTCCGATATACAACGTATCTCAGAATTTCCGCAGCCGATAAATCATCCGTTGCCTTTGACCATCCGAGCGTGAGCGAAGTATCCGTTACGGAACTTATGGTGATGGTTTTGTCACTGACAGTCGGTGCCGCTGTGTCGGCAACAAACACAATTTTCGCATATTTATGGTCGTATTCGATTTTAGCCGATCCGTCACTTGTGAGTTCCGTGGTGCTTGGTGCTGTCGTCGTATTCACATAATACTTAGACCCGGCGGGCACGTTTTCATAACCGCTAACCGAAAGCGCGGATGTATTTCCTATGGCGGTCAAGCTGCCGCCGCTGACGCCAAAGCTCATGCTCGTGGAAACACCGTAGCTGTTTCCCGTCGCAGTGCCGCCGACGGCAGTTGCAACAGCATTGCCGGAAACGTGAACGCCCTCTCCGGCCATACCGACGCTGTTAGTTGCCGCCTCTCCGCCGGTGGCGGTTACCACCGCATTGCCGGAAATGGAAACGGACATACCGACGACAATGCCATAGCTACCGCCGCTTGTCGATGTGCCGCCTGTAACCGCCAAAGAGCCGTTACCTGTGATCGACACGCTTCCCTCTAACGTACCCGACACACGTATTCCGGAAGTGCTCTCGGCTCCGCTATATGTGCTGACAATCGTGTTGTCGCCTGTAAGTTCAATTTTAAACTGGCTGTACTCTACCCCGCTTAACGCGATGACGGCAGTTGTGCTGAAATTGAAATTGTTGAGCTTGAGCGTGTTGCCGTCCACCGACCAGTTTGCGGTCTGCTCGTCGTATACCGTAGTGGTATTGCCTTTGTACAGATTCCAACTGCCGCTTACTTCTTTGAAATATAATGTGTAGTCGCCGGTACTGCTGCCGGCCGGAACCGGCATCGTTTGACTAACCATCGTGTATGCCGTTCGGTTGTATGCGTCGTCTTGTACGACAACGGTGAAGTAGTAGGTTGTACCTGCTGTAAGCCCTGTTGTCACATTGTAGGTGCCTATGTTCTTCCCGGAACCGACCACGGTTCCGCCTGTAGGCAGTCCGTCTGCATCATAGGTGAAGTCACTGTCGGCTTTCCGATATACAACGTATCTCAGAATTTCCGCAGCCGATAAATCATCCGTTGCCTTTGACCATCCGAGCGTGAGCGAAGTATCCGTTACGGAACTTATGGTGATGGTTTTGTCACTGACAGTCGGTGCCGCTGTGTCGGCAACAAACACAATTTTCGCATATTTATGGTCGTATTCGATTTTAGCCGATCCGTCACTTGTGAGTTCCGTGGTGCTTGGTGCTGTCGTCGTATTCACATAATACTTAGACCCGGCGGGCACGTTTTCATAACCGCTAACCGAAAGCGCGGATGTATTTCCTATGGCGGTCAAGCTGCCGCCGCTGACGCCAAAGCTCATGCTCGTGGAAACACCGTAGCTGTTTCCCGTCGCAGTGCCGCCGACGGCAGTTGCAACAGCATTGCCGGAAACGTGAACGCCCTCTCCGGCCATACCGACGCTGTTAGTTGCCGCCTCTCCGCCGGTGGCGGTTACCACCGCATTGCCGGAAATGGAAACGGACATACCGACGACAATGCCATAGCTACCGCCGCTTGTCGATGTGCCGCCTGTAACCGCCAAAGAGCCGTTACCTGTGATCGACACGCTTCCCTCTAACGTACCCGACACACGTATTCCGGAAGTGCTCTCGGCTCCGCTATATGTGCTGACAATCGTGTTGTCGCCTGTAAGTTCAATTTTAAACTGGCTGTACTCTACCCCGCTTAACGCGATGACGGCAGTTGTGCTGAAATTGAAATTGTTGAGCTTGAGCGTGTTGCCGTCCACCGACCAGTTTGCGGTCTGCTCGTCGTATACCGTAGTGGTATTGCCTTTGTACAGATTCCAACTGCCGCTTACTTCTTTGAAATATAATGTGTAGTCCGCCGGTGCCGCCAGTGCGGGAATGCTCATGACCGGCAGCAGTGTGAGCACCATGCAGATGCTCAGAAGTGTTGCTAATAGTCTGTGTGTCGCTTTTTTCATCTTAGTTTACCTCCAAAAATTGTTGTTGACAAGTGCTTGAAACTGCGAGTTTGGACAGCAGATAGTCCATGCTCACGTTATAGTATATAAAATCATCAATTGCACCCTTGCTCATCGCGTCAACAGCGGCGTGCTTGCTCTCCTCGCTGTTCTCGGGACACATCAGCATCAGCTTGCAACGAGGGACGGCTCTGCGAATCGCGGCGCAGATTTCCAGATAATCGCTTACCAGTGCGCCACGGTTTTCGGGAATCTCTACAAGCGCAATGCTCGGCATGTACGTGAGCGCGGCACCGACAGCGTTCGCGTAATTATGCTCTACAAACAGCTCAAACTCCGCACTTTCGGACAACGCACTCACCATCGCGTCGCTCATGAGCTTGCGGTACATTATTAGCAATAGTCTTTTCAAGTCATTGCAGCCTCCCTTCGAGTGATTCAGGTATTTCGCATTGTGTGAGTGCGGCTGTGCTATACATAGTTTGCTGATAAAAAACTCTCAAGAGAGTCCGCCAACGTAGATGGGTAAAAATCTTGAAAATGGTCGCAGTACGGCGTATTGATGCTGCCGTTTTTGGCTATAGCGTGTTGCGGACAACCTCCGGCGCACACTAAACAGTAGCGGCAGTCAAGGCATTCGGGGATACTCGCGACGGAACGACTTAACCACGTCCTGCAAATTTCATCATTAAGCTGCAACCCGTCCGCTGAATAACAGCCGATGGTGTTATGAGTTTTTCCGATTGCCTCCATGCAGCTCGAAATTGTTCCGTCCGGCAAAAACACATAGGTACTTGTAGTCGCTCCGCAAAACGAGCTCTTCAATTGAAAAGGACTGTTGTTGAAAAGTGATGTCAAAAGCGGTGTGCCATTGTTGGTTTGCGTTGAACTTACGTGAACATTTTCGTATTTTACGTTGAGCGCGGTCAAAGCATGCTCTGTTTCCATTTTGTTTGTTCCGGCAAGTGTTGCGACCGTTTCCTCAGCGTCAAATACGGGAGCTAAATAAATACTTATTTTCGTATTATCCAAAAAGCCCTCCGATTCAAAGGTTTCAAAAAGCTCACCCAAGTGGCCGACGTTGTATTTGTCCACGTTGATGCGCACGTTGGCAGTTACATCAATTCCCTGCGAAATTATCTTACGCATGTTCGAGATAACTCGGTCAAAGGAGGAATTTCCGTCCAGTGAAATCCTTCGTTTGTCGTGAATGTGTTTAGGTCCGTCTACTGTAATCTGCAATTCTTCAATAAGTCCTTCGCCCAACAGTGTAAAGAATGTCTCTAAATCGTGACCGTTCGTGATGGCACTAAAGGTAAAGCCTTGCAAATTCCCCTGTTTAACAATCTCGAATATGACATCTTTGTTTATCGCATTCAACGGCTCTCCACCATAGAGTATAATGCGGTTCACATCTGAATTTTTTTCACCTTTTAGCAGGTTGATTGTGTCGAATATGCTCTTGACGCTTTCGATGCGCAGCGACGAACTGCCGGGCGCATCGCTTTGCAGATGTTTTTCAAAGCAGTATGTACACCGATAGTTGCAGTCCGTGTCAGGCGCGATTACAATCGAAAGCTGCTTACGATCCCGTTCGTGGAGTAGGTTCGCAATCTGAACTACCTGTTCCTTTTCGGCTTCGTGTGGAACGCTGACAAGATGCCCACGTTCAAAAAACTGCGTGAACAGGTCGTCCGGAAATAGCTCACGGTCAAAATAAATGCTGTGTGGATTGCAAGTTTCTATTTTGTCTGCCAAAATCCGATGAAAATCCTCGTTGATAATGTCAATAGCGCCTGAGCGTCCGTTCAATAATGCATACCCGCCATTTTCCAGACGGCTTGATAGTATTGCGTAGCTGCTTAGTCTTATCATAATTACACCGCAATCGTATGTATTTGTTGCGACCGACACCATAAATAGCGCCGAGGCGACGGTAATAGTTAAGAGGCTTGCTGCTATTGTCAAATATTGCCTTTGTTGCGGATGTTCTGAATTTCTGTGCGTTGGTATGCAGATAACTGGGTCTCCTCAATAAACCCCTGCCTCAAAAGCACTTCTGCGTCTATTGGAGAAAGTCCGAATACTTTTGCGCTGCTAATAACCTCGACTCCAGGGCATATCTCTGGGAACGGTTGACCAATTCTCTTGCATGGTAAGGGTGCCTCATATCCTGTGCAATACGGACCAATGCCGGGAACGCGCTGAAGTGCATCTGAGAACACACCAATAAGCTCTGTTCCTGTGAGAAGATTCCCGTTCGGCAAGCTATATGATCCGATAGGGGTAAGTGCCACTGCCTTGATTCTCTGGGACAATACAGTTTCTCTATCGATTGCTTTAATATCGTCGCTCATATGTTTACCTCCTATGATAATTTTGGACGCAAGCCTCTCAACTTATATCTCAAAGCATATCACAAATAGAATTTTCGCGAATGTGTAAAAATACCCATTTTTGCAAAAAAACTGCCGTCCGTTGTTATCGGACGACAGTTTCATTTTATTTAGTATTGCGGATTGATCCACCCATTGGAAACAACGTAAATAATCAACTCGATAGTGGACGAAAAACCGGATTTCGCAAGCATGTTTTCCACGTGCCGGTCAACTGTTCTCTTTGAAATAAACAGTTCGTCTGCAATTTCCTCTCTTGTTTTGTACTCACACAGATGCCGCAGTATCTCAGCCTCCCGCTCGGTGAATGGTGACTCGCCGTTTGGCAGGGGGATTTGTCGCTCCTCCGGAAAATACGTATCACCACGCATCACGCGCTGCGAAGTTTCAAGAAAAAAGTCAATGCCGCGGTCCTTGAAGATGAACGCATTCGCACCCATTTGCTTGGCGCGCGGCGAGTACGACAACTCATCGAAGCCCGACATGAGGATTATCTTCAAATCAGGGTATAGCGGCCGCAGCCGAGCCAACGCGTCTAATCCCGATTCACCGCTGTCGGTGCATACGTCCATAAGCACGAGGTCAGGTTGATGTATCAAGCATAAGCTGTCTAATAGTGCCGCGTTCTCCGTGTCGCCCACGACGACGAATCCATTATCAGCGTTAAATGCCGCGCAGAAGGCTTCGCGCAGAACGCGATGGTCCTCGACGATTATAACTTTGAAAGGGTGCTTAGCAGTGTTTGTCATATTACAATGTGCCTCCATCGTCGGTCATTGGTATTCGTGCTATGATGGTGAATTTCGGTTGAGTTGCTATGCTAATCGTGCCGTTAAGTGCACTTATGCGTCGTCTAAGTTCGGTAATGCCGCCGCCCTCTTGAATGCCCGCCTTCGATGAAACACCGTCGTTGATAACGGATATGCTTATTTCGCGTGCCGTGGTCTCGCAGACCACACGAATATCTGTTGCCAGTCCATGGCGCACGGCATTCGTGAGGCACTCGCGCACGAATGCCGTGTAAAACTCCGCAAGCGCCGCTTTTATTGGCTCTGCTCCGATGATCTTAATCTCAACGCCAATTTCGCCGTAAACGCGGCACAGCGTTTCAATACTGCTCACGTCGTCAGCGTCCTTACGAACCTCGGCAAGCATATCGTCGGCGTAGGTCATCAAGTCCGCTTCGTCAATGGTCATTTTCGCACGGAAAACCCGCATCAGTATCGTAAGCCGCTGTGCCATCGTGTCATGTACGCGACTTTTGAGTTTTTGCAACTCGTCCTCTCGGCGTATTTTGTCAAGGTTTTCAAGCGTTTTGGCAAGCTCATCGCCGCGTTGCAGGAGTGCTTCGCGCTGCGCCTGTAGTTCGTCCGTCAACGCCCACCGCTCCGACACGTCGAATGCGGATACTTGAATATATAGTCTGCTTCCAATCAGGAGTTCGTCTTCCGAAAACAGCCACACCGTGCCGTCGGCAAGACGGTACACGCGCTTGTCGTCCAAGACTGCCATATCCGAAACCGACAGCGATGCTCCGTTTTGCAATGCTGCGCGAAAGTCTAATCCGTTGCGCCACATTCTCCCTGTGAGCGCGTACATAAGTGTTTGCATCTTGCGGTTGATGAGATAAATCTCGCCATTCGTTGTACAATACAACAGTCCCGTGTGCAGTGCGTCCAACGCCTCCTTGATTGAAAACGCAGAAACCTCGCGCCGCAACACGCGCTGACGACGAATACAGATGGTAAACGCACGCACCATAAACAGTAGCAGCGCAATTGTGTAAACCCACGGGAATGCTGTGCTGAAAATGCTCTCCGAAATCGGAATCACTAATGCGACTAAGGGGATTACCTCTAACGCCGCCGACATCCGTCGGCGCAGTATCCCTATTGTCAATGCCAGTACGGCGACGACGATGAAGCCCGCATAACGCAGCGCGATATATTCCTGTGGCGAAACAAGCAACTGATGTATATCACTCATAACACGAGAAATTAAGAGCGAGAGAAGCAGACTGTGTATCAACATACAAACTTCCAATATATTTTCGAGCCACTGTATTATGGTCGTCTTATGGCGGTTGAAGGTAAAG
>JGI994J12354_10005911_pt1 | contig 10365 bp, 7 predicted proteins | sample IntmicLarv3ML3BL_FD_12354 | JGI IMG/M metagenome (IMG submission 12354)
CTTAAATTTACGAATAAATTCCGACTTAAACAACTGATACCCAATGTATTTTATCCATTTTTCGACATCCTTTTTATGCGTTTTACAAATTTCCTAACAGTTACTTAGGGATATTCAGTAAATATCCCCATTTATTATTCGGCCGGAATAGTCGTGAAAGTAGCACCTTTTTTCACTTCAAATCCATTTTTGATATAGATAATATCAGTCGCTTTAACGGTAACATTGCTTCCCGAGTTCAGAATTACATTACCTTTTGGTGGATTGGAGTCGGGTATTACATCATATCCTATATACACATTCTGTCCTACATAAGAATTTGTTGTAGTGAAAGTCGTGTTTTGGATATATCGGTCGTATCGCTCATTTAGAACGACCGTTCCCGATCCGGAATCTTTGATTTGTCTGTAATCGGTAACGTATGCTCCTCCCGTATACTCTGAAAATGGGTTAGTTATGCCTAAGCCATAGTTATATCCGTTTTTTAGGCGAATCTCACTTGCCAAGTCGGCCAAATGAACGTTTGCTCCCTGATTGAGGTGAAGATAAGCCCCCGATTCAATGACAACTCTACCGGTTCCTTTTACTATAAGGTTTGAGCCGGCTTGCAACATTAAAGTACTTCCGGAGCGGATGGTAAGCCCCCCCCCATTCTCAATTTCATACTTGCTGCCGGGTTTTAAAACAAATAATGTACTGTCTTTCACAATTACAGTTGAGTTGGCTTCTTGTTTAAAATAAGTACTGTCTTCGCAAACAAACTCAGTTAGGTTAATAAAATCGCCCCATTGTGTCTTAGTATGTCGGTTGGGTGTCCCACTTTTATCGATGGTAAGGGTTTTATTGGATAATATCCGTATATCGGGATTGTTGTAGCCGGGCGTTATGCGCGGCAGTTGTATAAACCCACAGTAACGGGTACTTTGATTAATATCTACATCGTTGTATCTGATTTTCACATTTTTTGAATCACTCAAAAACTCAACCGACATGCCATTCAAATAAAATTTACCCATTTTAAAGCTTATATTATCATACTCAGGGCGATTAATCAGAGCCGGGTTAGAAGCCATTGAGAGGCGACTACCGGGAACAAAATTGGCATCACTCGCCACCGCGTCGTGGGTAATTACTCCGTTTCGCTTATGAATTGCTTTTTGATCTATACTACTACCTCCGGTATTGCCAAATCCACTACTGCCAAAATCAACATTCCCTATACTAAGAGTATCGCCTCCTGTAAAATTTCCCCTAATCACTTCGCTCCGCCCCTGTCCCGCAATCGGGTTCATATTGTGCTCATAAAAATTATAATAAAGGTTACCCGGCCAAATAATCGGGGGGCTTGTTATCGGGTTCGGATCAAATGTATAGTCGTAATTCCCTTTCGAATGTAAGAACTTAAACCCGTTCGCGCCATTTTTGAAGAAATTACTACCAGGAGTAAGATCAGTTACACTCCTATCATCTGTTACCGACTCTATATAAGCCATCATCCCCCGAGGCGAAGGTGGGAATGGTTGTCTCGCGCCATCGCTTGGCCATATCCGGTTATCAAAAATGGAGCTTCCCATGTGATTCTCAATCCATAGGTATTGATCCCTCCCATCAGGGTTCGGTATCTTTAAACGCAATGCATCACCCTTAGTAAGAAAATCGCGCAGGGTATATGTGCCGGAACTATTCAAGTCGGTAGCGCTTTTAATATCACTGCTCACTCCCGATGCTTCTATATTCTCTATCCAGCCAAGGTACCAACGCTCCCAGCCGTTGGCGCATGTAAAGGGGGTAAACCCTTGAGTGCGCATCATACCCCAACCTTGTTGACCATAAAGATATTTTCCGATAATGCCATTAGCATTGGTATAATGAGGGCACCTGAAAATGCCATGAGCCATTTCGTGGACAAACATATCCTCAAATGCAACACCATTGGCCGATGAGCATTGAGTGTAACCGTTCTCTATTTTATAACCATTCCCATAATTAAAACTTACGCCAAGACTAGCAAACCCACCGGATGCCCCAGGCCAACTATTCATATTACTGACAGGACGATTGCTCCATCCAGGGTCGAAGCGATATGCGATTATAACAAAATCAACAATGCTATCGGGTGCTGTCAGGCTATTGTCGTATTGATAATTAGGATTATTTTTTCTATTGTCGTACCTACTCCAATCAAAATTAGGTTTAATCCTTTTCATTTCTGTCAACACCCTCTCGTTCAACGTATAGAAAGACCCGGCCCCATTAGCATTGATTATAATGGTAATATCGAGTATATCAATCATAAAACGAAGTTTTTTCTTTGACATCTCGTAGTAGAAACGGGAAACATTTCTGACTCCATCAGCGCTTGTCGGGTTTTCAAATTGGGTAACATCTGAATAAAACCGACGAACATTAGCGGAATCTTTCACCCAATTCGGATAGGTTAATCCGGAATTTATAGTAGACGACTCCCATCCTGACACAGGCATTGCATCGTATGGCAATCCGAATCCTGCAAAAATAATCAATGCCCTCATATCGCCCTTGGGGGTAAATGGCTTCCCATAAGGAGCGTAATGTGTTGTTGATGCCATAACGGAGAGAGCAGTGCCACTCATATCTTCATCCAAAACAACATCTTCAAAATAGCCTGGATATTCTATATAAATATCCTCACCCGGATTATTCGCACTAACAAACGGAGTTGTTCCGAATAAAAGGCACAAAAGTATCAGTTGTGAAAAATAACATGTTTTCATAGCTGTGCAATTTTTTTGCTGTATTTTTTACCGCTTGCGGTCTCTATTACTAACGCGTAGGCGCCGAGCGGCAGGTTGGGCTCAATGCAGACGCTAAAGCCCTCTACCTCTTCCCTGAATACCTGCCTGCCGGATTGGTCGTACAGAGTGAGGATCTTCAGCTCTTCATCTGGGTTTTCTATGCAAACGCTCTCGCTAAATGGATTAGGGAAAACAGATAAGCTGCCCGGTGTCGTATCTTCAACATTAATGTAAGTTAAGCGGCAGGACGGTTGCCCTTTTTCATCAGTAGGAGCACCACTCCATATCTCGTAAAGATCACGAGAATCATCGTAGTAAAAGTATGAGGACATATCGTCTTTTTTACTGCACAAAAGAACCGGATAACCTAATAGGGTATTCAACGAATTCAAAAAGAGACTCATAGTACTCCCGACTCCTTCAATAAATTGAAAATAAAAATGGTAACCATCTGTTAACCAGACATTTTTTCTTCCCTTTTTATCAATATAAACCGAATCGACAGTAAAGCAGACAGGTTCTATGGAATAAACCCCAAGACCATAAAGATCAAACATATCACCTACTTCTAAAGTAAGGTCAAATATCAACACCTCTTTCTCTAATTCAGGGTGATAGCAATACACTTTCGCGTTGTCTTCGATTGCGCGGATAAATTGGCGGCTCATATTACCATACCATGTCAATCCTCCCTGATGTTCAAAAGCTTTATAAACAACATCTTCAATAACCTGTTCGCCAACATAATAGATTGAGTCTGTACCGTAGGAATCAAAAACAGTATAAGTGACATTGTATGATGTCATATACTCGCCAAAAAGAGGCTGGTAAACCTCCGGCTCAACAGGCTCTTCTATGGGGTCATCTCCCACAGGCTCTTCCGCCTCGCAGGGTAATGCTACCATACTCGCGAAAAGCAGGCACAGCAAAATATATAGATAGATATTCTTTTTCATCACACACCTCCTATTCCGTAACAATCATTCGTTTAGAGTCCACCTCTTTACCATCGGCAATAAGCGAGTAAATATACATGCCAGGGGCAAGCTCGGAGGCTTCGATGGCAAGACTGCCAACGACACCAGCCGGGAGACTTTTTATCAGTGCGCCCTGCATATTAAAAATGTAGATGAAGGCACTCTGCACCTCACCCGGAAGAAAATATCGTATCTGTGTGCTTTGGCTAAACGGATTGGGTTCGTTTTGGTAAAGGAAGGCGTTAGTGGCGGCATCTTCAACCATTGCTTCTTTCTGCCCCTGCACCGCCAACGAGCGTGCTTGCGAACTACCGGGCAACAAAATTTTCGTCCCCACATCGCCTACCAGCTCGGCTATCGTTTTGCTTTGATCCTCAATAACAACCTGTAGCTCTTTCATGGCCTCAATTATTACCGGTATAAGGCTCACATAGTCAACATACAAATTGCCGTCGTCGTCTGACGAGACCAATTCGGGGAATACTTTTTCCAACTCTTGCGCCGAGAAGCCCATCCGTTTGCGAGGATCGGTTTCTACTTGAGTAAAGGGCGGCGTATATTCTCCATACCTTGGAATATCTATTGTTTTAGGCTTTTGATAAGAACTTTTCGAAAGATCTAACCGGTAACTGATTGCCTCTAACTTTGACAGTTTAGACAATGAGTTCGACAATTTGCTTACTTCCTTTTTATACCTCTCGTCCGAGGGGGTGTATAAAGCGGTATAATACAATTTATTTACCGCCATTTTCCCCGTTCCTACAGTAACTGTACTATTCCCGATGGAATCAATACTAGTCAAACCAAAAAAAGAACTGCCGCCACCTTTAAATTGCGCCGTAAAATAAAATCCATCGTCGCCATGCAGCCTTAGTCGCCGGTTGCCAACTAGATCAACTCCAAGCCCACTGCCTATTGACAGCCCCACACCCAGGGAAATAGTTCCAACGCTTTTAAAATAAGGCCCTTGCTCACCAGTCAATTCCAAAATAGTCTGATCAGGCGAAGTTGCCGGACCAACCAAGACCTTTCCTGAGCTCTCTACTTTTAACTGCCCATAACCTGTTACCGAAAGCAGCAATGTTGCCAATAAACTGATAATTTTAATCTTTTTCATAGCAATTCTTTTTTATTAGGTTAATGATTACAATAAATACGCATCAAATATAAGCATAAAAAAGGTTAAGTCCGCTACACAATACCCCATTTCAAGTCGTAAGTTCTGACTTTCAAACCAAAAACTTGATTTTAACAAAGCTTGATCAATGAACTAGGGAGTTAATAGGTTTATTTTTTATTGATTCTTCTTTACACCTTTAGGCTTTATTGCACTCAAACTATCCACCTCGGTTTGCGTCTCTTTTATGATGGTTTCTTGCCGAAGAATTTTTTTGCTCAACAGAGCATAACTACTCCGTTGCTTTATGCAGAATAAGGTTAGAATAAATACCAACATACTTAGTATGGCAATAGCAGCAGTCGTTTTTCTGACCTTGAAGAGTTTGAAATTCAGGTAAGTTTCTTTGTCTTCTTTTTGCGATTCAAATCTTGTTTCTGACTGTTCTTTTGATTCTTTTAGTATGGCGCAGATACAGGTCAGCACTTGAAATGTTCCTTTGGTGTCCTGTTCTAACTGCTCAATATGCTTATACATTGTTTTGAAATGAGAATCGCAATGTGTATCGTCTCTTTCATGGTGCCAAAAACGTTTAAGTTCAATGAAAATACACTTCAACAACACGGAAATCGATTTACCGGTAAACGACAATAGCTATCGGTACAGGGCAATAAAGGGCGAGCATAGCCTTACGCTTTACTTCTCCATGGTTGAGCACATCGAAATACCTATCGGGGCTTACTGTATATTTGAGGGCGAGCGGTATACGCTTGAAAAGCCCGAAAACTTTAAAATGCACAACTCGCGGAATTTTGAATATACCCTTATAATGGATTCGCCACAAGAACGGTTGAGCAAATACAAATTTAAAGACACAACCTCGCGCCGATTAAAATTCTCATTGACGGAAAAGCCTTTGGGACATTTGGAAATGTTGGTTGAAAACCTTAATCAACGCGATTCGGGTTGGAGTGTCGGCGAGTACATAGAGGCAACGGAAAAGGTTATTTCGTACAATCACGCCTATTGCCTCGATGCCTTAACGCAGATGGCCGATGCTTTTGAAACCGAATGGGAAATTGTAGGAAAGAAAATCAGTCTCCGCAAAGTTGAGTATAACAAAGAAAACCCACTCCCTCTTTCGTATGGCCGCGGCAATGGTTTTAAATCGGGGGTTGGCCGGGCTAACGAGGGAAGCGGAAAGCCTATCGAAATTCTATTCGTGCAGGGTGGGGATAGAAACATCAACCCAAGCGCATACGGAAGTAGCGAATTGTTGCTACCAAAGAACCAAACGCTCGAATATGAGGGGCGGACGTATGTTTCAGATTCGGACGGCTATTCAATTCGCCGGGCTGATAAGCCTTTAACTTCGGGCGTGGAAGATAGCCTCGATTGCTCGCACATCTACCCCTCTCGCGTGGGCGAAGTTAGCTCGGTCGTTGTTGTGGATGCTGAAAAACATTTCTACGATTTTATCGACAATACAATACCTGAAGACCTTGATTTTGGAAATTGCCGAATGAATGGCGAAACGGTAACTATTATATTTCAATCGGGTATGTTAACGGGAAAAGAGTTTGAGGTTGAGCAAACTAAAGAAAAATTAACGGGCTATATACATTCAGAGAGGCGGTTTAAGCTTGCACCACAAGAGATAGACGGGCAAACCATGCCCAACGACGCGTTTAAGCCTGCTGTAACGGATAAGTATGCTGTTTTTGGAATATCTCTCCCGGATGCTTACGTGTGCAACAACACGGACAAAACAGGGGCATCGTGGGATATGTTCAGGGAAGCTGCGAAATTTCTATACGAAAACGAGGGGCAGAAATTTACATTTACCGGCGAGCTTGACGGCATTTGGGCGAAAAAAGATTGGCTCAACATTGGCGGGCGCATTAAGTTAGGCGGATATATTTTGTTTAGCGATAACCAATTTCAACCAGACGGGGTATCAATCCGCATTGTAGGTATTAAAGACTTCATCAACAATCCACACAGCCCGGTTATTGAGCTGTCTAACTCGGTTGTTGGCGGGTCGATAACAAGCAGCTTGCGGAAGATTGAAAGCAACGAGGTTCTTGCAGAAAGTATGCACAAAGAGGCTCTGCAATTTACAAAACGCCGTTACAGAGATTCGGTGCAAACAATGACAATGCTCGAAAATGCGTTGCTTAAAAATTTCACAAACTCAATATCGCCCATAACGGTGCAAACAATGGCAATGCTTGTGGGCGATGAAAGCCTGCAATTTCGGTTTGTTGGTAACGAGACAAACCCCACCACAGTAGCGCACAATGTGAAGTTTGATAACGCAACAAAAGTACTTACAGCTTCGGGCGGCATTGTGCAGCACATGACAATCGGAATTAAAGCCCTTTCGTCATCGCATGAGGCATCGGAATATCGCTTTTGGGACGTTCCCCCATTTAACAGTATCCCACTTACAGAAGAATGGCAATCTTATTATCTGTATATCGAGGCAAGCAAAAGCAATAGTACAGCTACGTTCATTTTAAGCGAATCAGCAATCGAAATAGATTCTGACCCGGACTATTATCATTTGCTTGTTGGCTCGCTAAATAGCGCCTACGATGGAGAACGCAGCTATGTTGATTTGTACGGCTATACAGAGATATTGCCCGGACGAATGACGACCGATAGGATTGTTTCGGCCGACGGACAAAACTTTATTGATTTCCTTAATAACGCTGCCCGTATTGGCAACTCCGATTCTTTTATTGATTTTAACAGCAAAAAGGACGGTAAACTAAGAATAAGGGGCACTATCTTACAAGATGGAGCTGGCGATGAAATTTTCGTCGGCGTGTTTCGCGGCGCACACAACAAAGACTACACCTATCACAAAGGCGATGAGGTTACATATACAAGCAACGGAAACACCTCTACTTATCGTTACATCAATTCATCGCCCACAAGTGGAACATTGCCAACAGATACTATTTATTGGCAAGTTGTAGCACAGGGAGCGCAAGGGGCAACAGGAGCACAGGGAGCGCGAGGTAGCGCCGGCGACTACTTCGAGTACCGGTATCGTGTCGATGGCTCAAGCACATCACCACCAACACTATCCGTACATTCCGACGAGCCGAGCGGTTGGAGCACAACCATGCCACTGGCCGGCGCAATGCAATACATTTGGTGTACGGTTGCACGCAAGTCGGCTTTGGGACTTTTGTATCCGGGTCAACAATGGAGCACTCCAACACGGATAACGGGAACGGACGGGAAAGACGGGAGCGGATTCCGAAACAGGGGCGCGTGGGTAGCGGGCAGATCGTACGCGGTCAATGATGTAATAACATATAAAGGATGCACTTATGCGTGTATTTCCGCAAACTCTTCCTCCACAGCCCCCGACCTAAGAATAGGGACATATTGGGAATTATGGGCTTCCAGTCCTGCAATGGTTTATCGTGGAGTATACAATAGGAACGACAAAAACGTGGCTGTGGTACAAACCTATTACGGAACACGCGCCCGCGTTGATTGCGTAAAATATAACAACGGTACGGGCGACAGGTACTATATTGCCCGTACAGATGCCGGAAATGGATTTTCGAACAGACTCCCGACCGACACATTATACTGGAATGAATTTGGAGCGCAATTTGAAAGTATTGCAACTAATTTGCTATTGGCCGAGAATGCCAATATAGCCAATTTCCAATTTTCAAATCAAGTTCTAAGGTCTCAACAATCTTCTTCGGGCGGAATTGCGAATATAATTATGAATGGGATAACAGGGTATGCTTCTTTTGGAGGCGGAAGAAATGTATTTAACCCTGATGGAAGTGGGGGCCTTGCAGATGGGAATTTAACTTGGGATACTTCTGGCCATTTGCGAGGAAGATCGTTAAGGGTTGAGGGTGGGCATTTTTCAAGAGATACAACTTTTGTAGGAACATTAAATATATTTGGCGGCATACAATCAGGGTCGTCTCTCATTCAGGAAAACTATGAGATGGCCAATTCGGCTACAATGATAACCTTAGCCCCTCTAGCTGCAGGACTGGTAATCACATTACCGCCATCGCCGCCATCAGGGCAGGCATTTCACTTAAAAAACATATCGAGCGTGCATTCTGTTACTTTGCGATCTGCTAACAGTTCTATTAATCCAATATATGATAAAACAGCGCAGGGCCTGAGCACGATTGTATTACCTCCCGAAAAAGGCTTTACAATGGTACGTGGTTCCCGGCACGATTCGCGTATCTATTGGGCATGGGTAGTGGCTGCAAGAGCATAACAAACATGATAGAAAATACAGTAAAAATATTTTGGGGTTTCTTAGGTGCTGTATTCGCCTATATGCAGCCAACTATACCTTTTGTGCTTATATGCACATTGGGCGTTATGTACGATTGTTTAATTAGAGAAGTGAGCTTTCATGTTTAGGGACAGAAGCCCTATTTTACTAGTCGTTCATAATATTTACAAGGTAAGTCTGCACTATCTTAAAGCATTTTGCTTAACTTTGCCGCAATATATCAATAGAATAACAAAACAATAAAGTTATGCGAAAAATTTTAATGGCCGCCTTATTTGTAATGGCTCTTTGCGGTTGCAAAGACGAAAAAAAGAACAGCGACAGCGAAGTCGAAGTGTCTTATTCAGCATCTATAATATGCGATGCAACACTAATGAATAACCAGTCGTCGACCATTACGGTCGATGTGAGCCCATCTCCTGCCGAAGGGTATATTTCGACTGTAGATCTGTTTTTAGGCCAGGAGTTGCTAAAAACATCGTTTACCTCCCCGTATCTGTTTGTGGTTGAGTTAAAAGATCTAGCTACCGGAAATCATGAATTAAATGCGGTTGTGAAATTTTCGGACGGGACAATTATCACCGCTGAAAAAATGTTTTTCTTCAAAGTAAATTTAGGCGATGAGTATCAAGGTGGTGTTGTGATAAAACTATCAGATGATTTTTTACACGGCACCATTGCCTCAAAAACCGATTTAACCGGAGGGTTTGACGGTAAATATAGATATGGAGCTTATAATGGTAACTATCAAGCATATAGCATGGATGATGGGCTTGAAAATACAAATAAATTTTCCGGCAAACTGGACTTTGGTTATGCAGCTATTGCCTGTTTAAATTTGGAGCTAAACGGATATGATGATTGGTATCTTCCAGCCAATAATGAAGTTCTTTTATTTAACGGATTTCTCGAAGAATTAAATATACCGAAATATCCAAGTAGGATATTTTGGTCATCTACCGGCGATAGTACTAATCCTCAAAGAGCTTATGCAGTACCTTTTAATATTACATTTGGAACCCCATGTAATGTGCAAGGTTTATATCTTGTTAGGCCTTGCAGGAGATTTTAAAGCGGGATTTAGAGAACACTTATAAAACGTAAGTTCAATTAGTAAATGCAATTTTTAAGAAGAAAAATAATCTGATTTCAGGGCATGCCCTGAAATCAGATTTGGGAAAAATTTTCTACTTTTAAATT
>JGI994J12354_10005912_pt1 | contig 10365 bp, 7 predicted proteins | sample IntmicLarv3ML3BL_FD_12354 | JGI IMG/M metagenome (IMG submission 12354)
ATCCAGCTCAATCCTACTATTGCGAAACCTTCTTTTGCGTAGAAATCGCTCCTGCCCTCTTTCATGAAAAATGACGGCGCACAGCATGCTCCCAGAATAATCACGCTTATTCCAAACCCGTGAAAATCCCCCGATTTATCCCAAAGGGCAAGGCTTAGGGGCAGCAGCATAGCCAAAGCTTCTATGGCCATAACGCGGCCTATGAATTTGTATATAACTTTAATATTCATTATTTTTCTCCGCCGAATATTGTATTTAAATCCGTTTCCAATGTTTGGTTGGCTATGAGAATTATGCTGTCACCTTCTAAAATAATAGAGCTGCCCTTGGGTATAATAGCCTGTTTTCCCCGCAGAATAACCGCAACAAGGGTTCCCTGCGCAATATTAAGCTCCATAAGGGGCACTCCAATACCGCAAAAATCGGAGCTTACTTTGTACTCGGTTATTTCAATATTCTCGCCTAAAATCCTGTAAAGTGATTCAATATAGCTGCCCTTGGATTCCCCCAGCATTCGTATAAACTTCAATATCCCCGTGGCGGTTATAACGCTTGGGGAAACTACGCTGCGCAAGCCCAATTTTCTGGCAATATGCATATAATTACTTTTGGTTATCTTAGTTATAACTCGGGAAATATTATGCTCCATGGCCAAAAGGGAGGCTACCATATTATCCTCATCATCGCCTGTTAAGGAAACGAAAGCATCCATATCATCAAGGCTTTCGGAAACGAGAAGCTCCTCATCTGTACCGTCACCATGAATAACCACGCCATTGTCAATGGATTTTGCAAATATAATGCCTATTTCCCTATCCGCCTCAATTATTTTACCTTTCATACCTGCGCCCTTAAGCAGCTCCGTGAGATAGAGGGCAATTTTCCCCCCGCCTACAATCATTATGTTTTTTATATGCTTATCGCTGCGCACGCCGCATTTTTTGAAAAACTCCATTATACATTCATGGTTGCCTATAACATAAAGGCTGTCGCCCTCTTTTATAAAAGAGCTGCCGTTGGGTATAAAAACTTCCTTCCCCCGCAAAACCGCTCCAATTAGTATTTTTGAATAAACATTGTTAGAAATATCAATTACAGTGCGGTTTTTTAATATGCTGTTTTCATCAACTGTAATTTCAACCAGATCCGCTCCGCCCATGCCGAAGCTTTCCACAAAATTGCCGGAGGAATATTGCAATTTTTTCGCTATGGCCTGAGCCGTTTCCTCCTCCGGATTTATGACCAAATCCAGCTCCAGTTCTTCTTTAAGCAAATAAATTTCCTCATGATAATAAAGCTCCCTAATGCGGGCTATGGTATATTTCGCACCAAGCTTTTTCGCCATCAGACAGCAAACCATATTGGTCTCATCATCCTCGGTAACGGCTATTAACATGTCGCAAGTTCTGATTCCCGCTTCCAAAAGGGTTTTAACGGAAACGCCGTTGCCCTCTATACACATAATGTCCAGGGTCGAATTAGCCCTTTCAATAACATTTGCGCGCAAATCTATTGCGGTAATATTATTGTTCTCCTCCGCAAGGGTCTTTGCCACGCTATATCCCACTTTGCCAAGCCCTACGATTATTATATCCACAATATTCTCCTTTAAAAAAATTTGAGAAGTCAAATTTACAAGAATTTAATCGGCTTATTATAACATGTTCTTACATTTATTGCTATTGCAGCTAATTTTTTCTTAATATATGAATTTTAGGGCGCTTATCGGTCAATAATACATATAGCAGGCTGAATTTGATAAATTCCGGGCAGAATTGCCCACTACATAGCAAGCAATAATTTATAATATCGGAGGAATATATATGTTTTGCACCGGATGCGGCCAAAAAAATGAGCAAGGAGGTAAATATTGCCCCTATTGCGGCAGAAAGCTTCTTAAAAAGCGCATTATTAACCTTTCTCCCGTTGGGGAAATATTTAAAAAAACAGAAGCCCATTACCGCAGGCATGTTTTGCCCCACCACGATAAAATAGCCAAATATCTCCCAATGGTTTCGGAAGTTTTCGCGGCCGTTTTGCTTATGATAAATATCATCATCCCCGCATATGGGCGCAAAATGTATGATATGGGAAAAGAATATATTGCTCAAATGCAATACGGCGAGGCCGTGGCAGCCTTCAGCCAAGCCGGCATGGCCGGAGTTAGTGATAACCAAATGGGTTTGTACATGGGGCAGGCCTATATTGGCCTTGAAAATTATGATAAGGCGAAAGAAATACTTACGGAGGAAGGGGAAAAAACTTCCCCCGAGCGGCTTAAGCTGCTGGCGGAAGTTTGGCGGCAGGAGAATAATTCCATCATGTATGAAGCTACTCTTAATGAGCTTATAGCCCTTGCCCCCAACGACCCCGAGGGCTATTTGAAGCTCTCCGAATATTACCGAGAGGAAGGCTTGTACGACAACGCATCGGGAATTTTGGAAAAGCTCCTTAAACGGCAGAAAAACAGCATAGCTTCCGCAATGCTTTATAATATTTATATGGAAAGTTATTTAAACACAGCTTCCGCCGAAAAGGGTGCCAATATTAAGGACGAAGCCATGAAAGCCCTATCTTCCGCTAAAATCGAAAGCCTTAATATAAACGATAAAACGGCATTGAGCCTCTCCCCAAAGGGTCGATTTGCCGCAATAGAATCAGCGGAGAAAAGCCATGCCGTTGATATTTATGAGCTTGACGGTTCCGCATTTATGTATCATTCAACATTTGTCATCCCTGCGGGCTATGTTATAGATTCCGGGATGATCGCATGGAACTCAGATGAAACCATGCTGGCCTTTTACAATGCAAACGGCGAAGAATTCATCCACGATTCCAGCATTTATGTTTATGATATACCCAACCAAGAGCTTAAAAATTTAACCGACCCAAAAGAGGACTATATTCATTACATGGTGGATAAGGAAATTTATTTAATCGACAGCCTTCCTTGTTTTTCAGAGGATTCGAAAAGCATTTATTTCGCCAGAAAATCCGTAAAGGGCAATTGGCTTTGCTCGGTAAATATAAATGGCGAGAATCTGACGCATTTATTCGAACCTGCCGACGGAGGTTGGGTTGATTATAAAATAATCGAGCGGGGCAGAATTTATTTCAGCGTAAGAGGCCATGAAAAAAGCGATACTTGGGGAATTTACGCCTATGATGAAGCCAATGGCGCAAGGCGGTTAAAATTCGATTATGACAGCCGCTATTATCATTTGGCCCTGAAAGATATTACTGCGGACGGCAGGTATTTGCTATATTATTTAACAGTTTCCAGCCAGAATAATTCCATGTTTTTCGGCATTTTAGACCTTGAAAATATGAAGCTGACAGATGTTTATACACAGGATATTGATTCCTACGAAAACAAGCTTTCCGCATTAAATCGCTCGAATATTTTCGGAGCAAGCCGCATGTTTATTACGAGAAACGCGGCATTTTCTTCGGACGGCAAAAGCATTTACATTGCCGAGGATGGAGCCGAAGCTTACGGGAAGCTTATACGGCGCTTTCCCCTTTCCGGCGGCAGCGGAGATTTTGTATATATAAGCTTTGAAAAAGAAGGCGCCAAAGGCTTTTGCATTCCAACCGGAGAAAATAAAAGCGGAGTATGGTTTGCCGAAATTTCAGCAGGCAAATTTCTTATAACCGACAAAGGCTTGCGGCTTTTATCCGTAAACGAGCAGTAAAAGTTAAATCCGGCTGTTGTAATCAGATTTATTTAAAGTCAATCCTCCTTAAATTTTAAATTGCGCCGTCAAAAAGCAGCTTTTTCAGCGCAATTTTCGGTTGCAAAATATTTTTTAAAAATATTTTGCAACCGGGCTTGACATTTGGCATAAACTGTATTATAATTTTTTCTGTTCCACTTTTAAAATGCGTGAATAGCTCAGTGGTAGAGCATCGCCTTGCCAAGGCGAGGGTCGCGAGTTCGAATCTCGTTTCGCGCTTTTTTTGTACCCTTTTTCATAAAAAATCCCGCTTATTATCATAAATAAACCCGTTTGAAAGCGATATTTTTCCTTCTCTGTTCATGTTAGAAGCATGGATTATTAAAATTTCTCCCAGTTCATTTATATTTTACAAAATTTATTTATTAAAATCCCTATTCATGTTATAATAATAGGGATTTTGTTTTAGAATGTATAAAAATACGCATATATGTGTTATGCCGATGGTTTTTAGGCGGGTAAATATATCGCAACGCCTGCTTGACTATATATTATGGAGGAGTTATATGGAAAATTCAACGGCCGCTGTTTCCGCTATTATTGAGAACGTCGAAAAGGTAATCATAGGAAAAAGGAAAGCTGTGGAGCTGGTTATGGTATCACTTTTAAGCCGCGGGCATGTTCTTATTGAGGATATGCCGGGGGTGGGCAAAACCAGCCTTATATCGGCTTTGGCAAAATCGGTGGATTGCACATTTAAGCGCATACAGTTTACGCCGGATATTATGCCGTCGGACATAACGGGATTTTCTATGTATAATCAAAAAACAGGGGATTTCGAATATCACGCGGGCTCTGTTTTGAGCCAATTTGTGCTGGCCGATGAAATTAACAGGGCTTCACCAAAAACCCAATCCAGCCTTTTGGAAGTAATGGAGGAAAATCAGGTTACGGTGGACAGTAAAGTTTATAAAATGCCAACTCCTTTCATTGTTTTCGCTACGCAAAACCCCATAGAATACCTTGGCACATATCAATTGCCGGAAGCTCAGCTGGACAGGTTTTTTATGAAAATTTCCCTTGGTTATCCCGAAGCCGATGAGGAGCTTGACATATTGAAGCGTTACAGGGCAAGCTCTCCTCTTGAAGATTTAAAAACCGTGATTTCCTCCGAGGAAATCATTGCGATGCAAGAAGAAGTTCCCAATATCCATATGGATCCGTCAATTTCCGAATATATCGTTGCCATAAGCCGTGCCACGAGAAATAATAAGCTGCTTTCATTGGGGGCAAGCCCAAGGGCCTCAATCTGCCTTTACCGCGCCGCTCAGGCCTATGCATATATAAACGGCAGGGATTACTGCTTGCCGGATGATGTTTATGATCTGGCGGCTCCCGTGCTTTCTCACAGGCTGACCGTAAGTCAGGAAGCCCGCCTTAAGAAAACCTCGGCAGATAGCGTTATTGCCGAAATATTGAATAATACAAAAGCTCCGGTGATTTAATATGACAAAAAACAGGCTGATTTACAGCTTTATGATTTTTATGAGCATAATTAGCCTCGGCATATCAGGCAACCGGGGTTCTTATATCATGCTTGTGTCCATGCTTGTAATGGCTGGGGTTTCGGCCGCCTTGGCCTTTTCGGCCGGCTTAGGAATCGTAGCCGAGCAAAGCCTTTGTGATGAAATGGTTATGAAAAATGAACCCTCAAACTACAATGCAGTTATACAAAGCCGATATTTCGGCGTGGCTACATTGTATATAAATTATAAAAAGCTGCCGGACAGCTTTGTTTTCGATACTGAAAACGGTATGTATGAGCTTTTCGGCAAAGCTAAAATAGAGCTTTCCGCAGATATTAGCAGCAAATACCGCGGCGTTTATAAAATCGGTATAGAAAGTATTGAAATAATGGATTTTCTTAAGCTTTTCCGCTTTGTAAAGCCTATGAAAGATTCGATTTTTATAACCGTATGCCCCGATGTGGTGGAATTTAGCGATAAGCTGTTTCTCGTTTCTCCATCTGAGCAAATAGGCGTAAGCCGCAAAACCACTGCGGAGGATTATTCCAGCATATCGGATATTCGCCCTTTCCAGCATTCCGACAGTATGAAGAAAATCCATTGGAAGCTTTCCGCCAAAAAGAATGAGCTAATGGTGAAAAACTACGATATAACCAATAATACCGCCACGGCGATTATTGTAGATAACCGCCTCACTCCCGATATGGTGCCGGAGAAATGCGCTTTGGAAGATATGCTTGTGGAAATGGCCGTTTCCATTGTCAAACATAACCTTTCGCTGAATCAGTCGGTTATACTCGATTATATGGAATCCGCCCCTGCCAAGCTTTATGAAACAACTATTTCCGGCTTTGACAGGCTATATTTTGCATGCTCCTCCATTGTAATGGATTCGGAAAATATTGAAGATGTTTTGGCGGAGTATTACAATCCCAACTTTGCCCTTTCGGCAATTTATGTTTTAACCATAGATCCCGACAGGTCTGTTGATGCTTTTGTCAAAACCTTAGCCCTAGCCGGGCATGATGTTAATCTTATACATTTCTTCGAAAAAGAAGGCGGCAACCGCCTCGATAAATATGATGCAACCGGCGTAAACTATTATGGCGCATGTCTTGAAAGCAGGCAGGCAAGCCCTTTGGCAGGTGAATAATATTAAAATACTTAATAAATTTAAGCTGAAAGACGAATATTTAAACCATTTGCTGAATTTAATAATCGTGTGGTTATTTTCCTACAGCATGGCCTCCGCCATTGTTTCTTTAACCATACTTCAAACAACCCCAGCCCATATTCTGCTTTATACAGGGCTATTTAGCGTTATGAGCTTTATGATATTCTACAATGAATATACCATGGCCGCCGCCGGGGTTGTGCTTGTTGTAATAGGGCTTTATGTCAACTGGATTTTCACAAGGGATTATATTCCTTATGAATGGAGAAAATTCCTTACTCATATCCACGGCACATGGCTTTTTATAACCGGCATGACCGATTTCAGCCTTGGTTTTAACTATACAACGGTAAATACCCTGCTTTGCGTCGTAACTTGCGTTACTTCTTTGCTTGTAAATACAAAATCCTCCTATCCGTTTATTTTTGTTTTGGGAACCAGCTTTTTCATAGCCGCAAATATGCTCAATCCCAAAGGATACCATCCTACATTTTTCATAATGCTTGCGGTGCTTTTTATTGCGTTTGTAAAAATGTCCAAGCCGGATCCGAAAATCACCTTAAAGCTAATACCCATATGCCTCGCCGCCATTGCGCTGTCATGGGCTATACCCATGCCTCAAAATAATTTCAGCCGCAGAACCCTTGAAGAAGCTTATGAGGAAGTTTATTGGTTTTTCAGGGAACCCTTCAGGCCGAAATACTTTACGGCAGGCAGCATGGGCTTTGAATCGGCCGACGGAACTTTAGGCGGTGATATGCGACAAAATAACGATTTTATCATGTATGTTTTCGCCGAGGAGCCTATGTATCTCGGCGGCATTACAAAGGATGTTTATACCGGCATTTCATGGGAATCAATGCATGAAAACGGCGATTTTCTCCCTTCAGAAAATAATGATTTATATGATATAAGCCCCATAGTTGCCAAAACAGTCATAGACTACGGCACATTTGTCAATATTCAAGAGCGTGGTTTGGTGCAAAAAAGAGCTTCCATAAATATCGGCAAGGCAAGAACAGGTACTATTTTTCAGCCGGCTTTTGCTACAAATTTGGAATTATACGGCGATTATACTGTTTTACGCCGGGATATGGATTTAAGGAGCGAACCTGTTTTTAAGAGGGATGCCATATACAGCTTCAATTATATGAATATTGATTATGACGGGCAAACCATGCAGAAAATGCTGGAAGAAAGCTACAGGGGCTATTATCTCGCTACATCCGAAAGGCTGCTTTCGGATACTATTAATGACTATACCCTTACATCATCGCGCCGTTCCCTTTATTGGGAAATCGTAAGGTATTATATAGCAAGCCAGGAGCCCTATGCCAGTTTTGTTTATGAAAACTATACCGACCTTCCGGACACCATACCAAGCAGGGTTCTCGATTTGACACATGATCTAATAAAGGATTGTGAATCCGATTATGAAAAAATAACGGCCATACAAAAATATCTCCATAATTTTACCTACAACCTTACTCCGGGCTCTGTGCCGGAAGGGCAGGATTTTGTGGATTATTTCCTTTTTGATAAAAATGAAGGCTATTGCACATATTTCGCCACGGCAATGGCCGTAATGTCCAGAGCCGCCGGCCTGCCCAGCAGATATAAAGAGGGCTATCTTCTGCCGGAGGAAAAAACAGGCGAAGATTATTACAGCGTTTACGGCACAAATGCCCATGCATGGGCTGAAGTTTATTTTGAAGGCATCGGCTGGATTGCCATTGAAGCCACCCCTACAAGCTATTTCAGCACATATTACCCCACTCTGGCGGAAAATGTTAATTATGACGACCGGGGCGAAGGCGATACCGAAGAATTCGGCCATGATGACAGCTTAAGCGGCTACGGCGCTGATGACGGGCTTGAGGATAATTATTATTCCCCAACCGCAGTTCAAGGCGCGCAAAGGCCTACGGAAATAAAACCTGTTACTTTGCTTATTATCATTTCTGTTTCAGGGCTTGTCTGTTATATATTCTTCAAGAAAATATTGGAGGATAAGCGGCACAAAGCCATGCGCGGCAAGGATTTCAGGCTAGCCACAATCGAATCGTATAAGGGTCTCATCGACCTGCTGGGTTTTTGCGGTATGCCTATGGAAAAATATGAATCCGCAAATGCCTACGCCGATAGAATAAGTAAATATTCGCCTTTGGGAGCCATGACCACCACAAACTCCGCGAGAATATTTTCAAAAGCCAGATATTCCGAAGGCGATATATCGGAAATCGAGGCTTCCGTAATAAGACAGGCGTATTTCAGCCTTTATAGAAATCTTTGCGCATCAAGCAACAAATATAAATTCTTCGTGCACCGCTATATTAAAAAACTTTAAGCCCGGTTGATTAAACGCCTAAATAAATAATTTAGCATTGAATATATTGCGAAAACTAACTTAAGTGATGGTGAAAATAATATGAATATTGCTCTCCCACAGCTGGATTTGCTGATATTTGACACAAAAAAAGGCCGCTCCTACGGCAGCAACCAACAAATGTATAAAATCGTTTGGCAGAGAAAAAGCGGCTGCGGCCCTTCAACGGCGACTAATCTTATTATATACGCGGCGCTTTGCCAAAGGCACAGCGAGCTTAACGGCGGGCTTTGTAGCGAAAAGAAGCTTCCCGTTACGCAAGAGAGTATGTTTTTCTATATGCAAAAGGTTTGGGAATATGTCACTCCCGGCCTCGGCGGGGTCAACAAAACTTCCAAATTTATGAAGGGTTTTTATAAATACGCCCTTGACAGAGGACTGGATATAAAGCTCCGCTCCTTTGATGTTCCCGTTGATAAAAAAGGAACAGATGTGAATTTCGGCAACTTTCTGGAATTTATAAAGGCCGGCCTTAATTGCGGCTGCCCTGTGGCGTTTTTAAATCTCTGCAAAGGCGCCCTTACCAATCTGGATTCATGGCATTGGGTTAGCATAATGGCCTGCTATGAGGCCCACGGCACCGTTTATGCCACTATATATGACGAAGGTGGCAAAAAGGATATTGATATAAAACTGTGGTTTGAAACCCATACAAAAGATGGCGGGCTCGTTTATTTTGAACCTGCCCTTACGGAAAAAATTAGTAACTGAGCCGCTTTTAGTAACAAATATTCGAACCCCGATTCCGGCCGCAACTTCGGCTTGAATCGGGGTTTATTATAAGCTTTTTTTCACATAAACTTCTTAAGGCTCTCCTTATATTTTGCAATAAATTGCGCATCGGCAATTTCTAAATCCTTTGAGCCTGCCAAGCTTTCCAAATGATGGACAAATTCGTGCTTCAACGTATGCTCAATTTCTATGGCAAGCCTATCATCGGCATAGTGGCCGTACATAAGCATGAAGGAGCCGTAATAAATATTTATATATCTGCCCAAATTATTATGTATATACTCGCCCAGCACAAACAGCCTGCCGTCCGGGCTTTCCGGATGGGCTTTTTTATCGTAAAGAAGATTGACCCCGCCGTTTAGCTCAATATAAATTTCCTTGGGCAGCTTGTTTGCACTTTCGTCAAGCATTTGTGCAAATATTTCAAAATCTATCATAAAAAATACTCCTTATATCTTTAGATCATGCTGAATAAAAACTAAGCCGCCAAAAGCATTGCCTTAAATCGCCTAATATTTCTTAAACTACCCAAAACAAAAAAAGCGGCACAGTTACGGCCACTTTAGGCCTTCGCCAAAAAGCATTGCTTTTTTATCGAGAAGGTATCTTCCCGTTTTGGCGCGCCGCCGTTTCTCTACATATTGCCGGAAATTATTTCCGGCAATATGATTTGCGTTTACCATGCCCCGAGCAAGCCTATACAGCCCTTTTAATTTTAAAGGAAAAAATCCGCCAAATTCGCCTTAGGGTCAATAAACGGTACAATTTTATTATCCAAAGCCGTAATAAGGGTAGTTACACCGGGCCCGTGGCCTGGTACAATGCAATCGCTGTGAGAAATAACGCCTATTGTAACGGCTCCTGTAATAT
>JGI994J12354_10005914_pt1 | contig 10363 bp, 7 predicted proteins | sample IntmicLarv3ML3BL_FD_12354 | JGI IMG/M metagenome (IMG submission 12354)
CGCCGTCCCTCAATACCTCGCCGACGGGGGAGGGGATGTGGGGCGCGGCATGGCGGGTAAGGGGACTGAATGCGCTGTCAAGGGTGTGACTTCACTTAAACACTTCCGCTTTTTGCTGGTAGACTGGGCTCAAACGATTGAAGGGAGACCAAGACGATGGACATTTCTGTACTCATTCCCACCCTGGCGGCCGCGCTTTTTGGCGTGCTGGGCTATTTTCTGAGGCGGCTTGTCATGGCCCATGACAAGCTGGAGCGTCTCTTCGACCAGGAGCGCCGCCTCAACCAGGAGGCCCTGACCCAAATCCGGGGCGATTATCTCAAGAGCGCTGAGTTCGCCCGGCTCCAGAGCAGCATCGACCACAAGCTGACCCAGATTTATGACCTGCTCATGGGACGCTGACGCCCTCGCCCGCTCGCCCCGGCTGTTCGGCAGGCGGTATCTGAGCCACTACCTGACGGTGGGCTCGCCCCCCTTCCACACCGATTTGGTGCGGCTGTGGCGGCAGCTGGTGATGAAGAACAAGAACCCCCGCGACCCCAAGGGCCTGGCCGCCATGCTGACGGCCAAGGGCCGCCGCTTGGCCATCGCCGCGCCGCGCGGCCACGCAAAATCCACCATCATGAGCCTGCAAAACGTCCTCCATGCCGCCCTTTACGGCTACAAGGGATACATTTTGCTGGTATCGGACACCGAGGCCCAGGCGGCGGGGTTTTTGGAGGCTATCAAGGCAGAGCTTGAGTTCAACGAGGACATTTTGCGGGACTTCGGCCCCCAGAAGGGGCGGGTGTGGAAGCACACCTCGGCGGTGCTGCAATCGGGAGTGCGCATCGACGCCGTGGGCAGCGGGCAGAGCCTCCGGGGCCGCAAAAACGGGGCGCGGCGGCCCGATTTAATCATCCTGGACGACATCGAAAACGATATGGCCGTGCGCTCTCCCGAGGGGCGGGCGCGGCTGATGGACTGGTATTTCGGCGCGGTGAGCAAGGCGGGGGACGTGTACACCGACATCCTGTGCATCGGCACGGTGCTGCACCACGACAGCTTGCTGGCCCGGCTCATGGAGAATCCGGCCTATCGCGCCGTGCGCTATCAGGCCATCGAGCAATTTTCGCCCTCCCCCCTGTGGGACCGATGGCGGGGCATCTACACCGACCTGGGGGAGGGCGAGCGGGGCCGGGGGGCCGAGGCCTTCTTCAAGGCCAACCGGCGGGAGATGCTCCGCGGCACCAAGGTGCTGTGGCGCCGCAAGCTGGGGTACTACGACCTCATGTGCATGATGGTGAGCGAGGGGGAGAACGCCTTTTACCGGGAGATGCAGAATGAGCCCACAGACCCGCAGAGCCATCTTTTTCCCCGCCACTGGCTGCGGTTTTATGACCCGGGGGAGATCGATTTGCGGGAGCGGCGGTACAGCCTGTTCGGCTACTGCGACCCATCCCTGGGCAAGAGCGGCAGCGGCGATTACTCGGCCATCATCACTTTGGCCCGGTGCGGCGAGACCGGGCGCATGTATGTCATCGACGCCGACATCGCGCGGCGGCATCCCGACGCCATCATTGAGGATATTTTGCGCAAGGCCCGGACGTATCAGCAGCGGCTGGGGCGTGGGTACACCCTCTTTGGGGCCGAGAGTAACCAGTTCCAGTGGTTTCTCAAGGAACAGCTGGCCAAGGAGAGCGCCCGGCAGGGGCTCTGGCTGCCCCTCCAGGAGGTGTACGCCCGGGGGAACAAGACGTTGCGGATTCAGACCCTGCAGCCCGACATCAAGAATGGGTATTTGCGCTTTGACCCGGGGCACCGGGAATTGATTGCTCAGCTGACCCAATTCCCCCACGGGCGGCACGACGATGGGCCCGACGCGCTGGAGGGGGCGGTCTCTCTGTGTAAGCAAGGGGGGCGGCTGGAGGTTGTGGAGGGGCTGCGGTTTTGAGGGCGGAGCAGCCTATGGATGACCTTGTGCCTGATTCGCCCACCCCCAAACCCCCTTCGGGGACGGAGGGGCGCGCTGTTCTGCCCCCCTTCGGGAAGGGCATATTGCCATACCACGATACAGGGCCGAGACATGACAGAGGCGGGGCGTGCATAGGTATATCCCAAACCTGAATGTTTTGGAGGGCGCTTATGACACGCAAGGCGGGATGGGTGAAGAAGTATATTGTGCCGGGGCTGGTCTTTCAGGCCATTGTCATTTCGGGGGGATATGGCACCGGGGCCGAGCTCAATGAATACTTCATGAAAAACGGGCCCCTGGGCGGGCTGCTGGCCTTGATGCTGGTGACATTCCCGCTGTGGGCGGTGGTGTGCGGGGTGACCTTTGAGTTTTCCCGTACCTTCAAGGCCTACGACTACCGCAGCCTCTTCGGGCGGTTGCTGGGGCGGGGCTGGGTGCTCTTTGAGGCGTGCTACCTGGTCATGCTGCTGCTGGTGCTGGCCGTCATCACGGCGAGCTCGGGGGTGATTGGACGCGAAACCTTCGGACTGCCCGAGCCCATCGGGATGCTGGTGGTATCGGCCAGCATCATCGCTTTGGTGCTGGCGGGAACCCGGGCGGTGGAGGGGTTCCTGGCCTTCATGGGCTATGCCCTCTATGGGGTGTATATCGTCTTTCTGGTGCTGTGCTTTCGGCAGTTTGGCGGGGAAATTGCGCAGCAGATGACGGTGACGCCCGTCATCGGGCCGCACTGGGCCCTGGATGGGGCGCGGTACGCCCTTTATAACCTGGGGATGATTCCGGCGGTGCTCTTCTCGGTGCGCCACGCCGAGACGCGGCGGGAGGCCGTTTGGGCCGGAGTGCTGGCCTCGGCCATCGCCGTGCTGCCGGCGGCGCTGCTTGTGCTGGCCATGGCGGGGGTCTATCCGGCGGTGCTCGGCATGGAGACGCCGGTGAACAGCATCCTCAACGCACTGGGGTCGCCAGTGCTCAGCTTCGCCTTCCAGCTGACGCTATTCAGCACCCTCATCGAGACCGGGGCCGGGCTTATCAAGGCGGTCAGTGACCGCTTCGAGGGCGGGTTTTTGGGGCGGGGGGCGGCGGTGCCCTTCTGGCTGAGACCGACGGTCTCCACGGCCTGCGTACTGGCCGGGATGGCGGTTTCGACCCTGGGCCTGGCGACGCTGATTCAGCGGTATTATGGCGCGGTGGCCTGGGGATTTTTGGCCGTGTTTGTGGTGCCCATGATGCTTTGGGCCGTTGTGGGGCGGAGAAAAGACAGCGCATCGTGAGGGATTCGGGGCGGGGCGAACTGTGTTCGCCCCGTCTGAAATAATGCTTGACATTCTTTTTTCTATGTGCTTTAATATTTATTTGAAAGGTTCACTCTCAGAATGGAGGCTATATCCATGAAAATACTGCTCTCGGGCGCCATGGTCTATGTTGGCGGCGGCCTTACCCGCCAGGACATTCACATTGAAGACGGCATCCTTGCCGATATGGGAGAGGGCCTCTCTCAAAAGGGCTGTGACGCTCTTTTCGACTTTTCTAATCACTTTATTTTTCCGGGTTTCGCCGATGTCCATGTGCATCTGCGGGAGCCGGGATTTTCTTATAAAGAGACCATCCGCACGGGTACTGAAGCCGCCGCGGCCAGCGGATACACGGCGCTATGCGCCATGCCCAACCTCGAGCCGCCCCCCGGCACCCCCGAGGGCCTCAGTGCCCAGCAGCGGATGATTGACGAGAGCGCCGTCATCCCGGTGTATCCCTATGCCTGCATCACCACTGAGCAAAAGGGCGAGGGGCAGCTGTGCGATTACCGCGCCCTCATGCCCCACTGCTTCGGCTTCAGCGACGACGGCAAGGGCATCCAGCGGGGTGAGCTTATGGAACAGGCTATGCGCGCCATCCGGCAGGCCGGCGGTTTTATCGCCGCCCATGTGGAGGACGAGGGCCTGCTTGAGGGCGGTTACATCCACGACGGGCCCTACGCCAAAGAGCGCGGCCACGCCGGTATCTGCTCGGAGAGCGAGTGGGGGCAGCTCAAACGCGACATTGACCTGGTGCGCCGCACCGGCTGCCGCTACCACATGTGCCATGTGAGCACCAAGGAGAGCGTTGCGCTTTTGCGCGCCGCCAAGCTGGAGGGCCTGCCGGTGACGGCTGAGACCGCGCCCCACTACCTGGTGCTGTGCCAGGATGATTTACAGGAGGATGGCCGCTTCAAGATGAATCCGCCCCTACGGGAGGCGGATGACCGCACCGCGCTCATGGATGGTATTCTGGACGGCACCCTCGATATGATTGCCACCGACCACGCCCCTCACGCCGAGCGTGAGAAGGACAAGGGGCTCAAGGGCTCCGCCATGGGCATCACCGGGCTTGAGACCGCCTTCCCGATACTCTACACCGAGCTGGTGCGAAAGGGCATCCTGACCTTGGGGGCGCTGGTTGATTTGATGGCCGTCGCGCCCCGGCGGGTCTTCCCGGGGCTGGGCGGCGGTGAGCTGACGATCGGCCGGCCGGCCGACCTGTGTGTGTGGGATTTGAACGCAAGCTACACCATCGACCCCGAGCGATTCCGCTCCATGGGTCGGGCCACACCTTTTGCCGGGTGGCCGGTACAGGGCCGTTGCGTCATGACGGTGGCGGGCGGCAGGGTTGTGCACAAAGAGATTTAGGTTGTCTTCGGCGACCAATTTGAAAAAACACCCTTGGGACCCCAAACCTTTTGGAAATTGTGTTCAACACAATTTCAGATTAGTAATTAACAGAAAATCATGTGTAACATGATTTTCAAGAAGTTTTTGCGCAAGCTTTTTTCAAAAAGCTTGTGGGGTCTGGGGCAACGCCCCAAGGTCTTGATTTAGCATCAATTAACTTACTATATAGAACGGGAAAGAGGGAGAATGAGCAGATGGCAGAAAAAATGAACCGCAAGCTGGTGCTTCAAAGCGGGCAGACCTTTTATGGCGCCCCCTTCGGCGCCGAGACCGACGCCCTGTGCGAGATCGTGTTCAATACCTCCATGGTGGGATATCAGGAGATTTCCTCCGACCCCTCCTACGTGGGACAGGCTGTGGTGATGACCTATCCCCTCATCGGCAACTATGGCATGACCGATGAGGATCACGAGTTCCGCCGGGCCTGTGTGGGGGCCATGATTGTCCGGGACTATAACGCCCAGCCCAGCAACTTCCGCTATGCCAAGACCCTCAGCGAGATTCTGGAGGAAAACGGCATCCCCGGCCTGTCGGGCGTCGATACGCGGCAAATCACCCGCATTCTGCGACAGGAGGGCGCGCAGCCCTGTCTCATCACCCATGCCAACACCCCGGAAAGTGAGTGCATGGCCCGCCTGGGCGGCTATAAGGCCCCCCACGACCACGTGGCGCGGGTGAGCTGCAAGCGCCCGTGGTACGCCCGCACGGCCAAGCCGCTTTTAAATGTCGTCGCCATCGACTGCGGGCTCAAGAGTGATATCATCCGCCGTCTCAGTGACCGCCGCGTCAATGTCACCGTCATGCCGTCCACCACCACCGCCGAGGAGGTGCTGGCCCAAAAGCCCGACGGGCTGTTCATCTCCAACGGCCCCGGAGACCCCAAGGATTTGCCCCATCTGATACAGCTCATCACAGCGGTGCGGGGGCGCTTCCCCATCTTTGGCATCTGTTTGGGATGCGAGCTCATCGCCCTGAGCTACGGGGCCGACACCTATAAAATGAAGACCGGCCACCGCGGCGGCAACCATCCCATCCGGGATTTGCGCAGCGGGTTGGTGGAAATCTGCGCCCAGAACCACGGCTACGCCATCGACCGCGACAGCCTCTCGGGCACTGATCTGCTGGAAACCCACCAGAACCTGCTGGACGGCACGGTGGAGGGCATCTCGTGCGCGCACGACCAGGTTTACGCTGTGCAGTATCATCCCGAAAACACGGCGGGCCCCCAGGGCACGGCCAGCTATTTCGATGATTTTGTCACCCTCATGCTGGAAAACACCGAGAAGGAGGCGGCCAACAATGCCTAAGCGCACCGATATTAAGAAGGTTATGGTCATCGGCTCGGGCCCCATCGTCATCGGCCAGGCCGCCGAGTTTGACTATGCGGGCACCCAGGCCTGCCTGGCCCTCAAGGAGGAGGGCTTCGAGGTTATCCTGGTCAACTCCAACCCGGCCACCATCATGACGGACACCGCCATGGCCGACAAGGTCTACATGGAGCCCCTCACTTTGGAATATGTGGCCAAAATCGTCCGGTTCGAGCGGCCCGACGCCATTGTCCCCGGCCTGGGCGGCCAGACCGGGCTCAATCTGGCCATGCAGCTGCACGAAAAGGGCATCCTTGAGGAGTGTCAGGTTGAGATTCTGGGCACCTCCTTCAATAGCATCCAGCAGGCTGAGGACCGCGAGCTGTTCAAGCAGCTGTGCCTCGATTTGGGCGAGCCGGTGCTGCCCTCCACTGTGGTGCACTCCGAGGAGGAGGGCGTCCTCGCCGCGCTGGACATCGGCTATCCGGTGGTGCTGCGCCCGGCCTTCACCTTGGGCGGCACGGGCGGCGGCTTCGCCGACGACGAGCAGGAGCTGCGCGACCTCATCCGTCAGGGACTGTCCCTCTCGCCGGTGCATCAGGTGCTGGTGGAAAAATCCATCAAGGGCTTTAAGGAAATCGAGTTCGAGGTCATGCGGGACGGCGGCGACACCGCTATCACCATCTGCAGCATGGAGAACATCGACCCTGTGGGCGTGCACACCGGCGATTCCATCGTCGTAGCCCCCAGCCAGACGCTGGCATCGAAGGAATACGGCATGCTGCGCGACAGCGCATTGAAAATCATCCGCGCCCTCAAGATTGAGGGCGGCTGCAACATCCAGTTTGCCCTAGACCCCTACAGCTTTGAGTATTACCTCATCGAGGTCAACCCCCGGGTGTCGCGCTCGTCGGCGCTGGCCTCCAAGGCGACAGCCTATCCCATCGCCATGGTGAGCGCCAAAATCGCCGTCGGACTGCGGCTGCACGAAATCGAGCTGGCCAACACCCCGGCCTCCTTCGAGCCGGCCATCGACTATGTGGTGGCCAAGGTGGCCCGCTTCCCCTTTGACAAGTTCACGGGGGCCAGCAACAAGCTGTCAACCCAGATGAAGGCCACCGGCGAGGTCATGGCCATCGGCCGCACCCTGGAGGAGAGCCTGCTCAAGGCCATCCGTAGCCTCGAGACCGGGGCGTGCCATCTGCATCTGCCCAAGTTTGACGGCGCGGCAGAGAACGAGCTGCTCGACTACATCACGGCGGGGCGGGACGACCGGCTCTTTGCCATCGCCCAGCTCATCCGCATGGGGGTACGCTTGGAGGTCATCCACGGTGTCACCGAAATTGACCTCTTCTTCCTGGGGAAAATCAAGAGCATCGTCGATTTTGAGGCTGTGCTGGCCGAAAAGGCCGGCGATTTGGCCACCTTGCTTGAGGCCAAGCGCATGGGCTTTTCGGACGCCTACATCGGCCAGCGCTGGCACATGACTCCCAAAGCCATCTTCGAGCTGCGGCGCGAAAAAGCCATCATGCCCTGCTACAAGATGATGGACACCTGCGCCGCCGAGTTCGGCAACGATGTGCCCTATTATTACTCGACCTATGAGGCCGAGAACGAGTCTGTCGTCTCTGAGCGCAAAAAGATCATCGTGCTGGGCAGCGGGCCCATCCGCATCGGCCAGGGCGTCGAGTTTGATTACAGCAGCGTCCACGCCGTGTGGACGATTCAGAAGGCCGGGTATGAGGCCATCATCATCAACAACAACCCCGAGACGGTATCCACCGACTATAAGACGTCGGACAAGCTCTACTTCGAGCCGCTGACCCTGGAAGATGTCATGAACATTGTCGAGCTGGAGAAGCCTCTGGGCGTCATCGTCACCCTCGGCGGCCAGACGGCCATCAACCTGGCCGAGGACCTGCGCCAGATGGGCGTCCCCTTTATCGGCACCGGGGTCGAGGCCATCGAGCGGGCCGAAAACCGCGACACCTTCGAGCGGCTGCTCTCTGAGCTCGACATCCCCCAGCCCAGGGGCCAGGCCGTACACACCATCGAGGCCGGCGTCAAGGTGGCCGGGGAGATCGGCTATCCCGTCCTCGTGCGGCCCTCCTATGTGCTGGGCGGGCGGGCCATGCAGATTGTCAACGGCGAAAAGGCCCTGCGCAATTACCTGCAAACGGCGGTTGCCCTCAGCGATGAGCATCCGGTGCTGGTGGACAAGTACATCTTTGGCCGCGAGCTGGAGGTGGACGCCGCCTGTGACGGCACGGATGTCTTCATCCCCGGCATCATGGAGCATGTGGAGCGCACCGGTGTCCACAGCGGCGACAGCATTTCGGTCTACCCGACCTTCTCGGTGAGCGACGAGGTGAAAAGGCAGATTATCGACTACACGGTGCGTTTGGGCCTTGGCATCGGCATTGTGGGGCTTTACAACATCCAGTTCATTGTCGATGAGCAGAGCCGGGTTTTCGTCATCGAGGTCAACCCGCGATCATCCCGCACCGTGCCTTTCATCTCCAAGGCCTCGGGCTATGCTCTGGCCGACATCGGCACCCGCTGCGCTTTGGGCATCTCCCTGCGGGAGCAGGGCTTTACCGCCGTCTATCCCCCTGAGAAGGACAAGTGGTATGTCAAGGCCCCGGCCTTCAGCTTCAGCAAGCTCCACGGCATCGATGCCTATCTCTCCCCCGAGATGAAGTCAACTGGCGAGGCCATCGGCTATGACAAATCCCTCACACGCGCCCTCTACAAGGCGCTGCAGAGCTCGGGCATGAAGGTGAGCAACTACGGCAGCGTCCTCGTGACCTTGGCCGACAAGGACAAGGCCGAGGCTCTGCCCCTCATCCGCCGCTTCTACAAAATGGGCTTCAACATTGAGGCCACCGAGGGCACGGCCCGGTTTCTGCGGGAGAACGGCATCCGCACAAGGGCCAAGAAGAAGCTCTCAAGCGGCAGCGATGAGATTCTGCAAGGCCTGCGCAAGGGGTACGTCAGCTATGTCATCAACACCCGCGAGCTTGGGGAAATCGGCCAGCAGACTGACGGCTACCTCATCCGCTGCTGCGCTGTCGAGAACAACATCACCATGTTCACGGCCCTCGATACCGTGCGGGTGCTGCTTGATGTGTTGGAGGAGCTGACGCTGATGGTGTACACGATAGACTCGTGAAGGCGCAGCAGGGCCATAGCTTGAGATAAGACATGCAAGCGCCGACCAAACCAAGAAAAACAGCCTTTTCGTTTTTCTGTTTGGGCGGAGCTGGAGTGGCTTATTTCATGCGGCCATGGCCCGGCCGCGGAGCCTGACAAGCCTATTGACGCCCTCCATCCTCATTGTTCCAAGGGCAGAAGGGCATCAATAAGGGGCTCTATTGAACGTAATTTTTTGTGGGGGGAGGTTGCCACCCGCAGGGTGGCAACCTCCCCCCACACCCCCCAAGAAGGATCAGCCCTGCTCTCCCATCAATCAACACAAGGAGGCCACTATCATGCCCAAAGACGTCATCATTGCACTGGACTTCCCCACCGCTGAAAAAGCCCTTGCCTTCCTCACCGCATTCAAGGGGCATAGCCCCTATGTCAAAATCGGCATGGAGCTCTTCTACGCCGCCGGGCCGGACATTGTGCGGGCCGTCAAGGCCCAGGGCTTTAAGGTTTTTCTCGATTTAAAGCTCCATGACATCCCCAACACCGTCAAGGGCGGCATGGCCTCCCTGCGCGGGCTGGGGGTTGACATGTGCAACCTCCACGCCGGCGGCGGGCGGCCCATGATGGAGGCCGCTTTGGAGGGCCTCTCGGTGACACCCGGCCCGCGGCCCATTCTGCTGGCTGTCACCCAGCTGACCTCCACCAGCCAAGAGGTCATGGAGCGTGACCTGCTCATCAACCGGCCACTCGAAGATGTCGTCACCCACTACGCCGGCACAGCCAAAGCCGCCGGGCTGGATGGCGTTGTGTGCTCGCCGTTGGAATCTCCGTTGGTCAAGGCGGCGTGCGGCGATATGTTCCTCACTGTCACACCTGGGGTGCGCTTCGCCGAGGGTGATGTGCAGGATCAGGCGCGGGTGACCACCCCGGAAAAGGCGCGGTTGCTGGGCTCTGATTACATCGTGGTGGGCCGGCCCATCACCCAGGCATCTGACCCTGTGGCGGCGTGGCAGCGGTGCGTCAGCGCGTTCATCGGCTGAGACCGTGGGGCTCTGCCCCACACCTCGCTCAAGAAACTTTTTATAAAAAGTTTCTTGAGAATCTTCAAAAATTTTTAATTAAAAATCATGTTTCACATGATTTTTGGATTATTACTTATTCTGAAATTGTGAGAAACACAATTTCCAAAAGCTTTTGGGGATCCAAGGGGTATTTTTACAAAAATACCCCTTGGTCGCCGAAGGCAA
>JGI994J12354_10005915_pt1 | contig 10360 bp, 12 predicted proteins | sample IntmicLarv3ML3BL_FD_12354 | JGI IMG/M metagenome (IMG submission 12354)
GCCGCCGATACGGGAGACGGCGCGAGTGGCAACTCGCCCTCCGCTAAAAGCACGCTCGGCGGGTATCCGACCCGAAGGCGCAGCTCCTCCGCGCGGAGCTGTAACTGCGGCGGCAATTTTGCCGCCGATTCGCGCAGACCTGACGGCAGAAGTCCCGCCGCGCCCGCGTATTGTCTGTTAAGATTTTCCATATCGCAGTGTATGCGGGGTTGTCCGCCGATAGAACAAATAAAAACCCTTGCTAAACTTGATAAAAATGTGTATAATTACAAAGATAAGATTATATGCAGACAGAAACAAAATACTTGCATAGGATATGAGGCGATTTTATGGATCAGGTGCGCTCTTGCCCGCTGTCAACAATTGTTGATGAGCTTGATTTAGATATACTCTACCCGTCAGAGGATTATGACGAGGTTGTTTTGTACTCGGGTGAGGCTCATCGCCCGGGGCTTCAGCTGTCGGGATTTTTCGATTACTTCGACCCGCGGCGCATTCAGCTTTTCGGGAAAATGGAGGCATCGTACCTCGATACTCTCTCGTCTAAGGAACGGTTTGCGCGGCTTGACGCGCTTTTCGCGCAGAGAGTGCCCGCCGTTATACTCTGTAACGAGGTCGCGGTCGCGGACGAGGTTTTTAAAGCCGCCGAAAATAACGATGTGACGATTCTATCCAGCCCAAAAGACACGTCGGAGGTCATTGCGAGCCTTATTCGTATCGGTCAGCGCGAGCTTGCGCGCTCAATCACGCGGCACGGCGTACTTGTTGAGGTCTACGGTATCGGCGTTTTCATAAACGGTGAGTCCGGTGTCGGTAAGAGCGAGACTGCAATCGAGCTTCTAAAGCGCGGTCATCGTCTTATTGCGGACGACGCGGTTGAGATGAAGGTTGTTGACTATAATGTCGTTCAGGGTACGGCTCCGGCGCTTATCCGCCATTACATGGAACTGCGCGGGATTGGGGTTATTGACGTGCGCCAGATTTTCGGCGTTGGCTCTATCAAGGCGCGGCAGAATATTCACCTCGTCGTGAAGCTTGAGCAGTGGCAGGAGGGCGCGCCCTATGACCGCCTTGGCATAAATGAGCAGACGGTTAATATCCTTGATGTAGAGGTTCCGTCGCTTGTCATTCCCGTGCGCCCGGGGCGCAACCTTGCGATTATTATTGAGGTCGCGGCAATGAATCAGCGACAGAAGCTTATGGGTATCAACGCCGCCATTGAGTTTACGAATCAAATCAACGCTCATGTTGACGCGAAAATCAAAAAGAACAGTAATTAAGGAGGGTTATGCTTGGTTGAGGTACGACGCGCGGAACTAATGAGCCGTTACACGTCCTTTAGAATCGGCGGACCTGTCTCGGAAATGTGGTTTCCGAAAACTACCGAAGAGTTTATCACTGTCCTCGCCGATGTGCGCGCGCGCGGTATTTCGCCGCTCGTTATCGGCAACGGTACAAACCTGCTCGTTTCCGATGAGCTGCTTGATATCGTCGTGATAAGAACCTTTCCTAACCTCACTTTTATGAATCACTGCGGCGAGACGACTGTCGAAGCAAACTGCGGCACGCTGCTGCACAGCCTTGCCTCGTTCGTCGCCGATAAGAACCTTTCCGGTCTTGAATTTGCCCACGGAATCCCCGGCACAATAGGCGGCGCGATATTTATGAACGCCGGAGCCTACGGCGGCGAGATGAACTCTGTCGTGCGCTCTGTGCGGGTGGTTAATGACGCGGGCGAGATTGTGGAACACTCAAACGAGGACTGCCGATTCGGCTATCGTGAGAGCCGTTTTTGCACCTCAGGCGAGATTATTGTCTCTGCCGTGTTTGATTTAACGCCCGATAATCACGACGCGATTTTCGGTAAAATGCACGACTTTTCTGAGGCAAGACGTGCAAAACAGCCGTTGCAATATCCCTCTGCGGGGTCGGCGTTTAAGCGCCCGCCCGCAATTGACGGCAAGCCTCAATACGCCGCGGCGATGATTGACGAGTGCGGGCTTAAAGGCTATCGCGTCGGCGGCGCGGCGGTGTCCGACCTGCATGCGGGGTTTGTTGTAAACCTTGGCGGGGCGACATTTGATGACGTTATGCGTGTACTTGAGCACGTGCGGGAGACCGTATTCAAGACATTCGGCACGGAGCTTGAAATCGAGCCGCGGATTATAAAATAGTCACGCAATTGAGGAGTACAAAAGCCGCACCAAAGCCTAATTTGACGCGGCGGAGAGGATGAGCAGCTATGGAAATTTTAATCATTTCCGGACTATCGGGCGCGGGAAAATCGCGCGCGGCGGCAGTTTTAGAGGACCTCGACTTCTACTGCGTCGACAACATGCCCGTGTCGATGATGTCAAAGTTTGCAGAGCTTGTCTTAGCGACCCGCGGGCGTTATGAGCGCGTCGCGCTCGTCACCGATGTGCGCGCGATGACAAGCCCCGACGAGCTTTTTGCCGCGCTTGAGGAGATTTCCGCTATCGGCGTGACTTTCCGCATTCTGTTCATCGAAGCCGACGTTGAGACAATCGTCAAACGCTATAAGGAGACGCGCCGCCGTCATCCGCTTGACCCGGACGGCTCCGGCGGACTTATTGCCGCGGTGCGGCGGGAGCGTGAGCTCCTCTCCCCCCTGCGCGAGCGCGCGGACGAGATTATTGACACGACAAACCTCACGCTCGGCAACCTTTTGCGGCGTGTCTCCGCTATTTTTACCGGAGAGTCTGCGCGGCGCGAGATTGGAATTAACATAAAATCGTTCGGCTTTAAGCACGGGCTTCCGATTGAGGCTGACCTCGTATTCGACGTGCGTTTTTTGCCGAATCCGTACTACATTCCCCTGCTCCGCGATAAGACCGGCTTGGACGCGGAGGTTTACGATTACGTCCACAGTTTCGATGACACGAAGCTGTTCTGCGAGAAGCTTTTTGATATGATGGACTTCCTTCTCCCGCGCTATATTGAGGAGGGTAAGCGGTATCTTTCCGTTTGTATCGGCTGTACGGGCGGACACCACCGCTCGGTATCGGTCGCGCGGGCGTTGCAGGAGCATTTGCACTCCGCCGGATACCCCGCCGACTGCGTACACAGGGACGTGGACCGTTGAGCTACTCACGCGATGTGAAAAACGAGCTGTGCCGTCAAAGGCTTGCCTCGGCAAGCGACAACCTTGCGGAGTGTTACGGAATTCTGTTGTACTGCAACACTTTTACGGCGAACGAGGCTCGTATAATTACAGGGAACGAGCGGCTCTTGGACCGCATTACAATGCTGTTCCACGAGTGCTTTGACGTGACGTTTGATGAACTTCGCGCACCGGAATCGGGCAAGCGGAGCTTGATTATTAACTCGCGCGCGAAGCTCTCCGCCGTTTTTGACGCGTTCGGGCTGTCGACTGAGGACACCGTTTCGCACCACATTAACCTCGGTGTGCTTGACGACGACGCGGGCTACATCGCCTTTCTGCGCGGCGCGTTCCTCGCCGGCGGAAGCGTCACCGACCCGACAAAAAGTTATCATTTAGAGATTATCACGCCGCACCGCAGTGTCTCGCGCGAGACGGTTTCGCTATTGCAGGAGCAGGGTTTTTCGCCAAAATCGACCTCGCGGAACGGCAACTATATAGTATATTTCAAGCAGAGCTCGGCAATTGAAGATTTTTTGACGCTTATCGGTGCGTCCGGCTCTGCGATGGAGCTGATGAGCGCGAAAATCGAAAAGGATATGCGCAACAGCATTAATCGGCGCGTCAACTGCGACACCGCAAACGTGATGAAAGCCGTCGACGCGGCGGCAGCTCAGGTGACTGCGATTTCTCAGCTTAACCTCGACGTTTTGCCGGAAAAACTGCGCGATACGGCGCGGCTTCGGATTGAAAATCCGGAGCTTAGCCTCGTGGAGCTCGCGGCTCTGTTCGACCCGCCGGTGACGAAATCCGGGCTGAATCACCGGCTGAGGAAGCTCGTTGAGCTGGCGGAAACGCAGACGATGATTTGACAAAAAAAGGTGCATGCTAAAAGCATGCACCTTTTTATTTTGTATTTCTTATTTGTCAACAAGCGGAGAGAGCTTTCCAAGCACATTCGGGATGTCGATATTCTGCGGGCAGTGACTAACACAGACGCCGCAAGCGATACAATCCTTCGCCTTTGCCTTGTGGAACGTGTACGCGAAGCCGCCGACCTGCTTCGGATCCTGATAAATCAGATACTCGTTATACATATCAATCAGCGCCGGAATGTTGATGTTCTGCGGACAGTTCGGTGAGCAGTAATTGCACGACGTGCAGGGAATACCCTGAAACGCGCGAATCTCCTCCGCCGCTTTGGCAATCAGCTTGTAGTCCGCCTCTGTCAGCGGTTTGAGGCTCTTGAACGTCTTGACGTTATCGGCAACCTGCTCAAACGTGCTCATGCCGGACAGGATTACCATAATCCCCTCAAGCTCTGCGATGAAGCGAAGTCCCCACGACGCAATCGACGCTGAAGCGTCCGCCGCCTTAAACGCCGCGGCGGGCGGGAACGACTCTGACGCTAATTTGCCGCCCTTTAAGGGCTCCATAACCGCAATCGGTGTCTTGTGTGCGCGCGCAACCTCATACAGGCGGCGCGCCTGAACGTCCTCAGACTCCCAGTCGAGGTAGTTTAGCTGTAGCTGGACGAACTCCGCCTCCGGGTGCTTTGTGAGTATGTCGTCCAAATCCTCCGGCGAGCCGTGGAACGAGAAGCCGAGATGCTTTATTTTGCCCTGCTCTTTGAGCTCGCACACGTAGTCCCACGCGCCAATCTCCTCCGCCTTTTTCGCCGAGTCCTTGCCCAGTCCGTGCAGCAGATAGAAGTCAATATACGGCGTGTCGAGGCGCGTCATTGTTGTGTTAAACTGCTCCTCCATACCGGCGCGGTCGTTCGTGAACATCAAGTTCAGCTTCGTTGCAATCTGATACTTCTCACGCGCCGGATGGCGCTTAATCAGCGCGTCGCGCAACGCCTCCTCCGAGCCCTGATAGATGAACGCTGTGTCAAAATACGTAAATCCGTTTTCAAGGTAGAGGTCAACCATACGCTCAACCTGCGCCATGTCGAACGGGTCGGGTGATGTGCCGGGCCCCTCCGTCGTCACACCCGCTTTTGCCGGGTCACTGGGCAGGCGCGGTAAGCGCATAAATCCAAATCCAAGCTTTGCAATAGATTCTCCAAGATACTTATCAGCCATTTTAGCCAACTCCTTTGTTATAGTTGGCGTCATTATATATGCTTTTTACCAAAAAATCAATAGGTTTTTATAAAAACAGCCTCCTCGCCGATAGCGAAGAGGCTATTTTATCAGTTTTTCTCACGAGGTCTGCCGGGCAATGCGAACAGAAATCCGAACACCACCGCCGCCGTTATCCCTGCCGCGGCAGCCGTTATGCCGCCCGTTAGGATTCCGACAAGACCACGCTCTGCAAAGGCTTTTTTCACGCCCTCAGCGAGCAGATACCCGAAACCGGTCAGCGGAACTGTCGCCCCCGCGGAGGCGAACTCGACAAGCGGTTTGTATACGCCGACCGCGCCGAGGATTACGCCCACCACGACATACGATGTCAAAATCCGAGCCGGCGTGAGCTTCGTCTTGTCAATCAGAATCTGCCCGACGGCACAAAAGGCTCCGCCAACGAGGAAAACTTTTAAAAATGTCTTGAAAAGTTCCATAATGCCCTCCCCTAAGTTTCAATCGAAACGGCATAGCATATTGAAGGAATGCTCTCGCCTTGTCGGCTGCTCGTCGCGGAGAGCATAGCTCCCGTCGCCGCAAACAGAACGCGGCGCAGCTCGCCGCCGCGCAGTTTGCGCAGAATCGTGCCGCACAGCACCGTCGCAGAGCACCCGCAGCCCGAGCCGCCGGAGTCAACATCCTGCTCTGCAAGGTCGAAAATCATCAGCCCGCAATCATTGTAATTTGTGAGCTTAACTCCGTCGCGCGCGAAGAAGTCAACGAGAATATCGTGCCCGAACTGCCCGAGGTCGCCTGTGAGAATCAGGTCGTAATAGTCGGGCGTGCGGCCCGTCTCCTCAAAGTGCGTTACGAGCGTATCGTAAGCCGCGGGCGCCATCGCCGCGCCCATATTATTCGCGTCCGTGACGCCGTTGTCGATAATCCGCGCCGCCGTGAAATGGGTAATTTTCGGCGTGTTTTGCACGCCTCCTGACTTTGGGGACGATTCTTGGGACGCGGCGGTGTGTGGGTGGGTTGCCCTCGTAGAATCGGCGAACGCCGATTCTACGAGGGCCGGGTCGACGCAGTCTGGGGAGGCGAGAATAATGCACCCCGCTCCGGTTACCGTCCACTGCGAGGTCGGCGTGCGCAGACTTCCGTACTCAAGCGGCATTCGAAACTGGCGCTCTGCCGAGCAATAGTGCGAGCTCGTCAGGCACGCCACGCGGTCGGCGAAGCCACCGTCAACCGCCATAGCTCCGACGCAGAGTGTCTCTGCCATGGTCGAGCACGCGCCGTAAAGCCCGAAAAACGGAATTGTCGCGTCGCGCAGTCCGAACGTCGAGCCGGAACACTGCGCCAAAAGGTCTCCTGCAAACACGAAATTTACGTCGGGCGCGTGCAAATCCGCCTTGGAAATCGCGCGCTCCAGCGATAATTTTTGCATTTCGGACTCCGCCATCTCCCACGTCTCCTGCCCGAAAAAGCTATCGTCATTTTGAATGTCGAAGTCGGCGCGAAGCGGTCCGTCGCCCTCCTTTTTGCCCGCGACCGACGCAGAGCTTAAAATTACGGGCGGGTTTTCAAAGCGGATTGTTCGCCTGCCGAGACTTTTTGTACTCATACTTCCTCCAAAAAGTTGAATTTTCATATAGTTTAAGCATACTTGTCATAAATATACGCTTGCGTTTCACACGCGGACATGCTATAATGACACCGTTTATTTGGATTTGTTCCACGGAATAAATCCGCAATCAAAATTTGGAGGGAATTACTATGGCTTATATCATCACTGACGAGTGCGTCGCCTGCGGCGCCTGTTCGGCAACCTGTCCCGTCGAGGCGATTGTCGAGGGTAGCCCGAAGTACGATATCAACAAGGACACCTGCGTTGACTGCGGTTCCTGCGTTGAGTCCTGCCCGATGTCGGCAATCCAGCCCGAGTAAGTGTCGGAAAAAACATTGCCGCCGTCCCTTTCGGGCGGCGGCACGCTTTTTCTTGTGGCAACGCCTATCGGTAATCTCGGTGATATCTCTCTCCGCGCCGCCGAGACGCTCGAAGCCGTCGATTTCATCGCAGCTGAGGATACGCGTGTTACGATAAAGCTTTTAAACCACCTCCAAATCAAGAAGAATTTAATCAGCTATCACGAGCATAACCGCCGCGAATCGGGTGAGAAGATTATCGCTCGCCTGCTCGCCGGGGAGTCTTGCGCCCTCGTCACGGACGCGGGAATGCCCGCAATCTCCGACCCGGGGCAAGAGCTTGTCTCGCTCTGCGCTGAGGTGGGCGTGCAGGTGCTTGCGATTCCCGGCGCGTCCGCTGTCGTATGCGCCGTTGCTCTGTCGGGGCTTCTGTCGGGGCGATGGACTTTTGAGGGCTTTTTATCCACAGCGAAAAAGAGCCGCACGGAACACCTGTCCGAGCTTAAAACTGAGCACCGTACGATGGTTTTTTATGAGGCTCCGCATAAGCTGCGCCGCACGCTCGCTGATATGCTTGAGGCGTTCGGCGACCGCCGAATCTCAATCTCGCGCGAGCTTACAAAGCTGCACGAGGAGACGTTGCGCTTGACGCTCTCTGCCGCTGTTGCACACTTTGAGTCGCGTGAGCCGCGCGGCGAATTTGTCCTCGTAATCGAGGGCTATGTTGAGCCCGAGGACGCAAAACCGACGCTCGACGACGCTCTCTGCCGCGTGCGCGAGATGACCGCTGACGGAGCCTCGGTAAAGGACGCGGTGAAAGCCGTCTCCGCCGAGCTTGGCATTGCGAAAAACGCGCTCTACAAGGCGGCAACGGCGGAATCATAAACGCAAAAGGAGAATCGCCATGTTAAAAGAATACGAGCTAACGCGCGAGATTTTTAACAGTTGCTCCGGCAACCAAATGCGCGATATTTTCATTGAGGAGATTGCGCTCGACGACGGTACGCTCGACGCGTACGTCCGCGGCTTTATCTCGGGCGAAGCCGTAGAAATTGAGCGCGCGGACTCCGCCGATGGGCGCACCGTCACGTTCGATATAACTATCGCAAACCAGCACCAGCGTATGACGTTCTGCGAGATTTAGCGTTGGAATATACTCTAAAGCGCTCAAAACGCAGAACGCTCGCCATTCACGTTCACCCGAACGGCACGGTTGAGGTTCGCGCTCCGCTTCGCCTTTCAGTGCGCGAGATTGAGCTGTTTATCGCCGCGAAATCCGACTGGATTTCGCAAAAGCAGGTGCAATTCGCCGCGCGTCCAGTTCCGGTTTTGCCGCCGCTTCAATACGCTGACGGCGAGTTCGAGGCAACCGCCCGCGACTTAGTTGCAAAGTGGGAACCGCGGCTCGGTGTTGCGACAACGTTCGTTGGTTTTCGCGAAATGTCGACCCGCTGGGGAAGCTGTACGGCTAAGACGCGGCGGATACGGTTGAACTCTGCGCTCTGCCGTGCGCCACGTGAGTGCTTGGAGTACGTCATCGTTCACGAGCTTGCGCATATTCGCGAGGCGAATCACTCGCCGCGATTCTGGGCGATAGTGGCGCAGGCTCTGCCCGATTACCGCGAGCGGCAGGCGAAGTTGCACCAATACTCTGCCGCGTTGCAGAGCAGGTAAAACCGCCTCTTTCTCCGCTGTATCGGTTTTATGTATTTTTCGTTAATTATGCGCATTTTGATGCCGTTTTTGCTCAATTCACTAAGTTTCTCTTGCAAAAATGGCATTTGGCGTTTATAATAATGGGGTTAAAGTTTGGCTATATCCTCAATCGCCGCCAAGGTCGTGATTGAGAATAATTTATGAGGAACGGAGTTGGATATTTTGATTACTCTACAGAACGAAAACGGTGCAATCATCATCTCGCGTGATGTGTTCACTTATCTTGCGGGCGACGCTGCGACTAAGTGCTTCGGCGTTCGCGGTATGACTGTGCGTTCTGTTACGGACGGGCTCGTACACCTGCTACGTCGTGAGTCGATGGGTAAGGGCGTTCGTGTCCTGTACAACGACGACGACACAGTCTCGATTGAGCTTCATATCGGAATCGGCGCCGGCGTTAATATTCCTACAATCTGCAAGGAAATCAAGTCGCAGGTTCGCTATAAGGTCGAATCCGCAACCGGCACAAAAGTTACCGCAGTTGATGTCTTTGTTGACTCGATATTCGCGGGCTAAATGATAGGAGGGATTTGAGCTTGATACAGCTCCTGACAGGCGCGCATTTCAAGGCAATGATGACAAATGCCGCCGCCGCAATAGATAATAACAAAATCGAAATTAACGAATTAAACGTATTCCCTGTCCCGGACGGTGACACGGGTACGAATATGAGCCTTACAATGCTTTCAGCGTCACGCGCGCTGTCCGACAAGTCTCCTGAGACGATTTCTAAAGCCGCAGATATCACGGCAAGCGCGCTGCTTCTTGGTGCGCGCGGCAACAGCGGTGTTATTCTTTCACTGCTTTTCCGCGGTATCTCAAAGCGCATGAAAGACGTTGTTGAGGCTGACTCTGTCACGTTCGCACTCGGTCTGCGTGACGGTGTTGAGGCGGCGTACAACGCCGTCATGAAGCCGACTGAGGGTACGATTTTAACCGTCGCGCGGCTTGCCGCCGATGCCGCCATCACCGCTTCGGAGACGGAAACGGATATCGAAATCGTCCTTGAGCGCGCGCTCGGCGCGGCATGGATTGCGCTTGAGAACACAATCAATCAGAACCCTGTGCTTAAAAAGGCGGGCGTTATTGACTCCGGCGGAAAGGGGTATGTATACATTCTTGACGCTATGCTCCGCGCCTTAAAGGGCGAGGTTATTGAGCAGATTGAGGACTCCGGTGCGGAAGTCCGCGTGTCTGCCGATTTCTCGGAGTTTGATACAGGTGATATCACCTTTGCCTACTGCACAGAGTTCATTATCATACGTGAGAACAGCAACAATCCGATTAATCTTCGCGCTTTTTTGAGCGATATCGGCGACAGCCTTGTGCTTGTCGATGACGACGATATTATCAAGGTTCACGTCCACACGAACGAGCCCGGCGTTGCGATTACTGAGGCGCTTACATATGGCTCGCTGATGACGGTCAAGATTGAAAACATGAAAGAACAGCACACGGAAAAGGTCGTCACGGGCGCTCCCGCCGCGGAAGCTTCGACGGCGAACGGTGCGGTGGAAGAGCCTGCCAC
>JGI994J12354_10005916_pt1 | contig 10359 bp, 10 predicted proteins | sample IntmicLarv3ML3BL_FD_12354 | JGI IMG/M metagenome (IMG submission 12354)
TTTTTTGGAATTTCATTGTCTTTGGTTTTTTCGTTTTACTTTGTTTGTTACGTCACAGCGTCCTGTCCGGTTGAACCGTTATATAGTTACGTTACGTTCTTTGACATCATGGCAAGTGTTACGGTCAATATGAGATTGTGCGGAAAGACGCATAAGGTCAACGTCGTTCTTGACGGAATGGATCTGAAGGTCAGTATCGATACCGATTGCGATCATGTCCGTCAGTACAGTGAGAAGGTTAAGACGATCAGTATGGACGACGTTACCGATATGAAGGCCAGCAAGGTCGTTTCTTATGAATCTACCATTATGATGACACCTACGTGTCTCGTTCCCAAGGCGGTTCTGTACGCTGCATGGATGGAGATCGGTATGATCTCTCCCACGCGTGCTAAGGAAGTGAAAGAGAATTCCATTTCCTTCGTTTGAACTTCTTGGGTTCTTTTTCTTTCCTCTCATTTTTCCTTTGTTCTTTCCTCTCATTTTTCCTTTGTTCTTTCCTTTCATTTTTCCTTTGTTCCTTCTTTCGTTTTTTCTTTGTTCGTTCCATTCACTCATTTGTAAGATTGTTTCTTTCACATACGCGCGCGAGATTTATTCTATTAGAATTAGAACTCATTCAGTGTCTCGTGGGGTTCGAAAATGTTCAAAAATATTCAAAGGGGGAGTGGTGGACCCGGCCGGATTTGAACCGGCGGCCTGCGCCTTGTAAGGGCGCCGTCATAACCCCTAGACCACGGGTCCGGTAGAGCCCTTGATGTAGGCTGTACATAAAAGGGTTTTCCCTTCCTTATCCATAAATACTACTGTTCCTTTTACGGAGAATGCTGACGCGGCTGTAGTCTAGTGGTTAGGACCGGAGCTTCCCAAGCTTCTAACTCGGGTTCAAATCCCGGCAGCCGCACTTTTTTTTTCCTTTCACTTGTTTTTCGTTGTTCTTTGCTGTTTTTTGTTATTTTTCGTTGTTTTCGTTCATTTTTCGTTATTTTTCATTATTTTTCGGTTTTCTTTGAAGATCTTGCATCTCACGGTCTGCTCTTTGACCGCGGGGAGAGTGGATGTGGGAGGAGAGAAGGGAAAGGGAGAAGGGAGAGAAGGAGGAGATTAAGGCGGATCGTGTTCAAGGCGGTTGGTCTTGTCAATTCGGTCTTATCGGTTCGGGTCAAGTCGGGCCGAGGCCGAGCGGGATCGGAATCGGGGCAACAGAGTCGAAGTCGGGAGCAACAGAGTCGGTCGAAGTCAAGGTCGAAGTCGGGAGCGATGAGGGACGGAGAAGGAAGTGAGGAAAGGGGCGGAACGCGGCCGAGGTGCTGCCGTCGGTCGGCGGTCTTGTCGGAGGTTGTCGGTTCGGTCTTGTCGGTTCGGTCTTGTCGGTTCGGTCGGGTGTGATCTGCGGGATGAATTTCGGGAGTGTTGTATTTGTTATTTTCGATTAAATTTAGCTTCTCTTAACTATCGTTATTCGCTTCGGATGCGATTTTCGGGCGGTCTTGCTCTGTTTCCCGAATGTTCGCGGAAACGGCCCTTTAGAGCCATTCCCTGCCCTCAGACGTGTGTGGATGTAAGTCGATGGTCATTCGCGTTTCTATGTGGCAGGAAACACGGTTTAAAGGGATGTGTATGTTCTCGAATAAGCCGCATCTTACTCCGAGGGGTGATTTTCGGGATCGGAAAGTAACGTTTTTGATATAGCCAGCACATGAAAATCAACTTTTTCGTAAATTTTGTGCTCTGTTCGGTTTTGCAGGTCCGACGTGTATGTTCGGTATAGCCAGCATGTGAAAAACATGTTGTATCGATGCTGTGTTATTCGGTGCCTGAAATCGTCTTCTGCATTGTGTTTTCAACATAGCCAGCAAGAAATTGTTTTTTCAAAATATCGGGATGGTATGTTTTCTCCGTTTTTCCTATTCTTTCGGTAAACGTCCGTTTTCATGAAAAAAACATGTCTGGCACACATTGTTTTCTGCTGCTCTTCCGCTGTTCTTTTCCCCCATGATCGTGATTTTTTTGATATCCTGTTACCGATGTTCTCCCTTTCTGCAGTTTTTAGCTCATTAATCACGGAAAATTGCGAAAATGTTACAAAAAGTGTCTCTCAGGACGGCATCATTGGGTCGCGGTGTTTCCGAAAAGGAGAATAAGTTGTAAGAATCAACGAAATAACGAGAAAATGCTGATAAAAAGTTGCAAAAATATGCAAAATAGTGTTATTTGTTTCAAAACTACCTCTTTTTTGGGCAGAAACAGACCACATTCTGCCGAAACTGATGGTATACGATCTTTCTGTTTCAAACTGCTCACGCTGTTAACAGGATGTTTCCGTTCTTTCGAATATCGTTGTTTACGCTCTCCGGAACGCGTTCTTGCGTGTTATTTCGCTTTCGGACAACGTCTGGCCTGTTCCTTCCGAGCCTGTTTTCGATTTTTATTACAATATCATTAAATTGCTCTAGACCCTTGTCCTCTTGATATTACATGCTTGAGATCGACAGTTCTAAGAATGAGGGGGGCGGACAGATGGTCCGCACATCCGTTGCCTTAGCTGCGGTCACCGACCGTGAACTCAAGTTGACGCGTATACGCGAGAGCCGCCCTACTAACGGTCTTTCCAAGCAGCATTGCACCGCAGTGAACGCGGTCGCTGAGATGACCGGGTCCACTGTCGACGGGAATTACACCGGGTCACGTGAACTCGTTTTCAAACCGGGGAACATCCAGAACGATAACGTTATCGTCGATATCGGTGCTGCCGGCAGCATCAGCCTGATGCTTCAGGCCATGCTGCTCGCCGCCCGCAACTACAAGAACAAGGTGCGTATGGACATACGCGGGGGAACCAACGTCAAATGGGCCCCTCCTATCGACTCGTATCAGCAGATCCTTTTCCCGCTGATGGAGAAGATGGGGATCCGCGCCAAGCTGGACATCCTCGAAAGGGGATTCTATCCCGTCGGAGGCGGTCGGATCATCGCCGAACTGGAACCTATGTGCAACATTTCCCCGCTTATGATCAAGGACCTCGGTAAACTGAAGGGGATCGAAGGCGTTTGTTATATTCAGAACCTGCCTGACTGGATACACGAACAGATGATCGATTCCTGTAAGGATATCATCGGTGACCGCTGTGACGTTAACATCACTGTACAAAGGACCGCTGGCCACTCCAAAGGCGCCGGGATGTCTCTCGTTGCTGACTACGAGAACGGACGTCTGGGCAGTAACGTCCTTACGTCAAAGGGACACCCTGCCAAACGCGCCGGAGAAGATGTCGCCAAAGATCTCATCACAGAAATGGATACAGGTTCCACAATGGATGTGCACACTGCCGACCAGCTTCTTGCGTACATGGCAATGGCGGACGGTAAGAGCGAGTTCACAGTTTCCAAGATCAGCAAGCATCTGCTCAGCCAGATGGATACGCTTGAATCATTCCTTAACGTCAGGTTCGGTGTTGAAAGGAAGAATAACGTTTACTACATCACAGTAACGCCGGGTGGATCCGGATGATGCCGTTCGTTCATGTCAACTGCGCCATGTCCGCTGACGGTAAGATCGCCGGTCCCGAACGGAAACAGGTTCGAATATCATCGGACGAGGATATTCAGAGGGTCAAAGGGCTTCGCTTGCAATACGACGCGATATTGGTCGGCGTCGGTACGATCCTTTCCGATGATCCTCATCTCACCGTCAAAGGACGTAGTTACGACGAGAATCCGATTCGTATCGTCATTGACCCTAACGGACGTACTCCGGACGGTTCTTTGGTGTTAGATGACCGTGCTCCCACTGTCATTGTCACTTCCTGCGAGTGCGAACGGAAATGGAAGAACGCACAGGTCATCAGGTCCTGCGGCGAGCGCACGAAGCACTCGGAAGCCTCTTCCGCGGGCTCTCCGAGTGACGGATCTGACGTAACACGTGTTAGCACGATTTCAAGTGCTGTTAACTTTTCCTCGAAGGTTTTTGAGAAAAACATCGATCTTCGGAGTGTTTTGGAGACACTCGCTTCCGAGGGTGTCGAAAGCATTCTCGTTGAGGGCGGAGGAGAGACGATCGCGTCATTCTTCCGCGAAGGTCTTGTTGATCGATACACTGTTTTCGTAGGCGGGATGATACTCGGCGGGAAGGATTCCCCTACGCCCGCCGACGGTCCCTTCGGTATCGGAACGGAATTACGGCTTCTTGATTCCCGTGTTTCCGGGAATGGTGTCATTCTTACGTTCGATGTCATTCGTTCTTCTTGATCGTTGTGAAAGCTCATCCTTCTGATCCCTTTGTTCTTCTTGGTCGCTGTGAAAATTATCCGTTCGACGTTATTTGTTCTTCTTGATCGTTGTAAAAAAAACTATCCTTTCGAAGTATAGTTTTCTTTATATGTTGTTTGCTCAACTTAACGTTGTTCTTTTACGTTCAGTTGGAATCTCTATCCGTCATATGTCGAACCGCTGCGTATCCGAAAACGAACTGAGAGAATGATGTATCTTCCCTGAAAACGGAAAGCGTGAAGATATCATACTGGAGATTTTACTGCACGGGCTCTATCACGAATTTATGATAGTTGTTGTTCACGCCGAACGTTTCGCTGTACGTAACGTCATAACGTCTTCCTATCATCTTCGTCAATATCCTTCTGAACAGTCCGTGACTGAATTTCGGTCTTGACTCGATCTGCATCTCTGGAGTCTCTTCCTGCACACGGATGATTATCGTCAGCGGCAGGAACGTGTATATGCAGACTTCCCCGAAATCCACTATCTCGTAGAATTCCTGAAGTCTTTTCATGATGTCCTCGACCTTATTCGAAGACATCGTCGGAGCTAAGAGATCGGCCACTTCCGTTCCGAGGTTTTCCATTATCGGGCCGATGTCGAGACCGCTCGCTTCGGACATCACCAACAACGCTTTGATGAAGTTCTTCGGGAAATCTTCCATTGCATCGATGCCTGTCTTAAGCATCTGTCTTGCGTATCCTACGCCTTCGATGTTCGTCTCTTTGGAGAATGCAAGCTTCTTCGACGATAACGAAAATATCTTCCTTCTGCTGTCCGTAGGGTCGCTTTCCGATCTTATGAGACCTTCGCTTACCATGTGATCTAGGTGCACGGATAACGTCGACTGCGCCTTTCCCGTCATTGTTGATATGTCCGTCGTAGACATGTTCGACTCCGCCAAATGACTGAGAATACTTTGATGCAGCGGGTCGGAGACCTCAACGAGTCCGGCTCCGCCTTCCTCTGTTGTTGAGTATATTTCGAATTTTGACGAGAATGGTTTTATCTTCGGCATCGGGTTGACAATTGTTTACTTACTTAAAAAAACCGCTGGTCTGTTTTCTTTATAAACGACGGGAAACACGTATCTTTCCTCGGTTAACGGATGTATAACATTATTTCAGCGGTAATATAGGCTTTCTTTAAATCATACCGCAATATACGCTTTGACAATCATCTTGAGAAGAGTCGGGAAGTGGTCGATTGAAGGTCAATATCAACGGAAAGAGGAAGGACATACGGGCGGTATGGTTCGAGAACGGAAAGGTTATGATGATAGATCAGCGGAGACTTCCGCATGATCTCGTTTTCGTTGGATTCACTGACTACAAAGAGGTTGCTCTGTCGATAAGGAACATGACGATACGCGGAGCTCCGTCGATCGGTGCCGCCGCCGCATACGGAATGTGTTTAGCTGCTTTGAATAAGGCGGACCTGAAAGAGGCTGCACTGCATATCAAGGATGCAAGACCTACCGCGAACGATCTCTTCTATGCTGTTGATCACATGGCATCAGAGCTTTCCAAGGGTATTGATCCTGTCGTTGCAGCTGACGGTTATGCACAGATGATGGTTGACAAATGCACACTCATCGGGAAGTTCGGGAATGACATGATCATGGAGAACTTTAAAATCATGACACATTGCAACGCAGGCGCTTTGGCTACTGTGGATGTCGGGACCGCATTGGCCCCGATACGTTATGCGTTCGGTTCCGGAAAGAGGATATTCGTATTCGCGTCAGAGACCAGACCGCGTCTGCAGGGAATGCAGCTCACTGCATGGGAACTCGTTCAGGAAGGTATTGATCATACCATCATATCCGACGGGGCTTCCGGACATTTCATGAAAAAGGGCATTGATATGGTGATCGTCGGTGCTGACAGGATCGCGGCGAACGGTGATTTCGCGAATAAGATAGGGACGTACGAGAAAGCCGTGATCGCTCATGAGCTCGGGATCCCGTTCTACGTCGCGGCGCCTATGTCGACATTTGACTTCCATACTTCGACCGGCGACGATATCGTTATCGAGGACCGTTCCGAAGATGAGGTATTGTACATCGGAGAACAGAGGATCGCACCTTTGGGATCGAATGCGAGGAACCCTTCTTTTGACGTTACGCCGGCGAAATACGTCACTGGATATATAACCGAAAAAGGTATTCTTACGAAGGAACGGATAAGTGAAATGCAATATGAATGATGATGCCGCCAGGAAAGAGTTGCAAAGGATATGTTCAAAACTGTATGAACGTGGTCTGACCGTCTCCGCAGGCGGCAACATGAGCATACGCGTTGCTGACGGAATACTCATAACGCCGTCAGGAAGGAATAAGGGTATGCTTTCCGCATCGGATATGGTCAAGGTCTCCATGTCCGGAGATCCCGTCGGTAACGGACGGCCGTCCATCGAAACAGGTATGCATCTCGCACTTTACAGGAAGAACAGTGACGTGAACGCTGTCGTCCACTGTCATCCGTTGTACTGTACGGCACTGGCCGTGAAAGGCGAGAAAGTGAAAAGTGCGTTGACACCGGAAGGGATACTGCTGCTTGGTGATGTTCCTATGGTCAGATACATCACACCGGGATCAAAGGAACTGGCAGAAGCGGTCTCGGAATGTTCCGGAAGCATGGCCATACTCCTGGAGAGACACGGTGCGGTCACTCAGGGCAGAACACTTGAAGAAGCGTACAACCGCATGGAAGAACTTGAATTCCAAGCGCATTTACAGATCATCACCGACGGGGCGGAATGTCTGCCTCTTGCGGAAATAAAGAAGATAGAGGGTATGAGATGATCCTCGTCACGAAGTGGTTCGGAGTGTTCCTCTGCAAAGATACGAACGTCATCGACAAGAGGCTGATGCCCAAGGACCCTGAGATGATAGCTGAGAAACTGGCTATTATCCAAAGAGGGGGCGTTCTGCCTGAAGAGACCGAACTTGCTTCCGGACGTGTCAAACTGAAGGTCTCCGAACGAAGACAGGATTCCTTGGGGAAGCCTGCACTCTTCGATTCATCGTTCATCAAGCCCGAATCATACGGGTTCACGAACGAACTGATGCATCAGGCGATGTTACGCTTAGGGAAACTGAGGACATCGGAACCCATTCCGAAGGACAAGAACCTCGTACAGGCGATCCGCAACCTGGATTGTCTGATCGAATCCGGGAATCTGATGAATGAACGGTTGCATGAATGGTACGGTCTGCATTTCCCCGAACTCGGGGATCTGGCCAAAGACCGTAACTATGCCGATCTGATCGCAGAATACGGTGACCGCCGGTATGTTCTCGAGAAATTGGAACTTGATATCGAATCCATCGGTTCGGACATGGATGACGACGATATGGACGAGATCCGTAAACTTGCGGGATCATTACGTTCGGTGTATGACGACCGCGACCGCACGGAAGGATACATTTCCGGGCTCGTAGAAGGGGTTTGTCCGAATATGTGCGCCATACTCGGAGGTCCGCTGTCCGCACGTCTTATTTCGCTCGCGGGAGGGCTTGGCAGACTTGTTACGCTGCCGTCGTCCACCATTCAGCTGCTGGGAGCCGAAAAGGCCATGTTCCTGCATCTGAGATCTGGGAAGAAAGGACCGAAACACGGAGTGATCTTCCAGTATCCCGATATCCACCGAGCACCATATTGGCAGCGCGGTAACATCGCAAGGGCGTTGGCCGGTAAAGTGCTGATAGCGGCGAAGATAGACCATTTCCAAGGGGAATTCCGCGGCGATACGCTGACGAAAGAGTTCAAAGCAAGGGTCGCGGACATAAAGAGACGGTATCCTGACCCTCCGAAGAGATCTGAGAAGCCTTCCGGTAACAGAAGACCGCAGAACAAGAAGCGCAGAAAGGATTGATCCGCCGTCATTCTCAGGAGCGCTGTCTTTCCGTACAGGAACATACGTTCTTTGATGTGTTTTCAAGCGTTGAAGAAAGGTATGCTGCTTATGCACTTAACGTATTTTTCGCCTGACCTTAAACTATCATCTGGCATATATCAAAAATGCTGTCTTTAATTCGTTCTTTTTAACACAGACGCAGATGATATATCTACGTTCAGAGAAGTTGAATAACGACGTTCTTTATCGTTATACATTTTCCAAAAAAATCTTCCTAGTCTGAACCTAGATTCTGACGGCGTCTCCGATATGATCGCAATATCGGATCACAGACTCTATTTGCTTGATATCACGCTTCGTAGACGAGTTTTCTGTCACGGAATATTTCTTGCAAAAAATCTTCTCTCGTGTACGGATCTTCGGAGATTATGTCGACCTTGTTTCCGAGTGCCTCTTCCAGATCCTGCATCAGTCCGCTCAGTCCGATCAGACTTCTGATACGTCCCGGTATTATGTAGAAATCGAAATCACTGAATTCATCATTATCTTCTCTGGCTCGGGAACCGAACAGATAAATTCCGTTGACTCCGCGTTTTTTTGCGATGGGTGCAACTATCTCGCACAACTCTTCGAAACTGAGATCGTGTTTTGACTCCGCCATCACCATGAATGGTCATTGACGATACCCTATAACCTTTATCGCCTGATTGCTACTCTCCCCTTAGCTCTCCCTTAAGCCCAATTTCATTTCATTCTGAATTTATCGATCGGAAATGTTGATTGGAGGACATTATCTGGCGGATAGCATGCATGTTCTCAAGAGCTTAGCCCTTAGCATAGCCCTTAGCATAGCCCTTAGCTTAGGCTTTAACTTGAGCCTTAGCTTGGGCCTTAAAGAGTTCTTAATTTTTGATATGTTCCCTTCATTCTGCAGTATCTATTCTCTTTCTTCTGAGTCTGCCGAATATTTCTGCATGGAAAAACCATACCGGGCCTGTTCTTACTAATAAATGTAAGATTGTTTTTCCCTTTCTGAAGAGAACAAATATTTAAACAAGATGCAGATTAGAGGAGTGATCACAATGTGGGAACAGAAAGAAGTCAGAGAACTGAAGGTCGGAAGGTACGTCAACATCGACGATGAGCCTTGCAAGATATTATCAATATCCACTTCAAAACCCGGAAAACACGGATCGGCGAAGGCCAGCATCGACGCGGCATCCATCTTCACCGGCGCCAAGAAGACGTTATCGGCTCCTGTGAGCTCAAAGGTCCAGGTACCGATGATCGACAAAAGGAAGGGTCAGGTACTGTCCATCATGGGCGACGAGGTTCAATTGATGGATCTCGAAACGTTCGAGACATTCAACATGGCCATCAACGCCGATCATGAGGAACCGCTCGTAGAAGGCGGCGAGATCATGTACATGGTCGCAATGGGCAGACAGAGATTGATGTAAACATGCTCGGACTTTCCTTCGCAGGAGCTGAGTCGGAGTACTCCGAATCGGACGCTGTGATATTCGGCGTTCCGTATGACCACACTGCGTGTTTCAGATCAGGTTCCCGAGAGGCACCTGCTGCGGTCAGGAACGCATCTTATAATTTCGAACCTGAACTGTTCGGTTTCAACGGTAACGTTAAAGTTCACGACTACGGGAATTTAGATGATTTCCTGTTTCCCCAGGATATGATGGATGAAGTTCGTTTTGCTGTCAAGCCTGCAGTGAAGGATGGTAAATTCACGGTCATCATCGGCGGTGAGCATTCCGTCACATTCCCTGCGGTCGAATGCCACAAGGACGTTTCTGTCATTTCCATAGATGCACATCTTGATTCCCGTGAGGAGTTCATGGGCACGCCGTACAGTCACGCCTGCGTCATGCGCAGGTGTGCAGAGGTCGTCGGAACAGAGAATGTGTTCGTTCTCGGCGTACGTTCAATATCCGGCGAAGAGCTGGAGTCCGATGATCCCATTCCGTACATTGATTCTTACAAGATAATGGAAAAAGGTATCGAATGGGCTGTCAAGAAGGCATTGGATTCCGTTAGGACTGAGAACGTATATCTTACGTTGGATATCGACGGCATCGACCCTGCCTTCGCCCCTGGTACCGGGACACCTGAGCCTTTCGGCCTCACTTCTATGGATGTCAAGAAGGCCATCAACCTCATCGGCGACCGTATGGTGGGATTTGACGTCAACGAGATATGCCCTCCTTATGAT
>JGI994J12354_10005917_pt1 | contig 10358 bp, 14 predicted proteins | sample IntmicLarv3ML3BL_FD_12354 | JGI IMG/M metagenome (IMG submission 12354)
CGTCGGTCACCTTTCGGGATACTCCGGTATCGCAAAGGCATCCCACGTGGCCCGTGGAGACGCATTCACTGCTAACCCCTTCATCCGTGTCGCATTTGCTGACCCAAGCTTGATCTTTGATTTCGCTAACGTCACCAAAGAGATCGGAAGAGGTGGACTCAGAGAGTTCGTCCCGGCCGGTGAGAGGACCGCAGTTATCAAAGGCTGAACCTTATGATAACCGTAGGGGACGTGCTGAAGTACATACCGACATCAACGGTAGGCAAAGTAACGGATGTCAGAGAGAAGGACGGGAAGATCTGGGCAAAACTGGATTCCACCAACCTTTACTACGAAATCTCGTTACTCCAACCTGCCGATCCGTCGGAGTACAAAGCAGTCTCCTACAAAGAGCGTGAGAAAAAGTCATCGACTGCCCGCGGTGCAGCTGAGAAGACTTTCGAGGACCTCCAAAAAGAGGAAGACGAATTGGATATCAGCGGCTTTGCGGCAACCGGTGGCGGATAAACATTTTAGAATTATTTTCCACCCTTCCCTCCGGGGAAGGGACACATTCTATGTTATTGCGGCCGCCACATGCCGCGGAGTCTCGATCCTTCTCTTTCCGGATCCATTGTGGAAACTTCCAATCCCGGGACGATCATTCTTACCACAGGAATACCAAGCTCAGGTCTTGTGAGATCTGCGGCGATGACCATGTCGAAACCTGTTTCCATGAGTCTTCCGAGAACAACTTCAATATCATCAAGCACATAAGGAGTGGAAAGATCAGGCATGTCTTTCAATGCGGTCTTCTCGTTCAGTTCTTTGAACCACACGGGATTCGCTGCTTTTACTTTGTCGTAACCCATGTCGCGGGACACTTGAATAAGTCTTGCGTTGCCTTTGACGCCGTGTTTGTGCGTTGTACGGCTTTGAGCGACTTCGGTTATTGCACGTATACAAGCGATCTCGGGATCCAGATGTGTTCCCACACCAATAGTCAGGAGTTCTGGGTCTTTAGCAATGGTATCATCTGCGGCCGCACCAATGGTGGGTATGCCGATGTCGTGAGTAAGGTCTTTTAGGTGTATCTTGACACCTTTTGATTCAAACATCTCAAGGAGTTTTCCAGGAACGGAATCTTTTTCGACGATCAGATCGGCGATCGCTCTTCCTTTCTCTTCCGCCATTGACCACGCATCTCTTTCGATGAGTTCGAATAGTGCGTGCAAGATCGCTTCTTCCATAGTATTGCCGGAAGCTATTCCGTTGGTGTGATATCTGAAAAGCTGCAGATCGTCATTGGGAAAATACGGGTGGAACACCGCACATGCGGGAACCCATACCGGAGAGCCTCTGAACATCTCGAAAGCTTCGACCCACGCTATCTCCGCCGTTTCGTAGATGCCGAGGGTCCTGAGGGGCAGGATCTGGTCTTTGGGATCTGCGGTAAGGCCGACATCCATCGCTTGTGCCAGCGTACCGTATATTATCTCATCTGAATCTCTTTCTTCGGCACTGTACCTTTCAACAGCTTCCATTGCCGCGGAGGCTTTTGCCTGAACTTCCGTGATCCCCTTTCCGTTATAGTTCTTGACGGCACCTTCCGCAGCCCCGGGACGGTCAACGGCAAAGACGGGTATTCCGATATTATCCAACGGAGTAATATTCTCGGGAGCACAGATCCCAACCTTCGACAAAAACGGAAGGACCCTCTCCAATGTAACCTCGGGAGGTATAACCCTTATTCCGGTCTTCGGCGAATATTTGGGACATCTGTTCAGTATCATATGTTGGAGGATACCATTCTGTGATATAAATCTCACAATTCAGAGGGAATTGTATCCAACCAATACAGATGCGAGCTTGGGATCATCCTTAAGTTGATAGTAGGTTCTCATAAGGAGGTCGCAAGTCGGGGCCGGACTGCAGGATATGACATCCTTGCACCCATTGTCCTTGTTGAGTTCCGGGAACGATACGGGAGGCATGATGAATTTTTCTCCCCCCACTCCCTTTACGAGAGGGAACAGAACGAATGCATCAGAAAGCCAGACAACATCCTCTCTGTCGAGATATTCCTTTGCGGTGAAGGGAAAGACCTCCAAACCCATGATCTCCCCTGCTCCGGATATAAGTATCACTGTAGGTTCCGGAGGTGGTCTGAACCGGGGGTCTTTGATAATGCAGATGACATTTTCCCTTTCGAGAGCTTGGCTGAATCCTTCGTTGTTGACAGCAATGTTTCCCATTGCCGTGACCTTTGCTTCTTCTTCTCTCATCTGTTCGAGTACTTTCTCGTCCAGACGGAATGCGTTGACAACGCCTCTCAAGCCTTTTACTATCTCAAGGGGTTTATCGATGACTTCCTCTTTCATCAGGTTGAGGATGGGCGTACAGGGTTATATAGTAGCTGGAGGCAAAAGGAAGTTGAAAAAGCGGATATTTTCGGTGTAGGATATTTATATCCACAATTCCTTTAAAGCGAGTGGTAAGAAAAGAGATGATGTGATGGATAGGTACAAACTCGCGGATGTTTTCATTAGCTATGATGAAAGTACCCTTTTCTGGACCGACGGAAAGAAAGTATTTTTCAGAGGTTATGAAATAAAGGGGGCGGATATCGAATCCTTTGAACATTTTCCCGGGGCCTGGGCAAAAGATAAGAAAGGTTGTTACCTGGTAAGTACAAAATTACGAGGGGCAGATCCCCTCACTTTCTCGGTTTTAAATTATACATATGCAAAGGACAGATCGAACGTTTGGACGATAGGGGGACGTGTTGAAGAAGCAGACGCCGAAACATTTGAGATATGTGATGACGGAAAAAAATCGCTGGGTCTGCAATTTGAAAAATCTGATAAGGGGGAGATGATCAGATACGAGTGTATTGTTCCATACGGATTTGCTAAAGATAAAAACAACGTTTATTATTACGACTATCAGGGTAAAACAAAGATCGTGAGAAAAGCGGACGCGACAAGGTTCACATCACTGAATGACAGTTATTTTGGATACGATGAAAAAAATGTGTTCTGCGGAGCAGCGGTAATTCCAAAGGCGGATCCCGCAACTTGGAAGAAATTACGTGACAAGTATTACTACTCGAGAGACGGAAACAAAGTTTACTACTTCAATCGGTTGATAAAGGAAGCGGATGCCGAAACTTTTGAAGTTGTTGCAATTCCCAATATATCGGGATCGCCTCCACAATACGCGAAGGACAAAAACCACCACTATAACAATGATCTGATCTGTCCTAAAGAAAAATTTGAGATAGACGTTAATAAGGATATACGCAGGAATGAAAAATTGGAAGAACTGTGGAAGGTAAGCAAACCTCTGTGACGGAACACATTCACTCAGGATAGGTTGAACCGGACAGTATGAATGTGCCTTTTGTTTATTTGATCTCAAGTGAACAAAATGTGATTTTTCACACATAATAGGAACCTTAAATGTGGAAAATCCCCATAATAAATACATAGATCTCAAAAGTTTAATTTATGCGGACCGTTTCAATTCCTGAATCCTTTCCACTGTGATGATTTATTCTCCCTTATCGCACCGCAGCCTAAGGGCATATCGGCCAAAGCACCGACAGAAGGATCGATATCAACGATATTCTTCAAGGATACGATCCGTGCATCCGATTCATTATGATTTTGGCCGCACAGGAATTGCCATGCGCCGTCATCTTCATCATGAGTCACATAACAGATGTCTGCTTTGCCTTCTAAAATATGTCTGCACGTAAAGACCATAACATTTTCTGATTCTTTGAAAGGAAAGCTCATAATTAGATGCCCTCAAATGCGATTGTGTTATTCACTTATATATTAATGGTCACCATCTATACACAGCGCATCGAATTTGAAATAATGTCAGAGATAATGTGAGGAGGATATACAGTTGACAGATTATGGCAAAATAAAGAAATTGTTTGAAATAAATGAAACATGCGGATATTCCGAAGAAGATCTTTCGTACTGGGTCAATACATATGGAAGTGTTCCTAAGGCGTTGATGGATTATTATGTTCAGTTCGGAAAACACAAAACATTGAATAATGCACAAGATTTTTTGATCAAACCGGCGATGTTCGAAGAATACGCGGATTCGAACTACCTTATATTCTACTCTGAGAACCAAGGAGTGGTTGTATGGGGTGTGAAGAAAGAGGATGCGGGGAAAGAAGATCCGCCCGTTTACGAAAATTACTATGAAGATGAATGGCACCTGACGGAAGGTACGGTGAGTGCATTCTTGATATCTATGGCGCATTTGCAAGCGGTAATGGGTATGGAATTCAGTAGTGAAGAGTATATAGAGATCTCACAGAAACAAGCGGAAAGAATAGCAAAGAGGTTCGCTTCAAAGGAAGCGGATTCCGGGCTGTACACAGGTGTAAAGTTCTATGGCGATCATGATGATACTGTGATAGTGGTCATGAACAACAATGATAATTTCATATTGATGTACTCGTCCAGCGATGAAGAACATTTTGACGAAGTTGATGAGTTGATCAACGATATCATTTGAAAGATAATTCGATCCTGTTTTTCCTGCATTAAACAACTAATAGAAAGAAAAAAATCTATTTTTGTTCGAAAGAGGGCGCATAATACGATATCAAGAAAGATATAAATCATCAATCGAATATAATAAAACAGAGGCGAGTAAATGGATCAGATCGCAATGATGGAACAAGCAAAAAAAGACTATAGAAAACAGATGGAAGCGTCTCAAGAAAGTGCTTTACAATTACAGGAACGATTGGCAAAGGATCTTGGAACGGAAGTTACCGCTAAAGACCGTCAAGACATCATTGATAATCACAAACTGCAGATCGCTCAATACGAGGCTATGATGGATCAGCAGATCCAAATGATGAAAGCCTACGCGTCTCCCGGCGGTGCGGGACAGATGGAAGCCCTCCTCCAACAACAGTTGGATGCGGCATCGAAGGCTGACGAAGAAGCATATGAGGCTTTTTTGAAAGAAAATGCCGTTCCCAAAGAATACAGGAAATACATGCCGATAGGTGCGTTGCTCATCGGCACACACTCCGAACCGTATGAGACCTTGCGCTCGACATTGAATGAAGGGGATGCAAAATTCCTTCTTGAGGACGGATGGGGTATAAAGAGCCGCAAAGACGGATTGGAAACTCTAGAGACTTTGTTCGGGAACGGATCATCAAGTAAATTCGATAAAGATTTTGAGAGTGCAAAAGCCGGAAATTTCGACCAAATGGATGGAAAATATGTCAAAAAGTATCAGGCAAGTGTTCAAGGGATCATTGAATTACTATCGCTGCCGATCGATGTTGTCAACAAATGCAAAACATTGTACGGATGGAATCTGGAGCGCATAGGATATCTGGTGCGTTTGTTCGTGAATGCAAAATTCATTACAGAGGATGAAGCATGGGAGTGGATGTCCAAAGTTGCTCCGAAGGTGAAGGCCAGCTACAGCTCATGGGAGGAATACATTGTATCCATATTGATAGGAAGAGCTTTCGCGATAGGATTGTCCAAGGAAACATACGCCGTGGCACTCGATCTGCTTACAGACAGCCGTGCATTCCTCGACGAGAACCCGATATCAAGGCTTTGAACTGCTGATACTCGCAGTTATCCGCTTATCTGAGCCAAGTAACATGAAGATCTTGGACCCAGGGGCAAAGTAGAAAAGGCAGAGCACATCTTATTCATGATCGAGAAAATCCTGCTTATTAACAGTGTTTGTGCTAATTGCTGCGAAAAAAACGAAGTATTTCAAGATCAAAGGCGGTAAAGAGAATTATTCAATATTCCGCCAATAAGTAATGATAATATTACTGTAAAGGTTATTCTCAGAAACTTTAAGTGTTGACATTCACATGAGAAGGTATGACAGGCGATAGTTCAGAAAGTACATTTGAAGAATTAGAAGTACTTGCTGGTCAGGGTAATGTCGATGCGCAATTCAAACTTGGTGTAATGTATGTAAACGGAAAGGGTATTGCAAAAAACGACCTGGAAGCCGTCAGGTGGTGGAGATTGGCAGCCGATCAAGAAAATGCCCGTGCGCAATGTAATCTCGGTGTAATGTACGAAGACGGCAATGGTGTTACCAAAGATTATGCGGAAGCCGTCAGACTGTACAGATCGGCCGCCGATCAGGGTCATGCCGTCGCACAATACAATCTTGGTATAATGTATGCAAACGGAAGGGGTATTCTTAAAGATGATGCGGAAGCCGTCAAATGGTATAGGCTAGCTGCCGATCAAGAAAATGCCCGTGCGCAATGTAATCTTGGGTTTATGTATGAGAACGGCAGAGGTATTCCAAAAGACTATGCAGAAGCCGTTAAATGGTATAGACTAGCTGCCGATCGGGGTCATGCCGGTGCGCAATGTAATCTCGGTGTAATGTACGAAGACGGCAACGGTGTTACCAAAGACTATGCAGAAGCCGTCAAATGGTATAGACTAGCCGCCGATCAAGGGAATACAGACGCACAATACAATCTTAGTGTGATGTATTATGGCGGTACAGGTGTCCCTATAGATTACGCAGAAGCTGTCAAATGGTGGAGGTTGGCCGCTGATCAAGGTCATCCCCGTGCGCAGTACAATCTTGGGGTAATGTACGCAAACGGAAGGGGTACTCTTAAAGATGATGCGGAAGCCGTCAAATGGTATGGACTGGCTGCCGACCAAGGTCATACCGGTGCGCAATGTAATCTTGGGTTTATGTATGAGAACGGCAGAGGTATTCCAAAAGATTATGCGGAAGCCGTCAAATGGTATAGATTAGCTGCCGATCAAGGGAATACAGACGCACAGTATAATCTTGGAGTAATGTATGCAAACGGCACCGGTGTTACCAAAGATGATACGGAAGCTGTCAGATGGCATAGACTGGCAGCAGATCAGGGCCATGTCGATGCAATAAAAAATCTTGAGTTGAGAAATAATAGGTCCTGATTTTGACAATATTGTCAACTGCCGTGACAGAAAAAATGAAGTATTTTAGAATCGAAAGAGGACAAAGGAGAGCTGTTGGACACTTCCTTACAAATCACGGCAGCATGGTCGTAAGTTCACAGTTCTATACACACCGCGTAAAATTCGTAAAAATCTTTGCGCGAAGTGGCCACCACATAAAGCTTATTGTCCTTCACCATCATATTAGGGGTTGCCAGGAGCTTTTGTTTTTCCGAATCGGATCGCTTAAGTGTAAATCGTTTTACCAGACTTCCGGTTTCGAGATCAAGCATGATGACATCATCCTTGCGGTCGATCATCAATACGTTTTTTCCGTGCCAAGTATAGCTGACCGTGTCACCTGTATCATAGTCTAACAGAACATTTCCGTCCCGCAGAGAGATACCATAAAAATGCCCGCCTTTGCCGGCAGTACCAAAGTACAGTATGCCGTCTTTTTCTTCAATTTCTGTGTACAGATAAGCAGTTAAACGAAGCTGCCATACAAGCGTATTTGTTTTATTCAGTGTGCATTCCATTGTAAACGGTGAAGACATTCTTACAGAATATTCGTTAAAAACATAGGTCCTGTTGTCGCTGTATATTTTCGCGGTCGGCTCAGGGGAGTCGCCTATTTCGCAAAGAGAGTCAGACCGTATCTCGATCAATTTATCGAGGGTGTTTTGACGGCTGTTATCTGTAAACATACCGCCTTTCGGAGGATGATACATCGTGTTCAAGAGCAATCTATCATTTTCCGTATCGCATTTACAGCAAGTACTGAACAAAACTTTCTTAACTGTGTATTTTAACGAACTTTGTTTATGTGTGATAAAATCAGGTGTAAGAAAATCCGCAATAATATATTCCGGAAAAACAGTAGTTTTAGTGATCTGTTCCAAAGGAACATCCCCAAGCATGGAATGAAGAAACACGATCTTATCATTCAGTTCATAAATCCCCAAACTGTGATGCGAGCGGCAGGTAACGCCCTCAAGCTTAAGAGGAACAGATATCATTTTCGTGTCTCACCCCACAGCTGATCATAATTAAGGAATTGAAATCCGTAGCTGATATTTTTTTCGTAATCCTGCTACGACCGTTCCAATCAATTTTTTTGTATCGATCCTTTGTACCGGTGCTTTTTAGGGTTGTTCTACGATCTGTCATGCTGTTTTCCTTCGGGATTTCTGTACTATGTACCAGTAAATGCCGGCCAAGATCAGGACTATAGAACCGATACCCGCGAGGACTCGTGCAATATCACGTCCGAAGAAATTTACCCATCCGTCAATTTTATCAAGATTGTATGTAACGTCGCTCACGTCTCCGAAAAGCCAATGTGCGTCTATTATTGCCGAGACAAGGATCAGAATTCCGATGAGGACGAAAACTATTCCGAAATAATGGGGGTTTTCTTGAAAGAAGGATTTCTTCTTTTCTATAGTGACCGGCGTCTTCGGCTTCGAAGGGCCGCCCAATACAGAGATCTTTTTCTCATCCATCACCTGTTCCTCCGATCGATCCTGTTAAGATTTAGAGATAATAAAATGTTGTGAGATTTTTCTATGGGTTGATGTTACGAGATCACTTGATACGGATCCTTCGGTTTCTGTTTTTCGATACCGTCCATCATGTTGAATAAAAGCTCAACGGTATTGTCATTGTTACCATCTAATCCGATGTTGTTCTTCATCAATATCTTGTAAACAAAATCCAAGGGGGCACAGCAATAGTACGCGTTGGGAGATACAACGAATATTCCTCCGGTGCCGTCTCCGAAATCAAGATCCTTCCAGCTCCACGCGTATGCCGAAACAACGGCGCTGCCCCAGAGTGAGCCCAGTTGTATCGCATATTCTTTCAGTTCATCATCCGAGTGTTCTTCTTTGAGCAGTTTATCAACACGCTCCCTCATCATTCTGACAATATTTTTCGGGGTCTCCCCCGCGTGTTTCAGAAGATCCGAGGATTCTTGGATCATCTCTTGTATCGCATCCGCGGTTTCCTCATCCAGATCGGTTGCTTTTACATTGGTCTTCATATTTATTAGATGGAATCGATATTATAAAATACGTATTCAATCGGAAAGAAAAGGAAGAATAGGCGTGAAATCAAAGGAGGTTGTGATGTATCTGTATTTACAATTTCGGTTATAAATTCATTTTTCCAATTTTTTGAATCTATTAACTTACCGATTATGTTTCCTGAACAGGTCTATTAATTTTCTTGCGAATTCTTCATCCTCAAAACATTTGAATTCATAAAAACTTACTATTTCAGTGGTTTTCGAAAAATAGTTTTTTGTACAGCTGAGTGCCCACGATCTCGCGTCTGTGTTCCAATTCATCTCTATATCTTCATATACCTTCTTTGCAACTTCTGCGGAATCTGTTAAAAGAAGATGTTCATAGTCATCCGGTATGGTAATATCAGAAATCTGACAATTACTTAGATCTATGAATTGAAGTTTGCCTGAGAACTCTATATTCTTTACAGTGACCTTGGGATTTTCTAATTCTCTGCCGATCGTTTTTTTGATCTTAGCTTCTACTAGATTCGTGGTTTCTTCGGATTGGTAACGTCTTATCTCGGATGTTTTCAGAGGCCGTATGACCATATCATCGATCGGGCCAATAAATTTCACATTTTCGATGTGAAAGCAGTTGAATTCTATTCCTTTGATTTTACAATTTCTGTATTCTGTATTCATGATGTACGATGCATCATAGGTCTTTCCTAGTTTGCAATTGATGAATCTGCAGTTGTTTTGTCCGCCTCCCCACGCACCTAAATAGGTATTTCTGAGGTCCACATTGTTGAATGTACAGTTGTCAAAGAAGCAACACCAGAATCTCGTTCTTGCACACGTTGTCTTGTCAAAAGTACAATTGTAGAAATTCACATTTTTGAATACAACATCTGAGATATCAGACTCTGTAAGGTCGAGATCTTGGAGATCTCGACCGGAAAATTCTTTTTCCGTCAGGATCAAGGTAGAATCACTCTATCTTGATGCAGACATCCCTTTTCAGTCCCAGTCCCCCGGCAACCTCGATTGCCTTGATCATTCCGCAGGGTACGGGACATGCCGCGTGGGGTATGCTCTCACTCGCAAGTTTGTAAACATCGGTGCTGTTCATCTCTCCCTCCACTTCGGTGTAGGGGCATACAGGCTTGACCGACCAGGACATTCTCAGTATGTTGGGGCAGTCACTTTGGATATCGATATCCACCATTCCCGTGTCGGGGTTCGCTTTTGCCGTCACGACGGTGATCATCTTGCAGACACCTGCATCTATCGTCACTTTACACTCGTCAGTCATCCTCTTCACTCCGTAATCTGATAAGGTTGTCAATTCCCGCCATACTTCTGATGTCCACGACGCCGATCGCCGCGAT
>JGI994J12354_10005918_pt1 | contig 10358 bp, 11 predicted proteins | sample IntmicLarv3ML3BL_FD_12354 | JGI IMG/M metagenome (IMG submission 12354)
ATAAGTTTGGGCAAATTCAAAATCGAAAATATGTTTCTTCATGTGAATATTTTGAAGCAGTATATACTAAAGAAAATTATCTTGTAGATAGAAAATTTAGTGCAACAAATATGGGAACATATAATTATTATGGTCCCTCGCAACCAGGTTTGCATGCAAAGTATGATGTAGATACTTGGGTCAAATGGAATAATGCTAGTAAACATAAAGGGAAAGTGCAAAGAGGAGTTGAACAACATTATAATAAGGAATTATCTATACCAAAAAATCAAGCTGGAAAAATGAAAGGATATTAAGAAATCAAGATGGAGGAAATATATTATGGCTTCATTATTTATTATATTAGGTTTTATTAATTGTATTTTAATAATTGCAACATCATTAGGGATCTTTGGTTTTTTTGGACTTCCATATAATATAGGCATTGTAATAACAGAATTTATGGTTGAAACTTTTTTTATATATTATTTTAGACCAAGAATTGCACATGTAGTTTCGCTTATAGCTATTATCGGATTAATAGTTTTATTTATTAAAAAAGAAATAGGTATATTAAAACTATTACTGGGCATATTTGTGAATATTATTTGGATGTTGTATTATGCAATATTATTAACGTATTAATCGATAATGTTATTTGCTGTAGATATTATTGAAATAACTAGAAAGATATTTTGGTAATAATTATGTTTTTGATTGTAATTATAAGAATAAATCTTTTAATAAATAAAATTCCCTATAAATAGTATCTGGCTAGGCTGTTAAACGGTTAATGTTATACTTAGAAAGCATATGAATAACATATTGATGTAGAATAAAGCGGTAAAAAAGTTATTCATAGTGTAGGCTATTACTACTTAGAAAGTTATAGCCTACAAGTGAATAGTCATATATAACTAATGTATAATTAAACGGAGCAGCAACAAACTATATATATAATACAGCAGGGAAAAATCTATTAAAAATAGCAAGACCCCTAAATGGAAATACCAACTATAGTGAAGCCGCAAACCAAAATATCTTTATGATAACAGAATATATATATGAAACAAATCATAATATAAAAGGTTTGGTAAAAACCGAAATTACTCCCAAAGGAGATACAAATAATTACATACAAAATACATATACAAGTAAAGGTTAAATAAAAACTAGCACCATGTACGTAGATGGCACCCCATATACCACCACCTATGAATACAATGAAATACAGTTGTCAGTAAAAATAACAGACCCAGATAAACGTAATAGTATGAAAGACACACTAAAAGATATTTTCATCAAATATTTGAAGCTATGTTAAATTGAGCAATTTTTTCTTAAATCCCAAAACATACTTTGCTACTAAAAAATGGCCTCCTCAAGCTAGATTTTTAAATCTAACTTTTGGTGGTCATTTCATAAATTTAAGGAGTTTTAGCATAAATACATAAAAATACAACAAAAGAAAAGTTGTAACTGTAGAGATTTTTTAAAATAAATAGTAAATATTTCCAATATATAAAAATATAATAAAAGAAAAAGTTGTGAGAATTTTTTTGAAAATAGAAAAATTACTAATATGTAAAAATGCACAAAAGAAAAAGTTATAGCACTCTAAAATTATTGAATTTTACTTATTAATTAAAATAAAATACAATAAAACAAAGAATATAAGTAAAATAATCTAGGAGGAATAATATGGTTCTTGAGCAGTATATAGAGGATTATTTAGATAACTTTGAAAATGTTGAAATTGCTAGATGGAATTATCCTTATGGATGTATTGCATTAGGTTATAAAATGATATATGAAGCAACTAAAGATGAACGTTATTTAAAACCAGTAAAAATATTTGCAGAACGTTATGTAGGTGAAGATGGAAAAATAAAAGGCTATGATGCAGGGGAGCAAAATGTAGATTTAATGAGCAGTGGAAAGCTGTTGATTTTTCTGTACAAGCTAACTGGAGAAAAACGTTTTTTAAATGGTATTGAATATGTAATGGAAAATTTACGCAAACAGCCAAGAACTAAGGAAGGGAATTTTTGGCATAAAAATATCTATCCCAATCAAGTTTGGTTAGATGGCCTTTACATGGTACAACCCTTGTATCTTGAATATGAAGTATTGTTTAACAATGGGAAGAATTTTGATGATATTATATCACAGTTTAAAAATGTAAGAAAACTCATGTTTGATGAAAATAAACAACTTTATTATCATGGATATGATGAATCAAGAGAAGTTTATTGGGCAGATAAAAAAACTGGACTTTCAAAGTCATTTTGGCTTCGCTCAATTGGTTGGTATGTAATGGCACTTGTAGATTGCTATGAAACTATGCCAGCAGATAACGAAGAAAATAGAAAACTGTTTAAAAATCAGCTTATAGAGATAATAGAGGGATTATTATTATATCAAGATAAAAAAACAAAATTATTTTATCAGGTTATAGATAAGGCTGATACAGCAGGGAATTATCTTGAAACCTCTGGTTCTGGAATGATTGCATACGCAATGATGAAAGGCAGCAGGCTTTTAATGATTGACAAAGAAAAATACTTTGATATGGGGCAACGTATTTTAATGGCAATAGAGTCAGAAAATATGGAAGCTGATAATGGCAGATTTCATGTAGTAAATGTGTGCGGAAGTGCAGGACTTGGGCCATTTGATGATTTAAGAAGAGATGGAACAGTTGAATATTATCTTAGTGAACCTATAAAGCCCGATAATTATCATGGTGTAGCAGCTTGTGTACTAGCATATGGGGAATGGCTAAAAAACAAGAAAAATTAGAAGTTGTAAACTCTCAAACTGAAACTATGCAGTTTTGTTTTGTTGAAAATTGGAAAATATTCATGCTTAAGGTAATATCATTTCTAGACATACAGTTTCACCTCATTGCAATGAAGAGGAGAAACAAGTACAAGGAGGTATTCTGATTATTGATGATAATGCATTAAAACGATAAAGTGTTGATTTGAGGTATGTTATAAATTATCAAGAAAGGGTAGTATAAATTAAACTAAATTTAAAAGAATCAAAGTAATATGGGTAAATATAATTGAAAAAAGAAAGTGCATAATTTGACAAAATGTCAGTGCAAATAAAAATATTAATATATTTTTTAGGAGGGAATAACATGAAAAAAAATACTAAAAAATTGCTGGCTATTATGCTTACAGCAATGCTGGTAGTTCCAACATTAGCAGGTTGTTCAACATCAACAACAGATTCAGGAGAGGTCAGCACTAAAGTAGAAGTATCAGGGGAAACTACAACAGGTGCTGGTTCTGATACAAGTGGAGATATATCAGAGGTAGAAAAGCCAGAAAAAATTACTATAATGGTAAATACTAGCTTAGTTACAAAGGTAAACGGACAAGAGGCATTTAAAGCGCGTTGGGAAGAACTTACAGGTGTTGAACTTGTAATTATTCAGCCAGACCATGATGCATATGCAGATGTATTAGGACAAACATTTGCAAGTGGTATTGATAATTGGCCAGATGCTATTCGTTTAGATTCAAATCAATATAGTGGATATGCTTCAGAAGGTGCTTTATGGGATATGTCAGCGGCATATGAAGCATCAGATATCAAAGACAGAATGGACAACAGTGCGCTTATGGATGGTTTTTATATTGATGGAGGACTTTATGGTTTTGCACCAGCACGTGGAAATGGCTGTATAACCTATATAAAGAAAAATTGGCTTGATAATGTTGGTTTAGATGTACCAACTAACTATGAAGAATATAAAGCAGTTCTTAAAGCATTTACAGAAGAAGACCCTGACGGAAATGGAATAAAAGGAGATACATATGCTGTATCAAGTGCAGGGTTTATGTATGAGGCAGCTCCTTATACAGCATTTTTGCCAGAATTTTATCAAGATGCTTACCCAGCTTTTTATCAGCAAGAGAATGGTACATGGGTTGATGGATTTACAGAAGATTCTATGAAAGAGGCACTTGAAAGACTTAAAGAAGCGTATGAAGCAGGTTGGATTGATAAAGAAACACTTACTAACGGAACAAGCGACTGTCGTACAAAATTCTACGAAGAAAAATTTGGTATTTTTACATATTGGGCAGGAACTTGGGCAACTACCCTTAAAAATAATTTAGAAAATAATGGACATAACGGTGAATTAGTAGCAATTCCGCCAATGGCAGAATTAGGTCAATATATGGAAAGACCTGCAAATATGTGGTGTATAACACTAGGTGCAAAAAATCCAGAAGGTGTTTTTAAATATCTTATTGAAACAATGGTAGATGGGGAAGACATGCAATTACTATGGACATATGGTGTAGAAGATGTGCATTGGTCAACAAAAGCAGGAGAAGTTGCAGGTAATACTTATGAAGAAGGTCAGTTTCATGGGTTAGAATCATTAGAAGTACCAGGAACACAGTATGCGAGAAATCATCTTGACCCTATGCTTTTAACAATACCATTTAAAAATGGAGATCCAGGAGAAGATTCGATTGCAAAAGAGGCTAGGAACTCACAGACAATTTTCAATAATAATTCAAAATTAGCTCCGCTTCCAGTTTCAACAGATGAAATGAGTCAATATAATGGTGACCTTATGACATTAAAGAGAAGCATTATAGCAGATGTTGTAACTCAAGGTGTTTCAGTAGAAGATGCAATGGCAAGATTTGATAAAGACGGCGGAACAAGTTGGTCACAGGCTATTGTTGATTCACTTAATAATAAGTAAATAGTGATATAATCTATATAAGTTATTTTTCTTTTAAGATAATTAAAAAGGCATGAATGTAGGAACATTGAGCCGACCCCCCAAAAGTTAGACAAAAAATCTAATGATTGGGAGGTCGGTTTTTCTATTGGCAAAATACAGTTATGAATTTAAGAAAAGATTGTTGTTGCTTATTCCTAAATAAATCCTTTATAAAATTGTACTGTGTAAAAAATGATAAATATTGGAAAAATAAAATCATTAGGAATGTAAAAAATATATATTTTGGGTTCTACCCCTAAATCATTTGAATATATTAATTTTTATGAATTTCTTCTAACATTCCTAAAATAATACCTCTGGTATAAGCTCCTAAAGCCTTACGATTTTCAGCAGATAGTTCTGAAATAATAATAGGTTTAGCAAATGAAACATGTACTGTTTTAGATTTTATAAAAGGGAAGTGATTTTCAAGAACATCATCAGTACCATAAAATGCAACAGGTAATACAGGGCATTTTGCTTTTTCAGCAATTCTAAGGCTTCCCTCTTTAAACTCCATAACATCTAATGGATTACTGTTTTTATTTCGTCCTCCTTCTGGAAAAATCCATAAAGTTATACCAGATTTAATATATTCAATACCTTGTAAAATAGTTTTAATACCTTCCTTAAGATTTTCTCTGTCAATAAAAAGACAGCCTATAAGTTTCATCCAGTTTGATAATAAAGGTATTTTAATCATAGATTTTTTAGCAATAAATCCAGTAGGAGAAGTCATAAGAATATGAGAAATTATAATATCAAAGAATCCTCTATGATTACCTACATATAAAGCAGCTTGATTACTAATAAGATTTTCCCTGCCATGAACAATAATCTTAACGCCTGATATAAATATAATAGTTCTAAAAGCAAAATGAACAATTTTGTTAGATAGCATCCTATTTTTATTAGGATATTTTCGTAGTAATAAGCTCTCAACAATTATGAAGGGTATGGTGAAAATAAGAAAAAAAACAAGAAAAACAATAACAAGTATGGTTCGTATCATAAAAATCTCCTATTCTTTTATTGTAAGTATAATTTTACTAATTATATATGAATTGCGATTTAAAAGCAATCGTATAATATTGATTTGTCAATCCTTGATTTTATTTTGATTTTCGTTAAATTTATAGTATAAAAATAGTAAAAATACATCAATTATACATCATAAAACTAATGTGAATTATATAGTAGCAGATAATGTTACATAGTTCTTGTAAAAAAGCTGGCTAGTAAAGTTATTACTTAATCTAAGTAAAAGTGTTTTTTCTTTGCTTGCGTTTGTATAAAAAAAGATTAGGTACATGCCTACCTAATCTAAAGAATTAAAAGGGGATGAAATATTGGATATAACAATATGTTCTTAGATAAAAATAATTACCACTAATAATTTTCACCAAGTTGGAAAGTTAAATAATAAGAACTCTAACGCTGCTAAGCTGTTACATTAATTAAAGTTTACCACCTCTAAGTTTAAGAATACATTATTAAAATAATTAAAGCAATAGTATAGATATAAAAACGAAGAATAAAATTAAAAATAGATATGTAGATAAAAAAACATTAATAATAATTAAATATTGAAAAAAGGAGATTGTTAATACTATGTCAAGAATACAAAGTTTAAACATTGATGATGATGTGTATGGATTTTTACTAAAAATGGATGGAAAAAATATATCAAGGAAATTTAATAATTTGGTGAGATTTTGTATGACAAGGGAAGAGATGCTTTATTATCAGGAGAAGGAATTATTAAAACGAATTAAAGAAAAAGAAATAACACTGGAGTTAAATGAGCAGCTTATACCTATTTTGGAAAAGTTAAGAAATGATATAGATACAATATTAATAAAAGCAAATTTATAAGGATAAAGGAGAAGGCAGAAGATGAAAACACAAGTTATAAGTATAGTAAATAATAAAGGTGGAGTAGGTAAGACATTATCAACATACGTAATGGCAGAGATATTGGCATTTTTAGGGCATAAAGTACTTGTAGTAGATTTAGATGAATCAGCGAACCTGAGCATGTTATTGCATAATCTAACAATAGATAGTGAAGCCGTAGAACGAGGTATTGAACTATCAGCGAGAGAAAATATCCATGAAGTGTTTAAGTATAGATATAAAACTTTAGAAGATATGACAAGAGTAGTATATAAAACTAATATAGCTAATGTTGATGTAATACCAGCATCTAAAAGACATAAAAATACGCCTGTAAGTATTAGTTCAAACAGAACTGGAAACAATAATATAATATTGAAGAGAGCATTATCTGCGATTAAAAACAACTATGATTATATATTAATAGATAATAGTCCACACGAAGATATATTGACTGTAAATAGTATGTTTGCAAGCGATTGGGTTATAGTTCCTGTTAGAAGTGAAAAACTATCGCTGAAAGGTTTAAGAGAAATTCTTGATTCAATATTGTATATAAAAGAAGAACATGATTTAGATAATCTTAATCTTTTAGGAACTTTTATTGTTCAAGCGGAAATTAATACTAAGGCATATAAATTAAGTAGAAATGAGTATCTGGAAGCTAAATTTCCTGAAGGTAGATTTTTAGATGCTCCAATAAGGAAAGATACGCACATAAATGAATTAGCAACAAATTATGTACCATTATTAAAATCTAATCCTAATACAAATGCTATTTTTGATTATTCAAAATTGATTTTAGAAGCTGGAATATTAAATAATGAGTTTGCGAATAAACTTAAAAGTTGTATAGGTATGTAGTGTGGGAAAAATTTACAATTGCTTTAGGAACTTAAAATATAAATATGAAAATTGAGGAGAAAAATAAATGCCAAAACCAAAATTTAATTTTAACCCAAGTGATAAATCTGTAATTAACAATTTAAACGCAGAAAATGATTTAAACATAGAGAATATAAAAGAAAATAGAGAAAAAGAAAAACAAATAATACCATTCAATTTCAAGGTGATTCCAATAGAGAAACTAGAATTACATACTGATAATGATTTTCCACAGGAGGGAATTGAAAGATTGGGTAATTCCATTTTAGAAAATGGTTTACTTCATAATCTGGAGGTCGTTTACGATGAAGAAAGGGATAAATATATCCTTGAAAGTGGAGAACGTAGATATCGAGCTATTAAATGGCTTATAGATAAATTTGAAGCTTATGAGGATAAAGATAATGAACAATATAATTTATATAAAGAAAACGTACAAGGATTTAGACTTGGCTTGCCAGCGAATGTTAAGAGAGATTACGAGGCTGGCAATGAGCTAGCTGAAATAAACAGTGAACTTAGACTTATTGCAGCTAACGTGGAAGCGAGGGATGATAAAGCTTCACGGTTAAGAAATATTCAAAAGCAGATAAAATTACTTGAACGAAAAAATGAGTTATTAAAGCCAAATGAAAAAATAAATGTAGCTAAAATTATAGCAGAAGAAAACAACATAAGTGAAAGACAGGTTATTAAATATAAAAATGTTATTAATTTAATTCCAGAACTTCAGAATGCACTGAAGGAAGGAAATATAACACTCAATGAAGGGTCTAATTATTCAAGATTGTCAGAAGAAGAACAGTATGAATTGTTTAAACTTATAGAAGAAGGGAAAAAATTATCTGAAAAAGAAGTTAATGAGTGGAAAAAACAATTGACAGAAACTAAAAAGTTAGTGGAGGAAAGAGAACGAAGAATAGAGATAATTAATGAAGAAAAGGTACGTTTAGAATTAGAAAAGTTGGAAATTAATGAAAAACTTAATGTTGAGCTTAAAGGCAAAAAAGAACAAATTGATTTGATCAGAGAACAATTAAAGGAAGAACTGGAAAGTAATTCACCAAATAAATTAAAAATTGAAGAATTAAATAAAGAAATTAAAGATGCGAAAGAAGATTATAAAAAAGTAAATGAGAAGATAAATAACTATGAGGAACAAATTTGTAGTCAAGATAAAGAAATAGAAAGATTAAAAAAAGAAGCAGATGAAAAACAACCAGATATTAATTTAATAAAAAAAGAAATTCAGCTAGATACAGTTATATCAGAAATAAAGAACAATATTAAAAACTATAAAAAGATATTATTAGAATATAGTGATTTGAAACCAACTGATGCAGATTTAAGTAAACGTAAAGAAGAGTTAATTAAGTTAATGAATCTAGGAATGAAACTTTAATAAATAATAGTTTTTATTGAAGTTGAGAGTAGGGAATAAGGAGACTAAACTTATGAAGATATTAGTAGCTTGTGAAGAGTCACAAGTAGTGACAGTAGAAATGAGAAAGCGAGGGCATGAAGCATATAGTTGTGATATAGAACCATGTAGTGGAGGACATCCAGAATGGCATATTCATGGAGATGCTAAAAAACTGGTTAATGGAAATGTAAAGTTTAAAACTATGAGTGGAGAAACTAAAAATGTAAAAGGGCAGTGGGATTTGTTAATTGCACATCCACCATGTACATATTTGACTACTTGTTGCAATAGAGCGTATTCATTAAATTGTAATTCAGCAAGAAAAATAGTTGAACGATATAAGTTACGTGATGAGGCAATTAAATTTTTTATGGTTTTTATAAATGCAGATTGCGATAAAATAGCTGTGGAAAACCCTCAAGGTTGCATGAATACCTTGTTTAGAAAACCAGATATGATTATCCATCCATATTATTTTGCTGAAAGCATTGAAGATGAATTAAATTACCACCAAAAGAAGACTTGTTTCTGGCTAAAAGGGCTTCCACATTTAGAAAGAACAAATAATCTTCCAAAACCAAAACCTAAATATGTAAGTAAAGGAATAAAAACTAAAGGAAAATCTGTAGGGTGGAGTGAAGGCATGAGTGGAATAAAGGGTGGACAAAAAGAAAGGGCAAAAGCAAGGAGTAAGACATTTCCTGCTATTGCAAAAGAGATTGCAGAACAATGGACATAAAGAGTTAATTAACTATGAGGATTAAAGATTTAAAGAGAAGGAGAATAGATGGGGAAAAATAGAAATATAAATAAACAATATACTTGGAAAGAAGATGCATGTAGTGAATTGTGGAATAATGAAATTTTTAACACAGTAGAAGAATGCATTGAAGATGCAAAGGATACATTGAAGCCTAAAGCAAAGAACAATGTAGTGATAGGTGAGGTGATACCATATGAATTTACAGTTTGTGCAGAAGAGGTATTAGAGTCTTTAGAAGAACGGGCGCAGGATGTACATGAAGAATATGCAAATGATTGGTTTGATTTCAACGATGAAAAAAATATTGAAATTTTGTCACAAAAATTGACAGAATATGTAAAAAAATGGGTTAAGGAAACTAAACAAGAACCTAAATTTTATGAAGTTGAAATAATGTAATGAGAAGGAGTGTTTGATATGGAAAGAGACATATTAAGGCTAGAAGGTGTAAAAGCAAAAGGTTATGGAATAGTTGCAAAAATTGTAATGCAAGATGAAGATATACCAGCTCAAGCTAAAGCGTTATATGCATTGATTACAAGTTTTGCCAGCAATGGAAATACATATATGCCTAGTAGAGATAAGTTAATATATTGGTTATGTATTTCTAAAAATACATATTATAAATATCTAAATGAACTTAAAGTAGCAGG
>JGI994J12354_10005919_pt1 | contig 10357 bp, 11 predicted proteins | sample IntmicLarv3ML3BL_FD_12354 | JGI IMG/M metagenome (IMG submission 12354)
GTCGTACCGTTGCAGCCGGTTGCGATAATAGGCGTTCACGGTATTATAATCAAGCCCCGTTTCTTTGGCGAGCCAATAACGGGTTTTTCCCCGCTTTTCGAGCATACGATTCACGGTTAATCGAAATTGCTTCATATCATCACCTCTATGTATATATGTTACGATTATGATACTAACCTTGACAATCTTAGCTCTTTTAAGTATACTTATATATATTCGCACGTACGAAGGTAAGTACGAACTTATTTGACATGCCGTTGATTCGGCTGATTCAGCGGGGACAGTTGACGTTGGAATTCCAAAATGTAGCGCCGGAGCAGTTCATGGCAATGCTCAAACAGGGCGCATATCAGGCGCTGAGCGACATTTTCTCTGTGCTGCACAGCACCGGCTATACGGATGCCGAGCGTTTGGCCAAAATCGATGACATTTTAAACGATGTGCTATAAAAAATCCCCGTGGTGCAAAGCACCACGGGGTTTTGATTTATCAAGACAAAAATCCTTTTAAAATGCGCTCTTCCGCTTCCTCGGCAGTGAGACCAAGGGTCTGCAACTTGAGAATCTGGTCACCTGCGATGCGGCCGATGGCTGCCTCGTGGACGAGGTTTGCGTCGGAGTGCGCCGCCTCGATAGCGGGGATGGCCTTCACGACGGCTTGTCCCATGATAATCGCATCGCACTGGATGTGCCCAAAGCATTTGGCGCGGCCGATAACGTCGGGGAAGAACTCCTGCACGCTGTTGTCCTGCGCCACAGAGCGGCTGATGACCCGTGCGTTGGCGTTCTCGCCGTCGAGGACAATCTGCATGCGGCTGTCGGCAAACTGGCTGCCGTGAGTGAGCAGTTTTTCCGTGATGACCGCTTCACTGCCTGCCTTGCCCTCAACTTTGGTGATTCGTTTGGTAGAGTCCACACCGGCAATTTGTGTGGTCTCCATCGTCACACTTGCGTCCTCCTCGAGATAGACCTCCGTGGTGGGATTCATCACCCGCTCGCCCGTGCCCTCGCCGGTGCCGTAGTGCTTTTCGGAGTAAGTGATTTTCGCATTTTTACCCACGAAAAAGCGATGGATGCCGTCGTGCTGGCTGCGCACGTGGCCGGAGTTGTGGATGCCGCAGCCTGCGATGATTACCACGTCGCTGTCCTCGCCGATGAAAAAGTCATTGTAAACCAGCTCCTCAATGCCGCTCTCGGAGATGAGCACGGGGATGTGGACACTCTCGTTTTTCGTGCCGGGGGCGATGCGAATGTCGATGCCCGCCACGTCCTCTTTCGAGGAAATTTTAATGTTTTCGGTAGACAGACGGGTTTCGAGGCCGCTGTTTTTGCGGATGTTGTGCGCACCGGCGGGCACGCCGTCGAGGTCGGAGATCTCCTTGAGCAGGAGCAGTTCGGCTTCCGTCATGACACCCGCCCTCCTTCCACGTCCTGGTTGATGACCCAGCAGCTCGCCATCGTGCTCGCCACAATCTGCGGGAAAATTTCCTCCCGGCTGCCGTGCTGGGTAATCTGCCCGTCAGCGACGACGATGATTTCGTCAGCCAGATTGATGATGCGCTCTTGATGGGAGATGATGATGAGGGTTTTCTCGCCCGTGGTGCGCAAATCCTCAAAGGTGGCGGTGAGCCTGGCGAAGCTCCAGAGGTCGATGCCTGCCTCCGGCTCGTCGAAAATGAGCAGGCTGGCGGGTCTTGCGAGGACGGTGGCGATTTCAATGCGCTTGAGCTCGCCGCCCGAGAGGGAGGCGTCCACCTCGCGGTGGATGTAGTCGTTGGCGCACAGGCCGACGCGGGTGAGATAGGCGCAGGCCTCTGCGTGGGTCATCTGGCCGCCTGCGGCCAGCTCCATGAGGTCGCGCACCTTCATGCCCTTGAAGCGGGGCGGCATTTGGAAGCCGAAGGCGATGCCCGCCTTGGCCCGCTCGCTCACGTCGAGGGCGGAGATGTTCTCGCCGTGGAAGAAAATCTCGCCCGCCGTGGGCTCTACAATGCCCATGATGGCCTTGGCCAGCGTGGTTTTTCCGCCGCCGTTCGGGCCGGTGATTACGACGAACTTATGGTCGTCGATGGTCAAGGAGATGTCACGCAGAATCTCCTGTTTTGCGCCCTCCTCGTGAACCGAGAAGGACACATGCTTTAATTCCAGCATGGTTGCGTTCCTTTCTGTCTTGGAGCAAACGGTGAAAGTGTCTGTCCATACCATTATATTTTTTATGCCGTGAGGCAGCACAAAATACAGTGCGGCTGCACTGCTATGGTTATTCTAACACAATTCCTTGAATTTCACCACAGGAAAATTGACTTTTTTGTTTTGAAACGCTACAATGGAAACAGTTCGCAACAGAAAGAGGAATCGCCATGAAGAAAAACGCTGCCATGCCCGCCAAAAAAGTGCCCGCATTCAGCAGTAAAACAAAGCTCCTTCTCCTGCTCGCATGCATTGCGCTCCTCGTCGCAGCCCTGCTCTGGGGCATACTGGGCAGCGCCTCGCAGCAACGGCGGTTAGAGCACATGATGATGCGTATGCTCACCGTGCCGAACACTGATTTGGCCGCCCTGCTCGAGCCTTACGACTCGGTGGACGAGGCGCTGGAGGTAGTGACGCAGCAGGATTTGCAGCTGGCGCTGGCGGGCGCACTGGGCGAGTTTGCCGATGCGCAGGCGCTCGAGCAGCCCGTGATTGCCTATGAGGTGCTGGGTGTTCACGTGTCCGCCCTTGTGCTTGGCTATACCATTTTGCCCCGCTCCGTGACGGTCACGCCGATGGATACCACGGGGCAGTACGAATACGAAGCCAGGCTGCTGCTCCACATCGCCGCGCTGGAAAACGAGCCGCTGACCCTGTCGGGGCGAATTTTTGTCAACACCGACGGGCACGTGACCTATCTGGATGTGGGCATGAGCGTGCTGGATTTGGTGGCGTATTACCCCGAATAATTTTTCGTGAGCAACATAAAACCGGAGCGTCATGGCCGCTCCGGTTTTTTTATTTTTATGCTTTGAGGCATCGCCCTCTAACGAGTCACAAAGTCAAAAACCACCTTGGAAATCAAACAGAGCACCACCACAATCATCAGCGGACGAATCATTTTTGCGCCCTTCTTCATGGCGAAATACGTGCCCAGCTGCCCGCCCGCCGTGGAGAAAATCGCCGCAGGCAGCCCCACCATCCAGAGCACCTTGCCGCCCATAGCGTAGGTAATCACAGAGGCCACATTGGAGGCGAAGTTCACCGTGCGTGCGCTGCCCGCCGCCGAAATCAGCTCCATGCCCAGCAGGCCGTTGAAGGCGAAAATGAGAAACGTGCCTGCGCCCGGGCCAAAAAATCCGTCGTAAAACCCGACTGCGAGGCCCACCGCCAGCGAAACAAGGGGCACCAGACGCTCGGGGATTTGTTGCGCCATCGGCTTCTCCTCTTTCGGCTTGCGAAACTGACTGGCAATGAGCACAACGCCCACAACGGGCAGTGAAATGAGCATAATCGTGAGCAGCGTGCTCTCATCGAGCATCAGCGCCACCCTTGCGCCCACCGTAGAGCCGACGAGTGCGCCCACGCAGGCAAAAACCACCGGCCGCCAGACGACCTTCCCACTTTTCACATAGCGGGCGGTGGAAAACAATGCGGAAATACCCGCAGAAACTTTATTTGTGGCGGAGCATACATGCGGCGGGAAGCCTGCGAGCATGTAGGCGGGCAGGGAAATCAGTGCGCCGCCCCCGGCGGCGGAATCCAAAAAGGCGGCGAGGAACACGAGCGGGAATAAAATCAGTGCGCCTTGCAGGGTGAGTTCCGGCATATTGGCATCTTCTCTCTTTTTATAGAATCTCTTGCGCTGCGGTAAGAATCCCTCCGTGAAACGGAGGGATTTTAGTTTCCATGCAATTATATCATTGGATGTATGCGTTGTACAGCCTTAGTTAGATTTTGCGCACCCGCATGAGGGCTTTATTTTTCCACTGGCCGGAGGTCGCCCATCTCGGTGAACTCCATCGTTTCAAGCTCCACCGCCGGATGCTTGGCGATTTGCTCGAGGCGCACAATCTCGGCGAAGCCATAGACCAGATTATAGGCAATGCCGTGCTTTTTGGCGCGTCCCGTGCGGCCGATGCGGTGGATGTAATACTCGTTTTCGTCGGGAACGTCGAAGTTAAACACGGCGTCCACGTCGTCAATGTCGAGCCCGCGCGCCGCCACATCGGTGGCCACCAGCACTTCAATTTTCCCGTCCCGAAAACGCTTGAGCGTTTGCTCGCGCAGCGCCTGCTTGATATCCCCGTGGATACCCTCGCAGCGCAGACCGTGGCGTTGCAGCTCAATCGTGAGGCGGTCGGTCATCATTTTCGTGTTGCAAAACGCAATCGCACGCTCCAGCTTTTCGTGCCGCATCAGATGGACGATGGCGAGCGACTTTTGGCTGTGCTCGACAAAATCAATGCGCAGCTGACGGATGTCGGGGCGGTTTTCCTCGGTGGGGCGCACGGTGATTTCCACCGGGTCACGCTGGTAAATCCACGAGATGTCCAGTACCTCGCGAGAGATGGTCGCAGAGAACATGGCGAGGTTTTTTCGGCTTTTAATCTTATCCAAAATCGCCCGCACATCCTTGACAAATCCCATATCGAGCATGCGGTCTGCCTCGTCGAGCACGACGGTTTGCACCTTGTCGAGCTTCACGGTACGCCGCTGCATGTGGTCTTTGAGCCGCCCGGGCGTGGCAATGACGATTTGCGGCTTGGCCTTGAGCTGCTTAATCTGCTTGTCGATGGGCTGCCCCCCGTAAAGCACCACGGTGCGCACGCCCTCCATAAATGCACAGAGATCTTGCAATTCCTCCCGAATCTGGATGGCGAGTTCCCGCGTAGGGGCTAAAATCAGCGCCTGCACCACCTCGGATTCCGGGTCGATATGTTCCACCATGGGGATGCCGAAGGCGAAGGTTTTGCCCGTACCGGTGGGCGCCTTGGCCACCATGTCCTGCCACTCCATCAGAGGCCGGATTGCGCCGGCCTGCACTGCCGTGGCCTGCTCGTAGCCCTTCTTTTCCAGCGCTTTCATCACAGGCTCGGACAGGTTCATGTCCTTAAAAAATGCAATTTCGCTGACTTCTGTTCCGTTTATCTCCATGTTTCTTATCCTCTTTTACGCATAATTAAAAATATTCTATCACATTATATAGCTTTCGTCAAAAAATTCTGATATACTATTGCGGATACTAGGAAAAGGAACTCCGTTTGTATGGATTTAGAGGCCTTGCGGCAGCGCATGGGAGAGGCTGCATTCGATTACTGCGCCGCCACCCATGACAAGCGGATGCACTTTGCCAACTTCCTGGAAATTTTCCGCAGAGATATCGGCACAGTTTGTTACGCAGCAGCCGACGGATTGCTCCTTCGCCTCAACATGCCCGATTTCTATTTCATGAGTGCGACCACCATGGAGGCGGCCCGGCGGATGGTGTCCTTGATTGATGTGTGTACACTCATCAGCTGCCGGGAGATTTTTTACCTCGATTTGGTGCGGAAAACCTTCGGCCTGAACGGCCATAACATCTGCACCCAATATGCCTTCAACCGGGAGGCCTGGGATGGTCGGCCCTTCCCCGTCCCGCCCTTCGAGGGAGAGGTTCGTCCGCTGACCCGGGAGCATCTGCCGCTGGTACACCAAACCTATCACGACGGGCAGGATGATGTCGAATATCTGAGCAGCCTCATTGACACCGGTATGCTGCTGGGGCTTTTTGCGCTGGGCGGCGCTCTTGCGGGCTTTATTGGCTTTCACGGCGAGGGCAGCGCAGGCTTGCTGGAGGTTTTGCCCGCATACCGCCGCAAGGGATACGGCCGGGTGCTGGAGCTGTCGGCGCTGAACTATGCCCTGCTGGATATGGGACAGCTTTATCCTTATGGACAGGTGGTGCGGGGGAACGAGCCGTCCCTTGCCCTGCAAGCCACCATGCCGCAGCTCGTTTTTGACGCAACGGAGCTGACCTGGGCGTGGCAGGAGGAGGCCTAGTTTATTTCGCCTGTCAGGCGAGGCTGCCGTTGTTCTTTTTCTTTCATGTTCCGTGTGTCGCCTCGACGACGAGTAACTTTTGTTATACGACAAAAGTCACCAAAAGCGTAGCGGGCTTCGCCCTGCACCCATCGTCGGCTGGAAGTTGCAATTTCGCCCGCTCTTAGCGTGGGATCGGCCAAAACCGCAACAAAGCCGACGGGAAAGCGGCTGACGAAAGTAGAAGTGTACATAGAAACGCCAGATACTGCGAACGATGGCGGCGAAAATGTTACCTGCGCAGTGGAAGCAGGGCGGCCTGTGGCCTTTCGTTGCGTAAATGTAGAGTCCGGCACTACTTTGCGCACAACTATAAATTTCCATTGCAAGAGGGTACAGCCCGACAAGAGGACATCACGCATGCAACATTTCCACCGCCATCCGTGGCAGTGCCCTGCGATGCTATGTGCCGTTCTTCCTTTGGCAAGCGTAACCCCGCCGAATCTGCCCACGAGGGGCGTTTCCCCGTGAAAGCGACCTGAAGCTGGGAGAAATTCGGCGGAAAAAGAGCGTTTTTTGGTTACTTTTTGGCGCTCTGGGCAAAAAGTAACTCGCCATCAGGCGAAACCTGATAAGCACTACGAAAGTGAAGAAAGATTCTTCACTGCGTTCAGAATGACAATGCAAGAAGCCTTCGCAAAAATTACATAAATAATAGGAGAATCAAGCATGATTACAGTCACAGACCTTTCCCTCTCTTACGACGGCAGCCCCCTGTTTTCCCACGTGGATTTGCAGTTCGTGGCGGGCAACTGCTACGGCGTCATCGGCGCCAACGGCGCAGGCAAATCCACATTTCTAAAAATCCTCTCCGGTGAGCTGGAGTCCACCAGCGGGGAGCTGTCCATTGCGCCCAAAACCCGCATATCGGTGCTCAGCCAGGATCAGAACAAGTTCGATGCCTTTTCCGTGATGGACACGGTGGTCATGGGCAACAAAAAGCTCTACGACATCGGGCAGGAGATGAACGCCATCTACGAAAAACCGGACTTTTCCGACGAGGACGGCATCCGTGCCGCCGAGCTCACCGAGGAGTATTCCGAGATGGGCGGCTACGAGTCCGAGAGCGATGCGTCCCGCATCTTGCAGGGTCTGGGGCTCACCACTGATGTGCACTACGACTCCATGGCGACGCTGGACAGCCGATTGAAGGTGAAGGTGCTGCTGGCGCAGGCCTTGTTCGGCCATCCGGACATTTTGCTGCTCGACGAGCCGACGAACAACCTCGACCTCGCCGCCGTGAACTGGCTGGAGGATTTCCTCATGGACTACCTCGGCACAGTCATCGTGGTGAGCCATGACCGCTACTTTTTGAACACCGTCTGTACGCACATTGTCGATATTGATTACAGCAAGGTGAAAATGTACGTGGGCAACTACGATTTCTGGTACGAGTCCTCCCAGCTTGTGCAGCAGCTCATGAAAAACCAGAGCAAGCGCAACGAGGATAAAATCAAGGAATTGCAGGAATTTATCACCCGCTTTTCCGCCAATAAGTCGAAGTCCCGCCAAGCCACAGCTCGCCGGAAAATGCTGGACAAAATCGCCGTGGAGGACATTCCCGCCTCCTCCCGCCGCTATCCGTGGGTGAACTTTAAGCCCGACCGTGAAGTCGGCAAGGACATTTTGTTCGTTACCGATGTGTCGAAAACCATCGACGGCGTGAAGGTGCTCGACAAGGTGAATTTCATCGTCGGCCACGGCGACAAAATCGCTTTTCTGGGCGAAAACGAGACGGCGCAAACCGTGCTCTATCAGATTCTCGCCGGTGAACTGGAGCCGGACGAGGGCGCGGTAAAGTGGGGTCAAACCGCCTCCGGCTCATATTTCCCCAAGGACAACACGCAGTATTTCGAGGGCTGCGAGGACACTTTGCTCGACTGGCTGCGGCAATTTTCTGATGACAAGCAAGAGAGCTTCCTGCGCGGCTTCCTCGGGCGGATGCTCTTCTCCGGCGACGAAATTTACAAGATGGTCAAGGTGCTCTCCGGCGGCGAAAAGGTGCGCTTGATGCTCAGCCGCATGATGCTCTCGGGTGCGAACGTGCTGCTGCTCGACCAGCCGACGAACCACTTGGATTTGGAGAGCATTGCGGCGCTGAACAACGGCATGATTGATGTCAAGTGCAACATGCTCTTCTCCAGCCACGACACGCAGATGGTGCAGTCGGTGGCGACCCGCTGCTTTGAGTTCTTCCCCAACGGCACGATGAAGGACTGGAAGCTCAATTACGACGAGTATCTCGAGCGGACGGCTGCGGCCCGGGGATAAAAGAAATAAGAAAAGCTCACCGGCGCAGCGCGCAGGTGAGCTTTTTCTTTTTCTTAATAATCCCAGCGAACTTCGCTTTTCTTCGGCAGAATCAGCGCCGCCACGATGTAGGCGAAAATGCCCACGCCCAAGGTGGCTGAAATCGCCCAAACCACGCGAATGATGTTCGGGTCGATGTTAAAAAACTCGCCGAGACCACCGCAAACACCGGCGAGCGTGCCGTTATCCAGTCGGTAAATCTTTTTTCCCATTTTGAAAATCCCCTTTCCGTGCGTGTGCATGTTTTCTTGATACTGCTATTGTACCAAGTTTTTCTCAAAATATCTTTTGAAAAAGATGAAAATCGGATTAAAAATGGTTTTTTCTTTTTTCATGAGGGACTTCCTCTTCCTCGTCTTTCGTCCCCACACTTTGCCCCTCCCCTCCGTGGGGGACGCTGCCTTCCTCAAAGCCGCTTGCGCCCCGCCCTCCGTAGGGGACGCTGTCCCGCCCGCCCTGTCATTCTGAGCGCAGCGAAGAATCTATCTCCTCGTAACATCAAGATTCTTCGCTGCGCTCAGAATGACAATGCTTCGCATTTTCGCTCACATGTACTCGCTCCACCTTCCCGCCGCAAGCGGCCACAGGCCGCCAAAAAAACTCCCCCCTCTTGACATCCACAATCTATCATGGTATAATTATGATATCAAAACGATATCATAACGCAAGCAAAGGAGTGTTTGGAATGAACAAGAAGATTCACATGGAAGAGGTGCGCTTGCAGCCCAAGCCCGGCGTTCCCCTGCTCATCCTCAACATCGTCGGCATCTTGGCGGGCATCACCGGCCTTGTTTTCGGGATAATTTTCCTCGAGGACGCACGCTATTTCCCGGGTGCGCTGCTGCTGACAGCGGGCATACTCGCGGCCTTTATCGTCTGCCCGATTCTCTTCGTCGGCTTCAAGTCGGTGCGCCCCAACGAGGCCATCGTATTCACCAAGTTCGGCGAGTATCTCGGCACGTTGCGCGACCCGGGCTTCTATTACGTCAGCGTCTTCGCCCGTGCGGTTACGCCGCCGGCGGCGGGCTCGATTTCCGGCGGCATTTACAGCGGTATCGAGGTGAGCTCGGACGGCAACATGAGCAAGCTATCCACCGGCGTGATTGGCAGCGGCAAAAAGCGGCCGAGCAACAAAATGTCCCTAAAAACTATGACGCTCAACAACGACCGTCAGAAAATCAACGACGTACTCGGCAACCCCATCGAAATCGGCATTGTGGTCATCTGGCGGGTGGAAAACACCGTCAAGGCCATGTTCGACGTGGACGATTATGTGGAATACCTCTCCATCCAGTGCGACAGCGCCCTGCGCTCCATCGTGCGCATGTATCCCTATGATGCCAACGACGATGTGAGCGATGATGCGACCGAGCGTTCGTTGCGGGGCAGCAGCCAGGAAATTGCGCTCAAGCTGCAAGATGAAATTCAAAATAAAGTGGCTGTGGCCGGTCTGGAAATCATCGAGGCGCGCATCACGCATCTGGCCTATGCGCCGGAAATCGCCGCCGCCATGCTCCAGCGGCAGCAGGCCAGCGCCATCGTGGATGCCCGCCAACTCATCGTAGACGGCGCCGTCGGCATGGTGGAGATGGCGCTCGATAAGCTCAGCGAGAACAACGTGGTGCATCTGGACGAGGAGCGCAAGGCCGCTATGGTGAGCAACCTCCTCGTGGTGCTCTGCGGCAACCGGGATGCCCAACCGATTGTGAACAGCGGCACGCTGTATTGAGTTCTCGCCAAAGATATAGTGTGATGCTAAAAAATCAGTAAAGGGGGCGAAGTCTTGGACGTCAAGCAGGAAAAAAAGCAGGTGCCCTTGCGGCTCTCGCCCAAGCTCTGGGCGGAGATTGCCGGATGGGCGGAGGACGACTTTCGCTCCATCAACGGACAGATTGAATATCTGCTGAGCGAGTGCGTGAAAGCGCGGCGAAAGGGGAAATTTTTGCCGGAGCTGACACCGGAGGATTTGTTTTGAGAATTTGTTTCAATGAAAAAAG
>JGI994J12354_10005920_pt1 | contig 10356 bp, 5 predicted proteins | sample IntmicLarv3ML3BL_FD_12354 | JGI IMG/M metagenome (IMG submission 12354)
GAGAAGGAGCGGTGAGCACCCTGTATCTCATTTTACAGGTATTAAGGTTTGAAAACAAGTAATCATTGCGAACAATAAATTCCCCATTGAAACTTGAAGTTATGAATATGTTTTCAAATTGAATCGGCGCCCATACATCGCGTACAGTATAGAAGCTACCTTCCTTCTCTCTATACGGTCCAACAATACCGTCAGGCCCGTTTGAGCCGTCTGAATCGAGTATGCCGCCTTTGTCAACACGTTTTACCGCATTATCGGAAAAATCCCACATAATCCCTCCTGCAAAAAGCGGGTGAGCAGAGTAGTTTGCCCAAAAATCCTCTAAGCCTGCACCATGTCCCTGATCATATAATCCGTGTTGAAACTCTGCCGGCATAAATACTTTGTATCCATTTGTGAAACGTGCAATGCCGGTAAGGAAAGTTGGGTAGTGGTGGGTATCAAAGTTATCGAAGTCAGCCCATGCATGAATAACGTGGCGCTTCTGTGGGTCATATTTTGCGTACATTGAGGTCAGATCGTAATTAAAACCACCTTCATTACCATTACTCCAAATTAGGATAGAAGGGTGGTTTACGTCTCGTGTTACTAACGATTTTAATAACTTTGAACCGGTTTTCGTATTATATGCGGTTTGCCATCCTGCTAATTCCGAAATGACAAAGATCCCTAATGAGTCGCACACATCCATAAAATGCTTGTCCGGTGCATAATGAAATCTTACAGTATTGATATTCATTTCTTTGATTAATTTACCATCCATTATGCTTATTTCCTTGCTTGTCGTGCGGCCTCCATCGGGGTGGAATGAGTGGCGGTTGATACCTTTCAGCACAACTTTTGTTCCGTTGACATATAAACCATCTTTTGCTCTAAATTCTACTGTGCGGAATCCTATGCGTTCTTTGCTGACGTGTACGGTATTATTATTCTTATCAACCAATTCCAATGTTAAAACATACAAATTAGGTGTTTCTGTGTTCCACACTTCAATATTATCCCATTTGAAACGTACGGCATGCTCGGTTCCTGCTTTAAGGGTTGCCGATTGTTGGGCGCGGTTTATCTGTTCTTTGTTATCTTTAACCGGAGAAATGTTTGCTTTTACAGTGTATCCATCCTCAAGGGGTGTAGTAAATATGTCCGCATAAAAAGAACCATCAGCTTTTGCATCTACTGCAATACGTTCGATATTTATCGCCGGCTTTACTTCAAGATAAACCGGACGGTATATACCGCCAAAAATCCACCAGTCGGCTTTTCGCTCAGCGTTACTAACCGATGCGTCCGAAGATTCTTTACTTACCTCTACCTGAAGGTCATTTTTGCCGGTTTTGATTAGATCCGTAATGTCGTAAGAGAAGCGGTTGAAGCCTCCCTGATGGGTTTCTCCTGCAGATTTTCCGTTCACCTGTACGTCCGTATCGGTCATTACTCCTTCAAAAACGATGCTTACCTGCTTATCCTTCCACGACGATGGAATCTGAAACGTAGTCTTGTAAGTACCTGTTTCCATAGGAGGTTTTTCTCTGTTTCTTCTCACATACCATCTTCCGTAAGAATATTCTCCGAATCCTTGCAACTCCCATTGCGAAGGAACTTCTATTTTCGACCATTTTTTACTGTTCATGCCATCACTGCAATAAAATTGCCAAGTCTTAGTATCTCCCAAGCCTTTGCCCGACAGATAAATGGTTTGTGTTTCGTTTGCTTTAACGCATAAAGAAAATAAAATGCTTAAGATGATAAGTGTTTGTTTCATATGGTTATAATTAATGATTTTTTCGAGCACAAATAAAATGCTTTTTAATAAATAACCACATGTTATATTATTCAAAAGTATAGATTTTTGTACGAGAATGGCTGTTTTATGCAGTGATGCGGCAACAAAAATTATATCCGTTCTACCAAAATAGAAGGATTCCGATTTGTGCTAAAAACGGCAATAACCTTAATTGTTTTTATGTTTTATAAAATAAGCTCGTTCATTTTTGTTTCCGAGACGCAGCCTATGAAGCAAAGGTAATGTGTTAATCTTATATAAACAAAGGTTTTCCTTAATATCGTTAATAGATATTACAACGCTTTATCCAGCTCTAATTAATTTTCGATAAAGACTGTATCGTAGTTCTTTTCAACGGATTTCAAAAGAAGACATAAAAGACTCCGGAGAGCGAGATAAATATAGCATTAAAAATTAAAGAAGAATATTATGCAGACAAATGACCATCAGATACGCGATTATAGCGCGGTGTTAGAAGCTGAATATGGCGCGCACGGAACACCCGAACGAGCTAAGTTTGACGAAGAGGCATACGTTTTTTATACAAGTCATATATTAGTAGAAACTCGCAAACAAGCACGGTTAACGCAGGCAGAGCTTGCCAAACGTGGAAGTACGGCTGAAATAGATTTGGTTTATCAATTCGATGGCAAAATAATTCCCATAGAGGTTAAAAGCGGACATAATTCCCGATTAAAATCATTGCACCAATTCATGGATGAAACCTCACACGATATCGCTGTCCGTATATGGACGGGCAAATATAGTATTGACGAAGTAAAACCCCGAAATAATAAGACTTTCCGTCTGATAAATCTTCCATTCTACATGATTTCAGCACTACCGGATGTTTTGAAAAATAACATTTGATATTCTTGGGGAGGCGCTCGAATTATACCTCACATTAAGTACCTTCTCGGCAGTTCTAATCATAACACCTGCAAACCGGTGTATTTATTTCGGAAACAACTCGATTACTTCTTCATATAATATTGAGGTTTTGCCGGAGTCTTTAAAGTTTATGTAAATTTTCTGCCCCGACTTCTTTGATATAAGAAGATATGGAGGTCTTGAAGAATGTATGAAGAATTTTACAGTTTCATTATTCTCATTTTTGAAATATCCGATACGGGTATTCCCTAATGAGTATCCATTTGATCTCCATCTGGTTTTAGGCAAAGCATTTATTAAATCGATTTTCTCTATATCATCATATTTTATTGATTCGCCATAGACTCCACTAATCCTAATTTGCTGACCTTCTGCTTTAACTTTTGACTCTACTAAAGCAGAGACAATCACGAATGCAATCGCTATTATTGTAACTGATAAAGCTGCTATAACGTTTAGCCTATCTCTTTTATTCTCATCGGTAAATTTGAAAAGGTAAAAGACGGAAACGCATGAAGGTATAACTACTGCAAAAATAATTATATATGAAATGATAGAGGATATACAATCGCAAAAAAGAGACAAAATAGCGCTTGTAGTTATAATAACACCACCGAGAGAAAGAAGAAGAGATATTAGGCGAATCGCTTTTTTCACTTCTTGTGATTCTAACTTTTCTTTTCCAAAAGTATTAAACCCCGAGAGTAATTTTGGGTATTTAAGTATTATTCGTCCCAATAGAACTATAAATATCCCTATGATTGCTATTGATATAATTTGAATGCTCATGGTATGTGATTTAATTGTTTCATGCAAAAATAGGAATAAAAAACAAATACACAATATATACGCTGCTTTTAATAGGGCTATAGAGTCTCTTTATTAACAAGATACCACCTAAAGGCTGGGGGAACAAGTGTCTCTTGTTATTTCGGTCTATAGACCGAAGTGCTGTCGGTCTATAGACCGAGCATCTCTCCCTCTATAGACCGACGGCCTCTCGGTCTATAGACCCAGCGAACCTCGGTCTATAGACCGAGATAGTAGAAGATAGTACTTTACCCAAACCAGACAAAGAGTGCTGTTAAGAGTGAGATGGTATCGCCTTGATATAGAGTGTTATAATCGGGAAATAGAGGCGTCTTATGTGTTTTGAGACGACTCCCTCTTTTCTTGAAAATAATACTGTATTATCGGTAAAAAGTCTGTTCTTATTTAAGTTCGAAAGGGAAAATACCCCTGATGTCTTTTGATGATGAGCCTATTATTGCTTCAAACTTGCCCGGCTCGGCAATCCATTCGTGTTTTTTATCGTCGAAGAAACTCAGTGCGCTTTTGTCGACAGTGAGGGTTACTGTTTTCTCTTCTCCAGGAGCTAACTTTATTTTTTCAAAGCCTTTCAGTTCTTTGATGGGGTTAATCGTAACGACAAATCAACCTCTATGTCCACACAAATGGATAGTCTTATACCACCGTCCAAGATTTCTAATCTTACACAAGGCATGTTTGTTGGTGCTGTCAGTGATAACTTCGATGAACGTATCGAACAGAAAATATTCCATTGTGAGATAGTGGTTGATAACGCAAAAGTTGCTGAAGAATGAGTAAAACCCAAAAAAGACACCACAAAATGATGCATTCTTTCTTATTAGTTATGAAACAATTTGCATGTACTTGGTGGGATTTGGTGTTGTTTTGATAATAATTAATGTTAAAAAATTGACAATTGCAGTGGGTGTGCGTTTTTGTGTGTTGTTTTGATAAAAGTAAATTGTATTTTTGCAGTCGAAATATAAGTATTTGCTCTATATGTTTACAGGTTATATGTTGAACGCTTATAAAAAAAATAGAAATGAAGTATATATTGTTTTTTATGTTGAATATTAATATGTTTATTGCTTTAGGAGAAACTAAAACAATTTCCGGAAAGGTACTAGATGCCAACAATACTCCTTTTGAATATGCAGTAGTGGCATTATTTGTCAATGATTCAATTTTACAGGCTACTCAAACAGACACTTCTGGGGTATATAGTATAAGTTTTAATCACTTATCAGATTCTTATAAATTGATGGTTTCAAGTTGGGGCACAAAAATATATGAGGAAGATATTCCTTACTTTGAAAGCTTGAATCTGACAAAAGATATTAAATTAAATGAAACGAGTGCACTTGCATTAGGTGAAGTTGTAGTCAAAGGTCGGCAAAACACATTCACTTTAAGAAGTGACAGATATATATATACTCCGGATATTACATTACTAACATCTAGTACTGCATTTGATATACTTAAACAGACCCCAATGGTAAAAGCGAGTGATGATGAGATATCACTTATCTTTAAATCAGGCACAAATGTGTATTTGAATAATCAACCATTGCGAATGCCAATGAATTCTTTGATCGATTATCTGAAGTCTATGCCTTCAGACAATATTAAAAATATTGAAGTTATAACTAATCCGGGTAGTCAGTATGAAGCTTCGACAACCGGAGGAATTATCAATATTGTATTAAAAAGAAATATTGATGATGGTTTTAATGGGCAGATTATGCTTAGTGATGAGCAGGCGAGGAAAAACAGACAAGTAGGATCTGCAAGTTTTCGATTTCGGAAAAGTCAATTCGGATTAGAAGGAGGTGTCACTGCTATTAATTATCCTTATAATAATAATAATTTTTCAGAAATAACTACTCGAAATGATGAAAATCAAAAGATGGCTTCTTATAGCAAAGATAAAACATCTGCAATAAACTTTAATTTAAATGCAGAATATGCTTTTAATCATAGACATATAATTAATTTATACTCGACAACAAGACTTAATAGACCAACCAGTATAATAAATTCATATACGGAATATAGCAATACACGTATCCCTGATAAAATTGATTCAGTGATAATTACATACAATAGAGATAAAGATAATAAAATAAATAATAACTTTTTCAATATTACTTATCAGTTTAATATCAATGATAAAGGTCAAACTTTGAATGCCAGTGCTGATTATATGAACTATTATAATTTAAAAAATAGTTACACTCAATTTCAATTAGAAGAAAAACCTCTTGAATTACGAAGTGGTCACATGATTTCAGTGCCCCAAAAAATAAAAACATACTCAGTAAAAGTTGACTATAATTTGCCAATTTTTGGAAATAATATAGCGTTAGGTGTTCTCTATTCTCGTAATGAAACTAATAATGATGATAAATGGAGCGATTGGAATGGAGATGAGTATGTATTTAATCCCATTAGGAGCAATTTATTTCTCTATACAGAAGATATTGGCGCTATATATTCAACGTTCAATATTCAACGATATAATAAAGTAAACGCAAGCTTTGGCTTACGAGCTGAGTATACATCTACGAAAGGTAATTTACATGGAGAACAGACTGAAATGTGGAACAATGATTATCTCAGCCTGTTTCCATCCATGGCTCTAAACTACATGTTTGACGATATGTGGAGAATCAATTATTCACTGACGAGTAAGCTTCAGCGCCCTGCTTTCTGGGAGTTAAATCCGATGAGATATTATACTAATGAGAATCTTTATCACGAAAATAATCCTTTTTTGAAAAGTGTACGATTGTTCTCTCAAGAATCTTCAGTTTCTTTCAACAATAAGTATATATTAAGTGCACAATATACTAACAGAAAAGGAGATATTGCTCGAATGTTAGTGCCGGATGGAGACATTGAGGGCGTTAACCGATATGGGAGATTCAACTATGGTGATCGCTCGATGCTATTTCTTAGCTTGATGACTTCTTTTGTTTTTTTTAATGGTACTTGGACCGGTAATATATCGGCCGGGCCGCAATATGACTATTTTAAAATGAAAGACCCGAAGGTTAAAAAATATTATAATAATCAAAGTAGCTGGAATGCTATTTTCAGGGCATCTAATAAGTTTATTTTATCTGAAACACATAACTTATCCGGATATTTTGATTTCAGGTATTATTCACCCAACATTTATCTTTCTCAAAAAAACATATCATATCCGATATATAATGTGGAATTAAGAAAGATATGGACAAACTGGACCCTTTCATTGTTAGGAAATGACATTTTCAATACAGGTAAGGTGATTACAAAAATGGTATCGCAACCGTCGTCCCCTTATAAGGAAGATGGCTATACTTATTATCCTGACAGCAGAAGTGTTCGAATACGGTTGAGTTATCGGTTTGGCAACTTGCAAACTAAGGGTGCTAATTCTAAAATAGCAAATGATGAAGTACGTCAAAGAGTAAACTAAAGTATAAAAATATATTTTGCAAATATAGAGCAGCTATTTGTGGTCTAACTCGAATATGATAGCAAATTGTTGATCACTACATTCAAGAGTACTTTGCTTGATATGAAACTTATGGTTTTTAATTAAATTCTGAAGGGCATCTTCGCCTCTACGAATAATGTTATCGTTCATCAATCGCTCTATCTCGCTGATACGATAATAGTTTTTTCCTCTTATTTGAGAATAATTAATCTGACGCGCAGTGCGCAACCGTTGTAATGTCCGTGACGAAATTTTCAAAAAAGTGCAAACTTCGTAACTGTCCACCCATCCATCAATCGGAGCTTCGTTCTCGTTGTTTTGTTTGGTAAAAATAAATTTGGCAATAGCATTAATCTTTGTCATCTTTTCCTTGTACGCTTGTGATTCAACCGTGATAACTTCCATATTTTTATATAATTAAAAACTTCTGCAAAAGTAGGAGGTTTGAAAAACGTAAATTCACAAGTTTAGAACAAATTCTACGTTATTTAACAGCCGTCAAGAATTAAAGCGCACGTAATTGGTTAGAATTTAGCCTGTTGAATTTTTGATAAAATTGAAAACAACCAAGATAGAGCAAGAAAAATACCAACATTTTTATAGAAAATGTATTATTTTTGTTTCGAGTTTTATGACGTCAAAGGCTGGACAACCTAAATTGTCATTCCGCTCCGTCATTGCGAGGCACGAAGCAATCTCCGCCTTGTACGTGCGAGATTGCCGCGTTTCGCTGCTAATGACGGTGGATAAATTGGGTTTTTGGGACAGCCTCATGCAAAGAAAGGCTTCTTTAACGGAAAAAAGAAAACGGAAAATGGAATATCGGCTGATATTCATTCTCCGTTTTCTTTTTAGGCTGGAATTGCTTATCCTCTAAACGAAGGATAATTAATTGTGATGTTTCATATCCAGTTTTATTTTCATCAAATCTTCCAGTTCGCTGATAGGTCTTTCTATATCATAAGGTATGGGTTTGCCTGAGAATGTTTGGAAATAGAGCAGGCAGGCATCTTTCCACCATACTGCATCGCGTGTCTGTATCTTTAGTTTTGATTGAACGTGTTTGAAGCGTGCGGGGTCGATGTCGTTTTCTACTGAATCCCATTTCTTTTGTAGTTCGCGTGCTTGTTGTACGCCTAAGTCATACATGTAGCATAGTTCGTCCCAAAGCGTTCTTCCGCTTTTCATTTTGTGATCCCATGAAACATGGTGGAACCATAATAATAGGTTTTCCGGGCATGTGCTTATGTTGTTAAATGTTTCGTTCAGCGGTGGGAAATATTGCGATACTGCATCGCTGCCACTTGTTGTACGGTCGAAACCTATTCCGTCTTTGCTTGCATTATGATAGTATGAAGGAAGCCAGTCCGGACGAGCACCGGGTCTTTCAGTCCACGGTTCCGGGCCGTAGTGATGGTCCCATGCAAAGATGTGGTGCAAGCCTAATGGCATCATATATGTAACAGTTGTCTCCCATGAGTCGAGCATGAGGCTTTTTACTATATCTATCGTATTATCGTTCTTAGAGAATGTCTGGCGAATCCATTCGTCGGCAACCTCCTCGGCCGATAATTCATGATTCCATGCCTGACGACCAAATGCGTACCAGCTTGACTGAGCGAAATGATGTCCGCACCAGTTATCATCTACTCCGATGTTTGCAACGCCTGCGATGGCCGTGTTCTTGAACGGTAGGAGAGTGCCGTCTGTAGTTTTTGCTACTGTCGAGCCTTCGCCGTCGCTGTATGTGTCGCTTTCAAAGAACTCTTGCCACTGTGTGCCGAGGTATACAAGATGGTTTGAGAAGCCGAGGTATTCCTGTGTTATTTGTAATTCGGGCATGATTGGTGTTTTTCTCATAGCTCCGAATAGCGGGCTGAATGGTTCTCTCGGCTGGAAGTCGATAGGGCCGTTTTTTACCTGAACTATCACATTGTCTCTGAACTTTCCATCTAAAGGCATAAATTCAGAGAATGCCTGCTTTGCCCTGTCTTCTTCGGTAGGGTCATAAACGAAAGCACGCCACATTACTATTCCTTTATATGGCTTTAGTGCGTCTGCAATCATATTTGCTCCGTCGGCATGATTACGTCCGTAGTCCTGTGGGCCGGGTAGTCCTTCCGAGTTTGCTTTTACAAGAAAGCCTCCGAAGTCAGGGATGGTTTTATATATCTCCTTTACTTTATCTTTCCACCACTTAGCTACGTTTTTATCTAATGGATCAGATGTGGGTAGACCGCCAAGTTCTTTTGGCGATGAAAAGTTTATTGAAAGGTATACCTTAATATTATAAGGACGTAGCTCGTCGGCTATGACTTTTACCTTTTCCAGCATCTCTGCGGACAGCGCCTGCGGTGTTGCGTTAACATTATTAACGACTGTTCCGTTTATACCGATGGAGGCATTTGCACGAGCGTATTCTTTGTATTTTGGTGAAACTTTGGCAGGAAGCTCGTCCCAGCGCCATATTGAATGTCCGGCATAACCGCGCTCAACGGTTCTGTTAAGGTTGTCCCAATGGTTGAGTATCCTTTGTTTGTACTTGGGCGACTCTGTTATAGATAGTTCTCCGCCGTCTTTGCCTGTTTCTTGCAAGCGTATAAGGTGGAATGCACCATACATCAATCCCTTTTCGCTTGATGATTCGATAACTATTTTAGACGATTTGTTACCGCTTATTTTGTATCCGTCTTCGCCTAAAGCACTGATGCCTTTTGCTTTGTTGATTTTAAGTTCCACAGTGTTGCCGCTCCATTGAGATTGTATCTCACTTATGGCGACTGCGGTTGTTGGAGTTTTTGCTTTGCAGATTACCTCTGCACTTTTGTCCGTTGCTGCACGTAGCCACAAACGGCTTCCGTCTTCTGCTTTAATAGTAAAAGCAGTGATTGCGAGGGTTAAAAATAAAATTACTTTCTTCATTGTTTTTATATTAAAAATTTGGTTGAAATTCTAAGTCTCTTCCACTCTATGCGGGGGAGGCTTTTACCAGTTGTCAGTGCGGAACGGAGATGCTAACAGCCCCTCCTTATTTTGCAGGCTTGCCCCTTCGGGGTTATCACTCCATGCATACCTTACTGCTACAGGTTTTTTAACCGATTTAGATGTTACTATAACTTTGTCTCCGGCTATCTCCGCATCGGCCCATACAAATTTCTTGTTAGAGCCTGCTATGGCAAACTGTTTTAATGAGCTGTTGCCGCTTAGTCCGCTTCCTATATTTGTGAACGACAATATAATCTTGTTGCCTTCAATCTTCATCTCTTTGAATACCGGCCCGGAGCTTACAATGTCTTTTTCTCCGTATGCAAGTTTTCGTGCGCTTAAGAATACCCGTTGCCCCACATCTTTTTTGTTTAATGGGTGTATATCGTTCCATTCTCCTACA
>JGI994J12354_10005921_pt1 | contig 10356 bp, 6 predicted proteins | sample IntmicLarv3ML3BL_FD_12354 | JGI IMG/M metagenome (IMG submission 12354)
AAATATCTGTCGGCAAGAATACATCTTGACAAAGAAACAAATTCTGCCAAGCTTATTGAAAATGCAATAAACAGTCTGCCTGAATCTGTTCCCGATTATACAAAGCTGCAATCGGAAATTTTAAAAAATTCAGGCATTTCAGGACAAATACCTATTGACGTTACAGAGGGTTATGTTTTGGACAGGATTTCTGAAAATTTAAAAGACAATCCGCTTTCGGTTACATACGGCGAAACAATCTTGCTTAACGGAGCAACACCTTTCAGAATCGGCGGGAAGTACATGCCTCTGATAAATTTTCCTGAAAATTATATACAGGATGATTTGATCAATCTTTTGGTTAATAAATGCTTTGTTGCATGTAAAAATTACAAAAACACGTCCGCCGAAAACGAGGTTATATGTATCGCGATTGTTGTTTCTTTGGACAAAAAGAACGGCGGAGTGATTGCGGATGCACTTTCAGAGGTATGCGAAAAGCTTTCCTTTGAGAAGGCTGAGGCTCTTTGTGAAAAATATGAGGCGCAAATAGTCTGTATTTATGATGACTATTCCTTTAAAACCTCAGAAGAATTAAAGGATTCGGTAATTATTGAAATTAGATAGTGTGGACATGAGATGAAATATCTGGATAGCGCCAAAGTACCAGAAAATCAAAAGGGGATATTTTTTGAAAGCGTACAAATCCCGTTCGGGAATTAATCTTCCTTACTTTAAAAACACACAGGACTGTATGTCCGAAACGCTATCTCCGCCGTCGGAGGTAACAATTTCCATGAGACAACACGCCGGCGACCCCTGCGAACCTGTTGTTAAGCGAGGGGAAAAGGTTTTCGTCGGAACCCTTATCGGCGACAGTGACAAAAGAAATTCCGCACCCGTTCATTCAAGCCTTTCGGGAAAGGTCAGGGAGATTAAACAAGTACCGTTACCGGACGGAAGCTTTTGCGGCGCTGTAGTTATTGAAAGCGATGGCAAATGCGCTGTTGACCCCCAAATAAAACCTCCCGAAATATCCTCAAAAGAGGATTTTATAAATGCGGTAAGAAACTCGGGGATTGTTGAACCGACCGGGGAAGGATTCCCTTTGCATTTAAAGCTTGACCATCCCGAAGATGCCAAAATAGACTTGCTTATTATCAACGCCGTCGAATGCGAGCCGTATATAACCTCAGATTATCGTGAAATTATAGAAAATACCGCTGAAATTCTTGACGGAATTCTTGCTGTTACCAAATATCTTGANATTCCCCAAACAGTCATAGGAATAGAAAACAACAAACCTGCAGCGGTCAGGCTTCTTAAAAGTCTCGTCCGCAATCACAGCGATAAAATAAGCGTCCATGTTTTAAAATCAAGATATCCTAAGGGCGCTGAAAAAATACTTATAGCCGAATGCACAAAGCGTACCGTTTCGGCAGAAAAGCTTCCGAAGGATGTCGGATGTATCGTCATGAATGTTTCCCCGGTATCCTTTTTGTCCTCATATCTCAAGACGGGAATCCCAATTGTCTCCAAAAGAATTACAGTTGACGGAAACGCTGTAGCTCAGCCCAAAAATGTAATTGCTCCTGTGGGGACACAAATAAAGGAGCTTATCGCATTTTGCGGCGGGTATTCGTCCGAACCCCAAAAAATTATTTCGGGCGGTCCGATGACAGGCATCACCCTGACCGATGACGAGGGTTTTTTGCTTAAACATAACAATGCCGTTCTTGCCTTTGACCGTGAAATAGCCGTCCACGCCGAGCCGACCGGCTGCATACGCTGCGGACGCTGTGTCAGGGCGTGCCCCATGTCGTTAATGCCGACATGGCTTGACCGCCTTCTCCTGACAGGAAAAATTGACAAACTGAAAAAAGAATCGGTTCTGTCGTGTATGGAATGCGGCTGCTGTGCTTATGTATGTCCTGCACACAGACATCTTGTACAAAGCATCAGACTGGCAAAGGAGGAGGTTTTACATCATGGAGAATAATCTTACCGTTTCGCCTCCGCCGCATTTTAAAAGCGCCGAATCAACAAAAAACATAATGCTTGATGTTATTATCGCATTAATACCTGCTTCTGCCGCGTCTGTAATATTTTTCGGGTACAGGTCTGCGATTTTGATTGTCTGCTGTATTTTGTGCGCCGTTTTAAGCGAATACATATTCCGCAAATGCATGAAAAAAGAAATAACTGCCGGTGACCTTTCAGCCGTTGTTACAGGACTGATTTTTGCGCTCAATCTTCCGCCGTCTCTTCCTCTGTGGATGGCTGCGCCCGGTTCCATAATAGCTATTGTCGTGATAAAGCAGCTTTTCGGCGGTATCGGCCGTAATTTTGTCAATCCTGCAATCGGAGCAAAAATTATACTTATGCTTTCCTTCAGCGGAGCAATGACCGCGTGGGATAAGCCTTTTTCATGGATTGAGCGCCCCTTTGATATTTTTGCGTCAGCGCCTCTTGGCTCAAATGCGGCAACCCCCTCGCTTTTTGACATGTTTATCGGGAACAGAGGCGGAAATATCGGCGAAATATGCATACCGGCGCTTTTGCTCGGCGGACTTTACCTCGTTGTAAGAAAAATTATACAGCCGACTGTTCCCGCTGTTTTTATCGGTACGGTTTTTTGTCTTTCTCTTATATCAACACGGGATTTGACTGCGGCGCTCACTCTTTGCATGAGCGGAAGTGTGTTTTTCGGTGCGATTTTTATGGCAACCGATTATACTACAAGTCCGATTACGACAAAGGGCAAGCTTGTTTTTGCCTTTGGCTGCGGTATTATTACATTTGTTATAAGGCAAATCGGCATTCTTCCCGAAGGGGTTCCCTTTGCGATTGCCACCATGAACATTTCAGCTCCTTATATTGATAAAATCTTTCGGAAAAGACGTAAATCTGCCTTTTAAAAACAGGTTTTGCTTACAGCTGTTTGGTTTTATTTATATTTATTTGGCATTCTGTATAAAACATATTGCAAAAACCACTATATTCCAGTATAATGTCAGAATGGACGGGTAGATTTTTCGGGGGAGATGAGGCCGGTGCAACTAAAGGACACTGCGTACAAACGAATAAAAGCGCTTATAATTGTGTTCAGCATTTTTCTTATTGCTGTGCAGATTGCATTGTCCGTTTTCTTCTCAAGGATGTTTTATAACAATACGACTTACCATTTTATGTTTGCGGCAAAACAAACCGAGGTTGTCGTGCGTAACATGCACTCTCATTCCGACGACGAGGCATACAATAATGAATTTATTATACGCGAGCTTTACAATATAGAAAAAAACACAACGGTAAAATATCAGAAAACAGGCATTTTTTACGAGGACGGAGAGCCCCTTTACAGCGATACAAGCGATTCGTTTTATACAGGGGAAGTTGCTTCCATTATATTAAATCAGCTTGAAGAAACGCAGGGCAGATACGGCGAAATATTCCTCAGCTTTCCCGGAAAGGGAAACTTTGTCGGCTATGCTCTTATTGTAGACAGCTCTGATGGACGAAGGATTATTATTTGCGCGGGCGCAGATAAAACCGATATATTTTTAAAGACGCTGCTGCCCAGAATGGGAATTCTCTGGTCGGCGGTTATTGTGGTGCTTGTTTTGGGTGCGTTGGTATTCAGGCTTCTTAACCACAAGTTATGGGATATCGTAAAAGAGGTTGCGTACAAGCGTGAGCTTGAACAAAAACAAAGCTATCAGTCTGCAATTCTTGACTGCAGTCAGAATTTTATAAATGTGGTCAACCTTGACGGTGAGGTCATATACGCAAGTCCCTCATCATACGATTTTGTCGGCTTTGACCCGGATTCAGACCAGACCACAATGGATAACGTTATTGCACCCGAAGACATAGAGAGAATAAAAAACGAAGTTCTTCCTCAGGCGTTAAAGGACGAAAGATGGGTTGGAGAGACCGTATTCCTTCACAAGGACGGACACCGGATTCCTGTCGAGCAAACTGTTTTTGCGGTTAAGGACAGCAACTCGCAGATAATCGGATATGGAACAATCGCCTCCGATATATCCGAACGCGTAAAAAATGCCGAAGCCGTAAATCTTCAGCTTGAGCGCAACAGGCTGCTTTTCAGGATATCCTCAAACTTTTCAAATCCTGATGATTTTTCCGAAACGGTAATGAAAAATCTGTCATTAATCGGAAGCTTTATGGGCGTTGATTCGGTTTATGTCGCAAGGTATAACCTTTCAAAAGGAATCTCTTCGAAGGAGCATGTATGGTTTGCCGACAGTCTTTCCGAAGAGGAAAAGACTTTTGCGTCGCGGGATTATAAAATAACTGACATTCAAGGTCTTTCAGAAAAGGAATCGGTGTACGTTACGGACGATACTGACTTGCAAGACGGTACGAACGATGAATTCGCCGGCTATGTTCGGGCATATATAAATGTTCCTCTGTTTATCAGCGGAGAGCGATGGGGGATTTTAGGCGTCTGCATGAAAAACTCTCCTAACAAATGGAGCGAAAGTGATATACGTCTTGTTCAGACAGTATGCGGCATTTTGTCAAACGCCATTGAAAGAAATACCGCGCACAGCAACCTTGTCGATACCCGCGCTAAAATATCCGAAGCGCTTTTCAAGCTTACAACCATAATGAAAAATTATCCGGGTATTATCTGGTGCACGGATGAGAAAGGCATTGTTAATCTGCTCGATGGTCAGGGACTTAAAACAATCGGTCTTGACTCGATTAATATAATCGGCAAAAAAATCTCTTACGTCCGCGGATTTTTCCCTCTTCTTGACGATGAAACCGCAAAGATGTTTTCTCTTCCCGGCAATAATTCATGGTTTGTTGATTTGGGAAAAACCATTATTAAATGTATGACCTCCGACCTTCTTGATGAAAATAAAAATGTCATCGGACGCATAGGTATTTCAGATGATATAACCGAAATGGTGACTATGCAGACCGACCTGCGCAACGCAATTGAGGCGGCCGAAACCGCAAGCAACGCAAAAAGCGACTTTCTGTCGCGGATGAGCCATGAAATACGCACTCCGATGAATGCGATTATCGGTATGACGCGCATTGCCGAAAACACCGATGAAATAAGCAAAATGCACTATTGTCTCGGAAAAATCGACGAAGCGTCCAAGCATTTGCTCGGACTTATAAATGATATTCTTGATCTGTCAAAAATTGAAGCTAACAAGCTTGAGATAGTAAGCGAACAGTTTAATATTGAACAGGTTCTTGAAAAAGTCTGCACGGTTGTTACCGTTAAAATGGAGGAAAAAAAGCAGCAGTTTTTCATTTCGGTCGATAAAAATCTGCCTCCTAACATCATAAGCGATGAGCTTCGCATTACTCAGGTCATAACAAACCTTCTTACCAACGCCGTGAAGTTTACCGACGAGGGCGGCTCGATTAAGCTTAATATCTTTGAAAAGGAACGCAGGGACGACAAATGGATTATTCAGTTTTCAATTACTGATAACGGAATCGGAATGAGTAAGGAACAGCAATCACGAATGTTTCAGGCGTTTGAGCAGGCGGAGGGCGGAACGGCTCGCAAATACGGCGGAACGGGTCTTGGTCTTGCCATCTGCAAAAGGCTTGTCGAAATGATGAACGGCGAAATATGGCTTGAAAGCGAACTCGGGAAAGGCACAACCTTCAGCTTTACGATTGAGGCAGGGCAGGGTATCGTGACCCGGACCGTTCTTGACGAAAACATAAACAGAAGCCAGCTTAGGGTGCTTGCCGTTGACGACAGCGAGGATATCAGAGATTATTTTTTAAGCCTTATGGAAAAATTCAACATTGATTGCACCGTTGCCGAAAGCGGAGAATCCGCGGTCGAATATGTTAAAAAAGGTCTTCAGGACGGAAATCCTTACAACCTTGTGTTTATTGACTGGATGATGCCGGGCATTGACGGCGTGGAAACATGTCGGCAAATCAAAAAAATCACAGGAGACTCTATTGTTGCAATCATGATATCCATTGCCTCGCTGAGTGAAGTAGAGGAAGCCGCCAAAGGGGTTTTTGTTGACAAATTTATTTCAAAGCCTCTTCTTCCTTCAACAATACTTAATGCCATAAATGAGCTTATGGGAATGCCTTCGGGCAAATCCGAAGAAAACACTTTAAAATCGAGCCAATACAGCTTTTCTCATAACACGGTTTTATTCGTCGAGGATGTCGATATAAACAGAGAATTTGTTATTTCCCTGCTTGAGGACACTCCTCTTGAGCTTGTTGAGGCGGAGAACGGAAAAATTGCATTTGACCTGTTTTCAAAAAATCCCGACAAATACGACCTTATTCTTATGGACGTTCACATGCCTGTAATGGACGGATTGACCGCAACACGCAAAATAAGAAAGCTTAAGCATCCTAAAGCATCAGAAATCCCTATTATCGCAATGACCGCAAATGCTTTTCGTGAGGACATTGATAAATGTATTGAGGCAGGTATGGATTTTCATATCGCCAAACCCATTGACTGTGATGTTTTATTTGAAAAGCTTTACTTTTATTTAAAGGACGTTCCTGAAAGAAATGCCGACTCTAATGAAAAACCTTTTGAGCGACCGCCTTGCATAAATTACGCTGATTTTGTTGATTATATTGATATAAAAACAGGTCTGGTAAGGCTTAACGACAATAAAAAGCTGTATCTGACAATCCTTGAAAGCTATAAGGGGCAGCAGATGCTTGACGAACTTAGGTCTCATGTCAAAGCAGGCGAATTTAAGCCTGCCTCGGTTGTCGCAGGCGCGCTTAAGGGAGTAGCTGCAAATCTTTCTCTTACCGCGGTATATTCCGAAATGTCACGCATTGAAAAGAAAATAGAAAAAAAGCTTGTTTCATTGGGTGATCTGGAGCCTCTTTGCGAAATCATAAGCGCAACGACCGATTATATCGAAAAAATTCTTGAGAGTGGTGGTATCTGATGTCAAAACAAAAAAGGGGCAGTTTGCTTGTTGTTGATGATGTGGAAATTAACCGTATAATTCTTCAGGAAATTCTTGAGGACGAATACGAGATAGAGCACGCCTCAGACGGAATTGAAGCAATTGCCAAGCTGTTTAACGGTCAATTTAAACCTCTTGCTGTTTTACTTGATATCATGATGCCCGAAATGGACGGTCATGAAGTCTTGAAAATGATGAAATCAAATCCGCTTACCTATAATATACCTGTCATATTTATCACTGCCGCCGACTCTGACGCAAACGAAAGCAAGGGGCTTTCCGCCGGCGCTTCGGAATATATAATTAAGCCTTTTAATGCCGAGGTTGTCAAGCTAAGGGTAAACAATCAGGTCGAGCTTCGTCTTTACCGCGAAAGTCTTGAGGAAATGGTTTCACAAAAGGTAGACGAGCTTGTTTCAATGCGTGAAAAAATGCTTGAAACGATGGCCACCATCATTGAATACCGTAATCTTGAATCGGGTCAGCATGTCCAGCGTGTTACCCTGCTTACAAAAAAGCTTATAAATCATTTGCTGACAAAACCCAAATTTTTTGAAGAACTTACAAGCAGCGATTACGAGATTATGATTAAGGCGGTACCGCTTCACGATGTCGGAAAAATCGGTATTCCCGACAGTATTCTTCTTAAGCCGTCATCACTTACCACAGAAGAATTTGAGGTTATAAAGACTCACGCGGCAATCGGGGGCGATATTATTGACTCTATGCTGCTTATTGAGGACGAAATGTATCTTCGTCACAGCCGCGATATTTGCCGCCATCACCATGAAAGATGGGACGGAAAAGGGTATCCCGACGGTCTTGGCGGAAGAAGCATACCGCTTTCAGCGCGTATTGTTGCCATTGTAGATGTTTATGACGCACTGGTAAGTCCCCGCGTTTATAAACCGCCGTTCACGCATGAGGACGCGATAAGAATCATCGACAGCTCGTCAGGTTCACAGTTTGACCCTGAAATAGTTTCTGCGGTTATTGAGATTCAGGACGAGTTTGAAGAAGAATATGCGGAAAACTAATTGAAAGCTGAAAGCTTGCGGAAGCAACAAGAAAAGGAGCTCCCGCACAAATATACAAATTGCATAAAACCTGTAGGGCATCGTGCCCTACAGACAATTTATTGATTTTTGTGCGGAATCACAATTGTGCGGTTGCCCCTTAATTTCTTTTCGTGCGGTCTGTTTTATTTTTTATTCCACCGCTCAAAAACAGCCAGTATATTTTCATAAGGGTCAAATGCGTTCCATTCACATTGTGCAATTGCTCCGGTACGTTTTTGATTCTTCCTTATTATCGCAGAGGATACTCTGTCAACAGCGGCTCTGACATCATCGGTTGAACCGAAGGGGATTATATTCTGCCGGTCGATTTCGCCCCAGAATGTAATTTTATCACCGTATTTTTCGGCAAGTCCTTCTATGTCCATGCAAAAAAGCTGTGAATTGAGAGCGTCCACTCCCACTTCGATTAAATCGGGATAAATAAGTTCAATGTTTCCGTCAGAATGAAAAAACACATACTTCCCCTTTGAATGTGCCAAATCGCAATACTCTTTATAAAGCGGCTTGAAAACCTGTCTCCAGATGGTTGGAGATATTAAAAGCGTCAGCTGTGTACCCCAATCGTCCATAAAAAATATCGCGTCAACATCGGTATTTACAAGCGCTTCAAGCTGCCTCATTGAAAACTCATGAAGCATTTTCGAGAGCTTTTCGACCATGGGATCCCCTAAAGCCAAATCCATAAACAAATTTTCTGTTCCGCGCATAAACTGCATACGCTCAAACGGTCTTATAGATGTGTTGGCAAGCACAAATTTATCAGTTTTTTTACAGCTCTCATTAACTCTTGATAAATTCATGTCGTCTATTATTTCCCACGGCATACGATAATTGTCAAGCGCTGACCACTCTTCAAAAATAGGTCTCTTAACCTCGCCGATAACTCCGTCCTCGGTAACGTCCCATATACAGCCGAATTCGTCGGTATAATTCCCTATTACATATGGAATTCCTTTTTCGTATTGACTTTTCCCAAAAGATATATCGGGAGCTGATATGTCAATATCAAATTTAGTTCCGAAATCAGCAAGCTGCTCCTTTTTAAACATGGATATATTAGGCAATGTCCATAAATGTCTGGGAAAGCGGTCAACTTCCCTGTGATTCAATACGTTTACAACCCGTTCGCGTGAAGTCATACTAAAATTCATCCCTTTACTTTTTTATAAAAGTATAATATTATTAATATAATATTGCAATCAAATTAGTTTTGAATACTATTTCGATAGCTAAAAGGGATGCTGTAATGCTTATAGACGATTATCTTCACGTTGTTTCAGACAACAGACAGACATATACCGACAAGGAAATCGGAGTAGCGGGCATACGGCTTTTCGGGCATATGACAAACATGTCGGCTCAAAAAACCGGTCTTGCAATGCACATACACCCGGGCTGCATTGAAATATGCTATATCGTCAGAGGAAACCAGACCTACACAATAAATGATGAAGAATATTTTTTAACCGGTGATAATGTATTTGTTGCGTTTCAAAATCAGATACATGGCTCCGGATTGAATCCCGACGGGAAATTTGAGCTTTACTGGATACAGCTTGAAGTAAACTCCGGGAATTTTCTTGAACTTAAAAAACCCTTGTCAGATGAACTTCTTACATCTCTTAAATCTCTGAAAACTCACAAATACCAATGCAGCAGCAGCGATAAAGCATTGATTGAAACAGCCTTCAAAAATCTTGCTTGCGATGATATTTGCGGCGACAAACTGAAAAAAATTATCGGAGTATCTTCACTTGTAATATTTTTAAGTAAAATAGCGGGTTATGACCGCGCGGAGACTTTGAAAATATCTCCGGCAATACAAAAAGCGAAAAATTATATTGAAAACAATCCCGCACAAAAAATTTCACTCGGTTTTTTAGCCGAGTATGTAAGTTTGTCGCTTTCACATTTCAAAAAGCTTTTTAAAAGAGAAACCGGAGAAACACCCAACGACTATATCAATTATCTGAAAATTCAAAAATCGAAAGAAATGCTTAAGTCAGGGCTTAACGTAACCGAAACAGCCTTTTCGCTCGGCTTTTCATCCTCATCTTATTTCGCTGCGGTCTTCAAGCATTATACAGGTATGCCGCCCACCGAATACAGAGAATAAAACGCTTTTCTGCGGATTTTCTGCGGAATATTTATCTAAGATATTGACAATTGTTATTTGATATGATAACATATTAAAGCTGTGTCGCTCGGAATACACACAGTCGGTCATGCGCTTGTAGCTCAGCTGGATAGAGCAACTGCCTTCTAAGCAGTAGGCCAGGGGTTCGAGTCCCTTCAAGCGCGCCATTTTTTCATAATTTTTATGGTGGGTGTAGCTC
>JGI994J12354_10005922_pt1 | contig 10355 bp, 6 predicted proteins | sample IntmicLarv3ML3BL_FD_12354 | JGI IMG/M metagenome (IMG submission 12354)
CTCCGAGCGGCAGGTGAACAAACCTGACGGTCTCCCGCCGTTATCGGGCATCGAGTGCCGGTTTTTGCGACCGGAATTTAGGTGGTACCACGGACTTTTGTTCGCCCTAAACCCTTTTGGGTTGGGGCGTTTTTTGTGCCCAAAAGGACAATTTGTCTGTCTCTTTTCCTCATATCGTTTTTCGATAAATTATTATTGTTTTTCAATATAAAAATATCGAAAAACAATATGGTGTAAAAGCAACACTGTTATTTCAGAGGCAAGCTTATTTTTAAATAAGAAATGGATGGAGGATATAAAATGAGTAGTAGGATTTATTGGTTTTCCGGCACGGGAAATTCACTTTACGTTGCGAAACAATTGGCGGATATCGTCGGCGAAGCTGAGCTTGTTTCTATTCAAAACAGCACGCCTGTACCGGAAGCCGTTGGAGGCCCTGGTTGCAAAATCGGATTTGTTTTCCCCTCCTATTACGGCGACTTGCCGCGAGCAGTTCGTTCATTTGTTGAAAAGATGAGCATCTTGCCTGAAACAGATTTATTTACGGTTGTGACCATGGGCGCTTTTGGTCAAGGCTCTGTCAAAAAGATGGAAGAACTCCTCGAAAAAAAGGGGACGCCCCTTCGCTATGGTATTGGCGTGAGGATGCCTGCAAATTATATTCTCGCATATAATCCAGCCTTGTTTGGGGCAAAATCCAGCAAGCGTGTGCAAACAAAAATGAGCAAGGCAGATAAGCAAGTACGACGCATTGCAGAAGATATTATCAACGGAAAACAGCAAATTAAGGTAAATTCGATTACGGCAAAAACACTATATACGAATGTAGAAGCCCTTGATTCTGATTTTACAGTAAGTGGGCAATGCACAACTTGCGGCTTGTGCGAGCGAATCTGCCCTGTTGGAAATATCAAGCTCACAAACGGTACCCCAATTTGGCAGCATCGCTGCGAACACTGCGTTGCCTGCATCAGCTGGTGCCCTGTTGCTGCGATTGAATATGGTCAGAAAACTAAGCAGCGTACACGTTATCGCAATCCACATATAAAAGTCACCGAGCTGGAAGGAAAAGGGTCTGGCAGCTTTTAGTTTAGCCTCTATGCAATAATATAAATTTTTCGGCAAGTGATACCACCACTTGTCTGACAGTCGAAAGGACGGTTTTATTTCTATGAAAGTATCAAAATTAGTTGGCGAGCGATTTAAAGAAACCCCCAGCGAGTGCCATATTGACAGCCATGCCCTTATGGTGCGGGGCGGGTACATGAAGGGGGTTGCCAGCGGCATCTATTCTCAGTATGCGCCGCTCAAGCGAATTTGCCAGAATATTGAGCGCATCATTCGGGAGGAGATGGATGCCATTGACGGGCAGGAGGTGCTCTTCCCTGTCGTGATGCCCGGCTCGCTCTGGGAGGAGTCTGGCCGTTTTGAAGGCGTGGGCAGCGAGCTCATTCGCTTCACCGACCGCAACGATACCCCCATGGTGCTAGGCATGACCCACGAAGAGGCCGCTGTGCATCTGGTGCGGGAGTACGGCAGCACTTATCAGCGCTATCCCTTTATGATTTATCAGATTCAGACCAAGTTTCGAGACGAGGCCCGCCCTCGGGCCGGACTAATTCGGGTGCGGGAATTCACCATGAAGGATGCCTACTCCTTCCACACCTCGCAGGAAGATTTAGAGGCCTATTATGAGCTCTGCCACAAGGCCTACGAACGGATTTACGAGCGTTGCGGCCTGCCTAATGTAGTCTCTGTGGCCTCGGATAACGGCATGATGGGCGGAAAACTCTCTCACGAGTTCATGTTCCTCACACCAGTGGGCGAAGACTCGCTAGCCATCTGCACGGCCTGCGATTTCCGCGCCAACGTGGAAGCGGCGGAAAACGTGGTTGTCAATGCCGAAACACCTGCAACAACTGAACTTGAGCAGGTTTCCACACCTAATGTGAGCACGATTGAAGCACTGTGCGAGTTCTTCGGCACCACGGCTGATAGGCTCTGCAAGGCAGTGATTTATCGGCAAGACAGCGACGACAAGCTGGTGGTTTTGTTCACCAGAGGCGATATGGAAGTGAACGAGACCAAGGTGACCAACCACTTAGGCGGCACCATTTATCCTGCCACACTCACCGACGAAGACCCTCTCTACGCCGGTTTTATCGGGCTGCTGGGACTGAATAAAGACATCATTGCGCTCTATGACCACAGTTTGGAGGGACTCTCCGACCTGATTTGCGGTGGCAACGAGAAGGACGTCCATTACAAGGGACTTTCTCTGACCAGGGACTGCGGTGACGTGAATTTTGGCGACTTTTCTAAAATCAGCGAAGGGAGCATTTGCCCCTGCTGTGGTAAACCTTCCGTCACTCTGTCCCGGGGCATTGAGGTGGGCAATATTTTCCAGCTGGGCACCAAGTATACCGAGAGCATGGGCATGACTTATGACGATGCAAACGGCGAGAGCGTTCACCCGATTATGGGCTGCTACGGCATCGGCGTTGGACGGCTAGCAGCTTCGCTGGTAGAGGCGTTGCACGACGATTACGGCCCCATGTGGCCCATGAGCGTGGCACCGTGGCAGGTGCATCTGTGCTGTCTGCGCTCGGACAACGAGGTCGTTAAAGCCGCCGCTGATAAGCTTTACGCTGATTTGCAGGCGGCGGGCATTTCAGTGATTTACGATGATCGGTCGGTGTCGGCAGGCTTTATGTTCTCCGATGCGGATTTGCTGGGCGTGCCACTGCGGGTGGTTATCAGCCCGAAGAATCTGGAGAAAAATGAGATTGAGTTGAAATCTCGGGATAAGTCCTGGCAAGATGCCCGCCCACTGGACGAGGTGATTGGGGTTATGAAGGATAAGATTGCCGAGATGGTGAAGTAAGTTTTGAATAAAAAAGCGCCCTTTCCGTTTTGGAAAGGGCGCTTTCTATTTGTTATGATGAGAAAAGTTGGTCAAGGTGCTCCATAAAGTCAACTGTGTTTTTAACGAGATAGTGCTTGAGTTTCCCGTCCTCTTGAATAAAAGTTTGAGCGGGATAGTCCGATATGTACAGATTACTGATTAAGCAGTAATCATCCGCAGCAAAGAGCCGAATAGAGTACGTGTTAAGGTCGGAGCGAATCCAAGCATCATAATCATCCACGCCGCCGTAAGCAAGGGTATTGAAAAAAGAAAGAGTTTGGCTGACACTGTCAGCATCTAATAGCCTTACAGTTCTTCCGCTGTCCATATGCTCTATCAAAAGCAAATCCACTGCTTCCGTCCCCCTCATGATGCGGTTGCCATCAGTGACAGTGGTTAGGTGACGGAAGGTGCGAAGGTTTATGAGATGGCTCACCCCAAATACCAGCAGGGCGATGACCATAGAGATAGCGGCGATACAGAGTTTTCGTTTCATTGGGACACCTCGCAGACTTTGATAATATGTATTAGCATACATCATTCTGCCCGTATTGTCAAAAAGGGAGGCTGACCATCAGAGTCATTTCTCCGGCCTCGTAGCTGGCGGAAATGGTGCCACTGTGGGCTTCAACGATGGCTTTGGCTATGGGGAGACCCAGGCCATAACCACTGGTGCTGCGAGATTCCTCGGCGCGGTAGAATCGTTCAAAGAGCTGGTCAACTTGGGCGGAATCGTGAAACTCGGCAGGATTACAGACGGTGAGAATAGCGAAGCTGTCCTGTTTGACGAGAGTCAAGCGCACCTGTTTATCGCCGGTGGCGTATTTTACAGCGTTGTCCAGTAGGATGTCCGCCATACGGCGAAGTTTTTCGCCGCCGCCCTGAACGAAAATCTCTGGCGCAAGTTGGGTTTCAATGATGGCTCCAGCTTCAAAAGCCACTGCTTCAAAGCTCAAAACCGAGGCCTCCAGCAGGGCGGAGAGATGCACCGATTCGGCGGCAGCCGTACCGCCGTCCTCCTCGCTGCGGGCGAGAAAAAGCATCTGCTCCACCAAGTCTTTCATTCGTTCCGCCTCAAACTCAGTGCTTTTGAGCCACTTTTCCTGAGTTCGGATGGTTTCCTCAGGTTTGGAGAGGAGAATGTTGGTGTTGGCCATGACCACAGTGAGAGGAGTTTTTAGTTCGTGGGAGGCATCGGAGAGGAAGCGGCGCTGCTGCTGCCAGGCTTTTTCAACCGGGCGCAACGCCCATGCAGAGAGAAAGCGGCTGACAAAGAAAAAGAGCAGCAGCGTGAGGACAGCGAAGCCGCCGCCTGCGGCAATCGTGCTGCGAATTTCGCTTCGCTCCTGCCCGTGGTCAGAGAAGGCGATGCGCACACCTTCGAAGGTTGGTCTACTGGCAAAGCGCAGATCATGCGCCGGCAAAATGCCGCCCTCGCCACCGTGGGCGAGAACGGCTGATATCAGCTCCTCGGCGGGCACAACAGCATCTACAAAGCCTGCCACGTAAATCTGATGGTACCAGAGCTCAACCACAAAAACGCTGCCATATTCGCCAATGGGAAAGCTCTGCCACGTGCGGCCGGAAGCAATAGACGTGGGTGCGTTGAGCAGGGAGTGCAGCCGTTCGATATTGCGGCTTTGAATAAGAGAGACGTTAGAAATGGTCAGACCGGCGAAGACGGTGATGATTATCACCGCCACCAGAAGCATATTAACCAGTATGAACTTTTTTCGCAGCGTTTGAATCATTTGAGTCGATACCCCACCTTGCGTATGGTTTCAATTTGCGCTTTTGACTGCAAAAATCCCAGTTTTTTGCGCAGGAAGCTAATGTAAGCCTCCACGTTGTTGTCCTCTGCCTCCGACTCCGGACCCCAGACTTTTACCAGCAGGGTTTCTTTGGCAGTGATGATGCCCGGACGGCTCATAAGCAGTCGTAGCACCTCGAATTCCTTAAAACTCAAGCGGAGGATTTGCTCGCCGCAGAGAAGGGCGTAGCTGTCCAGCTCGAGGGTTAAGTCCCCGTAGGTGAGGGTGTTTAGAATCACCTCACCCTGACGGCGGGTGAGAGCCCGCACCCGAGCGAGGAGTTCCTCAGCGGAAAAAGGCTTGGTCATGTAATCATCGGCACCGCTGTCGAGACCTCGCACTTTGTCCCGCACGCTGCCTTTAGCAGTAAGCAAAAGCACCGGCGTAGCGCACTTCTCCGTTCGAAGACTGCGCACCACAGCGAAACCATCCATAATGGGAAGCATCACATCGAGAATAATTAGGTCGTATTCGCTATTATGAGCATAATACAGGCCGTCTGCGCCGGTGTGCACCACGTCAACATGATAATTTTCTGCTTGTAAAATCTGATCCAGTGCGGTGGCCAGTCCCAGCTCGTCTTCTACCACTAAAATGCGCATGGTCTTCACCTCTTTCCGAACAGGATAGCACATTTGGCTGAAATCAGGCTGAAGTTAGAGAGCGAAAGTCTGGTTAATGGAGAAAAACCAGAGCAGGCACTGCGCCACCGGCTTGCCGGTGATTTCGGCGAGAGCACGGGTGTACGCCTCTAGCTGGGGGCGGTACTCCTCGGCGCGGGCAGCGGCAGTGTCAATGGTGACACGGTCAGTTTTAAAGTCCACCACCACGAGGCCGTCCGCCGTTTCAAAAAAGGCATCAACCACGCCCTGAAGCAGTACCTGCTCGCCCTCGCCCACTCCGTCGTAGTAATCGGCCGCAGGGACGAGAAGAGAGAATTTGAACTCGCGTCGCAGAGTGGGGTTTTGGCGCAGTTGCTGACCCAGCTCACTTTCGAACAGGCGAAGAATTCGCCTGCCATCGATGGCTGCGATTTGCTGAGGCGTGAGGATTTCCATGGTTTCTAATCGCACAAGCTCTGCTTCAATATCCGTCATACTCTCGGTTTTTGCGTAGTCGAAAAACTGCATAGCCAGATGAAGAGCGCTGCCCTTCTGAGCCGCTGTGAGAGGTCGCTCACCCTGTAAGAATGCGGGAGGCTCGAAGTCCATGTCCGGCAGAGCCGCTTTGGGTGCATCTGCCTGCACCTCTGCATCCAGATAGCGGTTTTTTAAACTGGTCGCAGTGAGCTTGGAAGGAATGTCAGCGGCAGCGTGGGGGTATTGCCAGAGGTATCGAACAGAGAGTTCCTCGGCGGTGACCGCTGCGGTCTCCGGCGCTTGGATGTAAGGGTTCGCCGAAATCACCGGCACTTGCTCATAATCGACGCCGGAGATAATGTTGATTTGCCATGGTGCGCCGGCGAGAGCATGGTTGACCGGCACATCCCAGCCGCTCAGACTGCGCAGTTGCCCCCCTTCCGGACGCATAAGGGCGGTCAGAGCAATCCATTTTCCGGTGCTGAGCTGATTTTCTACGGTTTGGGGCGAGAGAGGGATGGCGCAAGCCATAGCCAGCTTCGCAAGACTCTGGGCGATATCTTTCATCGTACAGGTCATAATGAGCTTGTATTCGGCTCGGGTCATGCCTACGTAAAGCAGGCGCATGGCCTCGCTTTTCGTCTCGCTATTAAGGGTTTGCTGCACTGCGTCACGGGCAAGTGTGGGATAGCGCAGGCGGCGGCTCGGATCAAAGCCACGAGGGCCGGCGCCAAGTTTTGGGTGGAAAAGCATGGGTTCCTTTGCATCGGCAAGGTTGATTTGGCCGCCCATACCTGCGAGAAAAACGATGGGGAACTCCAAGCCCTTGGACTTATGAATGGTTTTGATTTGCACGCTATTGCCGTCGGAACGGGCAGCTTGACCCAGTTTCTCACCCCGCTCTCGCAGGGTTTCCAGATAAGTAAGAAAGGAAAAAAGGCCTTTGCCAGCCGTGGCTTCAAAGCTCTGGGCGGCCTCAGCAAGAGCCAACAGGCGCCGCTGGCGAAGCTGCCCTGACTGGGTTGCGCCGAAGAGGCCGAGCAGGTTGGTCTGGTCGAAGAGAGCCCAGAGGAAGGGGTGGACAGCCAACTGGGCTGCTTGTCGGCGCAGGGTTTGCAGGTCTCCAAGAAAGGCCGCACAGTCGGGCTCGTTGCGTGCAGCAGCGGCTTCCACCGCCTCATAGAACTCGCCCTGTGGGCAAGCAAGACGCAGTTGGGCTAAGCGGTCTGCTGAGAAGGCATAGACCGGCGAACGGAGGACAGAAATCAGAGGGATGTCCTGCCGGGGGTTGTCCACAATTTGCAGAAAACACAGAGCGACTTCCACTTCCGGCGCACCAAAGAATTCCTCGCCGCCGTCGGTTGACCAGGGAATACCTCGCTCGTCCAGCGCCTGCGTCAAAAACCGCAGGGTTGTAGACAGAGAGTGGCGCAGAATAGCTACGTCGCTGTAGCGCAGAGGACGGCGCTTCTCCCCCGTGCCGAGGTGCATGTTCTCGGCCATAAGAGCACTGATGCGGGCGGCGATGTAGCGGGCTTCTAGCAGATAAGGAGAGATTTTTTCGCCGGCGGCGGGCTCCTCATCTTCGTCGGCAAGGGTGTCGATGAGGGCGAATTCGGTGGCGCAGTCAGCCCGATTTTCCTGGGTTGCGCCCTGATTGAGCCAAGCTTCCGTATCGTAATCAAGGCCGCCACAAGCTGGGGACATGATGGTTTGGAACACCTCGTTGGCAGCGTCGAGCACCTCGCTACGGGAGCGGAAGTTTTGACTTAGCACCACCTTGCGGGGGCCGGTCTGCCCGATGCCACTGTAGGCAGAGAAACGCTTGCTTTTGGCCAGGAAAATCTCCGGCTCCGCCAGACGGAAGCGGTAGATGGATTGCTTTACATCACCCACCATGAACAGCCGCTCGCCATCGCAGGAAATGGCGGCGAAGATGGCATTTTGGACGGCGTTGGTATCTTGATACTCGTCCACCATAACTTCTACGAAACGGGTCTGCTCCCGCTGAGCAAGGGCTGTGAGCGTGCCGTCCTGCACCAATAGTTTGAGTGCCAAGTGCTCCAAGTCGCCGAAATCGACGGCTCCCTGGCGGTGCTTTTCTGCGGAAAAAGCATCGGTAAAGTCAGCCACCAGTGCGTACAGTGCAGCCATAGCCGGAGCCGTGGTTGCCATGGCGGCAGCGGCGCTGGTGGCGTCGTCCCGCAGGAGTTTAGCAGTTTTTTTCATCTCGTCTTTCGCCAAATCCCGCAGCTGCACCATCTGCTCCCGTTCCGGCGGGACTTCTTCTTTTTTGATGGTTTTGAAGCGAGGATACGCAAAGGACAAAACGGCATTACGCAGGGCATCCCAGTCGAGCCGTTCCATGGCACAGATGGCCTCTAGGGCGGCAAGGCCTTCTCGCAGTTGAGGGGCACATTTTTCTTGCAGAAGGCTATTCTCCTCGGCAATGTCACAGGCACGGGCGGCGAAACTGACGGCTTGCTCCACCCGTGAGAAAGCTTTTTCCATAAGTACTTGCGCCCATGCGCTTTCGCCCATGGATTCTGTGGCCGAAAACTGAGCACTCTGCTCTGCCAGCCAGCTCTTTGGGTCGGGATGGCTCTGGATGCGGCGATGGATATCCAGCGTGACCTCGGTCAGTTTTTTGTCGTCATAACTGCCACCGCCAAGCATGGCAGAGAGCTGGGCAAAGCCGGAGTAGCGCTCCGGCTCGGCGTAACGCTGCTCCAGCAGTTGCTCGAGCACCTCGGTTTGGATGCGGTTTGCATCTGCGTCCTCCAGCTGGCGCAAGTTAGGGTCTAAATCGAGGCGATGGGTGTTCTCCCGCAGAAGCTGGGCGCAATACGCATGGATGGTGGAGATTTGTGCGGCATAGAGCAGCGCCGACTGGCGGCGGAGAAAGTGATTGGCGGGGTCAGTACGCAAACGGGCGGAAAGCTCTCTAGCAATGCGGCTGCGCAATTCGCCTGCGGCGGCCTTGGTGTAAGTGATGACCAGGAAGCGGGTGATGTCGGCCTGTTCCTCCTCAACAAGGGTGAGCAGGCGCTCGACAAGAACACGAGTTTTGCCCGAGCCGGCGGCGGCGGAGACGAGAAGGCTGCCGCCACGGCTGTCAACCGCTTGCTGTTGTTGGTCAGTCAGAGAAAATTGTGCCATCAGTGCTCGCCCTCCTCTCCCGAAATTTGCGACCAAAAGTCGTCGATTTTGATAGATTTGAGATAGCGGCGGCGGTCATCGCCGCAACCCTCTTCAAAATGACAGGCGCTATGATAGGGGCAGTAAGTGCAGGCCGTGTCCCGCTCGTTGCGATAATAGGGGTCGGCAGTGATGATGCCCGCCGTCATGTCGGCGGCAGTACGGTCAAGCACCTGATGGACATGGCGGCAAAGTTCACCAAACTGGCCAGCGCTGATGCGGTCGGTGGGTAAAAATGCCTCATTTTCCCCTGCCGGCGGAGTTTCCATAGCGGCAAGAATTGCCTCGTCGCCGAGGATCAGACCACTGCGGCGAATCTCTTTCCAGCGAGCTTTCAACCGCTTTTCCTCGGTGATGGTATAGTCCCCGTCTACAACCGGATCACGGGCGGGGACATAGAGCACCCCTGCAGGGATGATTGTGCCGCCGAAGGCCTGACCGCCCTGCTCCTGCAAAGCAAAGAGGTAGAGTAGCATTTGCAGTCCCATGCCGTGACGCATGGCAGTCCAGTCGATTTTCTTTTTTCCAGTTTTATAATCCAGCACCCGCAGATAGTGGCGGTCGCCTGCCATGTAGCCGTCGACACGGTCGACAAAGCCGCCTAGCTCTAAGTGCAGGCTGTCGCTACCGCCTGCAATCAGCGGCGGCAGTTGGCGGTTTTTTCCAAAGCCAAGCTCATGACCCAGCGGTGCAAAGCGGGAGCGCAGCAGTTCCTCCACCAAGTCCTCGGCAACAGCCCGCACGGTTTCTCGCTGACGGAGAAAAAGGTAGCGGTGGCGGGCGCTGTAGTCATTGAGATCGCCGAAGGAAGTTTCCGCAAATGCGTCCATAGCCTGCTCAATAAGCGTGCTCAGTGCGCCAGGGGCAGCGCCGTGACCACTACTGCCCATGCCTTTGAGCACCCATTCCAGCACGAAGTGAACAAACGTGCCGTAAACCGGAGCGTTGAAGTCAGCGCGCACCCGCTCTTCAGCAACGAGGACATAGCGCATATAGTCGGAGAAGTGGCAGCTTTGCAGCTTATCCAGGCGGCTGGCTGACATGGGAAGCCGATCGGCATAGAGCAGGCCCACCGTCTCCGCTGTGAGCTTGCCTCGGTGAAGTGCGGCGGCTCGCTTCATGCGGAGAAGGCGGGGAGCATATTCGGGCACTGCGCCGAGGGCCTGCTCTGCCGCCGGATGGCGGGCAGCAATTTCCAGTGCAGGCAGAGGCGCAGACAGGCGTAACAAGTCGCTCTCCTGCTCCTCTCTGGTTGCCACTGCGGCTGGAAAAATCTCCCGCAAACGGTGCCAGACGAAGCTGGGTGCGCTCTGCTCCCCCCGCTCGACATAGGACAGCAGCAAGCGGTGGGTGGGGGCGGTG
>JGI994J12354_10005923_pt1 | contig 10354 bp, 10 predicted proteins | sample IntmicLarv3ML3BL_FD_12354 | JGI IMG/M metagenome (IMG submission 12354)
GTATTTCACCCGGCAGAGCGCATTGAGCCGCCGCTCCAGCGCCTCCGTCATCGCACCTTCCACTATGAATTGGATGGTTCCCATAACATCACCCCTCTGCACCATACTATGGCGGGACAAAAAAAGAGGATACTTTTCCACACTTTCCTTTTTTCGTAGATTGTGATACCATATTAGCAGGCTGCACGGGAGGGATTTGTTTTGCTATATCGAGTGGATAAAGAATTCTCTATAAACGCATACAATCCCTTTACCAACACGAATTATGATGATTCCTGGATTGTATTTTATTTGACGGATTCAAAAGAATACCAGATGACGGTTGGAAACGGCGGTATAATGCCGGTCTACACCGTAAAGGTCAGCAAACAATACCCGGAATGGCGCATGTCAGTCATGGATTTTATTGAATGCAACGCATTTTATGGTAGAAATATCATCATATCCATTACGGAGGATGATTATACAGAAGCGATGGCGGCATACAGCGGCCATCATTTCAATGAAAATTGTTTGCGGGCATACGAATGCAGGTATTTGATTCATAGCACAACATGGGAGAATTGGAAAAGCATCCAAAGCGATGACTGTTTAAAATCTTGGAATATCCTAAAAAGCGAAAGGCCGGACTGGGAAGATGCACCTATCGGAAAAAAGTTGGGCGACCCCCATGACTTCAGCGACTTCATCATGTTTTCAGACGGCGGCATATCCAGCGAAATCGTTGTGCTTTCGAAACAAAACGGCGTAATCACAATGAATCAGGACATGCCTTATCAAACGGGTGTCAGGCTCTATTTTGATATGGCAAAAATTGCGCAGGACGGTCTGCTCATCCGCGATGGCTTCCACTTGAAGGTGAAAGATACACTACCATTACACCCATATGTCAAATGGATTGGCGACTGGAAAAACGCGGGCTTACCCGAGGCCATTTCAACGCCCAAAGAGTTTACGGAAATGAGCAATCAACAATTCAATTCACTTTATAACACCAACAATAAAGCAACATTATTATAAAGGAGGAATTACACATGACAAGCCCCTTAGGCAACATTTATGAAATCCCGGAGGGCGTGAAAACAAAACGCATCTCCAGCTTTGACCGCACGGGCGGCAACGCGGACAGGCTCGTGATTCCGGCAGGCGAGACGACCACCATCGCACAGATGGAAGGTGCCGGTATCATCAAGCACATCTGGGTCACGATTTCATGCAGCGACCCCATGCTCCGCCGCAATGCCATTTTGCGGATGTATTGGGACGGGAACGAAAACCCGAGTGTGGAATCACCCATCGGCGACTTCTTCGGCCAAGGCTTCGGCATGAACTACAGCTACGCTTCGCTTCCGCTGGCCGCCGCGCCCGCCGAAGGGCGCGCGCTGAACTGCTATTTCCCCATGCCCTTCGGTAATGGTGCCAAAATCACAGTGGAAAACCAGTCCGATGTCGAGATTGACGCTTTCTATTATTATGTAGATTACGAGGTGCATCCTTCGATTGGCAACGACATCGGCCGCTTCCACGCATGGTGGAACCGCGAAATCACCACGCCGGAAAACGATTGCGAAAATGAATGGGGTGTCTTTACCGAGGATTATAAAAATCAGACAAACGCGAACAACTACCTCTTCGCAGACATCGAAGGCAAGGGCAAATTCGTCGGCGTGAACTATTTCGTAGACAGCCCTTCCCCCATGTGGTACGGCGAGGGCGACGACATGTTCCAGGTGGACGGCGAGGCATACCCGTTTTCCTTGCACGGCACGGGGACAGAAGATTTCTTCAACTCTTCCTGGTGCCCGAAGGAAGTCTATTCGCACCCGTACTTCGGCTATCCGCTGGTGAACAAAGAAAGCGGCTGGCAGGGGCGTACGCATTGTTACCGCTTCATGCTGGAGGAGCCGGTGTACTTCACAAAATCCCTCAACGCAAGCATTGAGCACGGCCACGGCAATTGCCTGACGCTGGATATTTCTTCTGTAGCGTATTGGTACCAAACGGGGCAGCACAAGCCCTTCCCGCCCATGCGCCCGAAGGAACAGCGCCAGAACCTGCCTGCCATCAACGTGCGCGACGTGCTCCGCTGGCGCGGCGCGTGGCGTGAAAAGATGGGCGGCGGCGCACTGTGGGGGAATGAGGAAAACAAATAAACGGAGGGCTTCGGTATGCTGTCTATACAATATGCATCTCCTGCGGATGCGGCATATGTCTGTTCCGCCTCCGGCCTGGCGGAAAGCGAGTTTGAGCGAAAGGTCAGGGATGGGCAGTGCTACATCCTCCGCATGGGGGCTGAACGCATCGGAGTGATGACCTATCAGTTGTTCCTGGACAGCATCCCGTTCCTGACACATATTCATCTTGAGCCGCTTTACCAAAGGAAGGGCTTGGGGAAAGCGGGCATGACGCATTGGGAAAATGAACTGCGCGTGCACGGCTACAAAATGTGCATGGTTTCCACACAGGCGGACGAGGAAGGACAGCATTTCTACCGGAAGCTGGGGTATAAGGATATGGGTTCTATCGTGATGGACATCCCGCCCTTTATACAGCCGCCGGAAATGTTTTTGGGTAAAGCACTTTGACGAATTGTTCTTGCAAATCCCCCGAAACGGGAGTATACTGTAAGTGTAGAAATGTCGAAATGTGCGGCCTTTGTAAGGAGTGATTCTGATGCAGGTGAATAAAACGCAAAACAGCTACATGGAGGATTTGTACAAAAAGATGTCCTCCGGTAAGCGTATCAATTCCGCGGCAGACGACGCGGCCGGGCTTGCGATACTGGAAAAGCTGGAGGCGCAGATTAACGGCCTCGAACGCGGTACGCAGAACACGCAGGAAATGGGCGACCTTCTCCGCACGGCGGAGGGTGGGCTGTCTTCCATCAGTGATTCGTTGCAGCGCGTACGGGAGTTGAGTTTGCAAGCCATGAATGGTACGCTGGGCGATGACGACCGGCAAAAAATTCAATACGAAATCGACCAGCAGCTCCAGCATGTGGAGAAGGCGGCGGACAGTACGGAATACAACACCATGCGCCTGCTGGACGGCAGCTTCGCGGACAAGAACACCGCGTCCAGCCCCTCCGGCAAGGGTATGCAGATTACAATTGAAAGCACGACGCTGGAAGGTCTCGGCTTGAAAGGCTACGACGTAACGAATGGCAAACCTGACCTTTCCATCATCGACGAGGCGCTGGCACGTGTGGACGCAAGCCGGGCAAAAATTGGCGCGGGGCAAAACCGGTTGGAACATACCGTGCTCGCCAACCAACTCTCGCATGAGAACCATGTCGCCTCCGCCAGCCGCATCGCGGATATGGACATGGCGAAGGGCAGCACGGAGTTGAGTTCCACACGGGTAAAGGAGCAATACCAGACCTTTATGTTGAAAAAGCAGATGGAATCGCAGCAGACGAAGGTACAATTATTAATGTAATGTAAATACATACGTCGAAGCAGCATAACCTTTCGGTTATGCTGCTTTACTATGAACCGGGAGGATACAATGCCGAATTTTAACACGACAAGCGAGATGCAAAAGCAGTACGCGACCGACAAGAACCTGAACGCCCGCGCCGCCTTGCACGCGCAGTTCAGCACGAATAAGCAGGGCTGGGGGAATTGGGTTGTCGCGCAATACGACATCCAGCCGGGTATGCGGATATTGGAACTGGGCTGCGGCAACGGAACAATGTGGTCTGGCCGCGCACTGCCGGAAAACGCGGAGTTGGTGCTGTCCGATTTTTCGGAAGGGATGCTGGCGGCGGCAAAGGCGAACACAACTAGTTTGCCGCGCGTGGAATATCGCGTCATCGACGCGCAGGACATCCCCTTCGGCGATGGGGAATTCGATATTGTCATCGCGAATCATATGCTGGGGCATGTACCCGTCCTGCACAGAGCGCTGGCTGAAATCGCGCGGGTGCTGAAACCCGGCGGCAGGTTTTACGCCACAACCCTCGGCAAGGGAAACCTTGCGGAAATGATAACGCTCTTAACGGAGTTCGACGCGCGGATTGATTTCGCGATGGAAGGACTGACGGACGCATTCGGACTGGAAACGGGCGGCGCGAAGCTAGCACGGCATTTCTCCGCCGTGGAAACGCGGCGGTATGAGGACAGCCTGCACATCACCGAGGCACAGCCGATGATTGACTACATCCTGTCCTCGCAGGGCATCGGGAATGTGAACGACATCATCGCGGGGGACGGGGTTGACCGCTTTGCGGCGTATGTGAACGGGATTTTCGCTAAAAACGGATTCTTCGACGTGATGAAGGACGCGGGGATATTCATTTCAACTAAATAGATGGGGAGGCATAGCATGAAGTATGTAATGGGCAACTATTTTGACGCGTTGATGGAGGAATTGGGTAAGCTGCAATATCCGCTTTCATTCCTGTCGGACGAGTTTACCGATGTGGAGGCTTGGCAGGCAAAGGCGCTTGCCGAGGTGAAAAAACTACTGTCCTACACACCGAAGGACGTGCCGTTGGACACGCAAATTCTGGATGAATACGAGAAGGACGGCTTGCGTTACACGCATGTCAGTTATGCGGAACCGTTCGGCCCGCGCACGGAGGGGATTTTGCTCCGCCCGGCGAACGCAACAGGCAAGCTGCCCGGTGTACTCGCCATGCACGACCACGGCGGCTTCAAGTATTACGGCAAGGAAAAAATCACGTATCCTAAAAACCATCCCGACATCATGCACGATTATAAGGACCACTACTACGGCGGGCGCGCGTGGGCATGTGAGCTGGCGAAACGCGGGTACATGGTGTTTATTCCGGACATGTTCCTTTGGGGTTCGCGGAAAATGCTTGTGGAAAGCGTGCCGGCGCATTATGTGCAAAAGGCGCTCGACACACCGGTGGATTCGCGGGAGCATATCGCCGCGTATAACGATTTCGCCGCGGAGCATGAGCATTTGATTGCCAAGACCTTCACGGAGGCAGGCTTGACTTGGCCGGGTATTATGGCAGCTTGTGACAGCCGTGCGATTGATTTCCTTTTAAGCCAGCCGGATGTGGATGCGGACAACATCGGTTGCGGCGGACTCTCCTGCGGCGGGCTGCGCACGGTCTTCCTTGCAGCAACGGACGCGCGCGTGAAATGCAGCATATGCGTCGGGTTTATGTGTACCTCTGAAGAACTGGCGGCATACAAGATTTACACGCACACATGGATGCTGTATTTGCCCGGCCTCACAAACCTTATGGACTTCGCCGACCTGTATTCCTTGCACGGGAAGAAACCGACCATGGTGCTGTACGACGAGGACGACCAGCTTTACACCCCCAAGGGGCAGCACGGCGCACATGACCGGCTGACCGCGATTTATGCCAAGATGGGCGCGCCGGAGTTGTACCGCGGGCAGTTCTTCCCCGGGCCGCATAAGTTTGATGCGGAGATGCAGGCGGTTGCGTTTGATTTTTATGATGAATTTTTGAAGTGAATTTTACGCACGAGGGGAGAAGTAAAAAATGCAAACCATATCATCTGATATATCGGAGCGATTTTGGAATCAATCCGCCGCGGCTGACCTAGAGGTCGAACGGGAACAATTGAATATTGATGACATCATCCTAAAGACGCATACCGAGCGGGAAATATTGGCAAGCCTTGACGGCGTCAGGACTGTCTTTGACGGCGGCGCAGGCTGGGGGCGTTTTTCCATCCCGCTGGCGAAACGGGGGCTTGCCGTCACGCATTTCGATATTTCGAACGCAATGATTGACAAGGCAAAGGAAATCGCCGCCCGCGAGGGCGTGCTTGCCAACATGACGTTTATACAGGGTAGTCTGGAGGAGCTTACACAATTCGCGGACAAGCAGTTCGATATGGTTCTGTCGTTTGATTCGCCGGTTTCCTACACATACCCCAACCATGAAGCTGTGTTGAAAAACCTGATGCGGATATGCGCGAAGCGCCTGATTCTCAGCGTATATAACCGTGCGGGCGGCGGTATGCTCCACATCTTCAACCCGCGGCGCGGGCAGGCGTATGCACTGCAAAGCCAAGCCGAACCGGCGGTCATCGGGAGCGATTTCATCCCGGACATGAAACTTGCCACCGCCGTGTTGGAAAGCGGGCTGTTCGAAAACCCGACCGAGACCATTTCCGCATACGAACGGGGCGAAGCAACCTGGCCCGTTTCATATTCGTTTACAACGAGCGAGCTTTCTTCCATATTATTAAGCAACGGCGCGAAGACCGTGCGTTTCGCCGGGCCGGGCGCGCTGCTGCGCGCCGTTCCGCGGGAGGTCCTTATGAATATCATGCGGAACGAGGAGGTCAAAAAGGAATTCCTCGATTTCTGCTACGCGTACGACAGCCAGCCGTCCTGCGAGGGGATGGGCATGACGAATATCTTAGCAAACGCGGAAATCGGGAGTGAATAAGACAAAACGCTTCTCTTCTTCAAAATTTCTTGACAAACCTACGTAAAGGTGGTAAAATGCTACGGTATGTCATGAGAGAACATCTACCTTGGCATTACAATGGCAGAAACAAAAAACTTACAAGGAGGTGCAGTAAAGAAATGCCGACATTTAACCAGCTCATCAAGCAAGGCAGATCGGACAAAGTCAGAAAGTCCAAGTCTCCGGCGTTGCAAAAAAGCATGAACACGCTGAAGAAAAGACGTGACGACCAGCATGCCCCGCAGAAACGCGGTGTTTGCACAAACGTTAGAACGGATAAGCCCAAAAAGCCGAACTCCGCACTGCGTAAGATGGCCAGAGTGCGTCTGTCGAACGGTATGGAAGTTACGGCTTACATCCCGGGCGAGGGTCACAATTTGCAAGAGCATAGCGTCGTTTTGATTCGCGGCGGTCGTGTACGCGACCTTCCCGGCGTACGCTATCATATCCTTCGCGGCACGCTCGACACAGCCGGCGTTGCCAAGCGCAAGCAGGCACGTTCGAAGTACGGCGCAAAGCGCGCAAAGAAGTAATTCATTCACATCCGCAGCTATCAGCTGCAAAACTCATAGCCTTGTAAACATATAGTATGCCATTGTAATTTTTCGGAATCATTTTACGGAAAAAGGGTATGGATATATAGGTTGCATAGGCATGTGTCAATCCCCGGCACTTACGGGGATGAGTACCGAATTTTCCAAAAGGAGGGAAGAATCGTGCCACGTAAGGGACATGTTTCAAAGAGAGAGGTTCTGCCTGATCCGTTGTACAACAGCAAGCTCGTGACGAAACTCGTCAACTCAATCATGCTGGACGGCAAAAAAGGCATTGCGCAGGGTATCGTATACGGCGCATTTAACAAGGTTTCGGAAAAGAGAGGCGTAACGGGTCTCGAGGCGTTTGAAGAAGCGCTTAACAACATCATGCCCGTGCTTGAAGTTAAGGCGCGCCGTGTCGGCGGTGCCACCTATCAGGTGCCTATGGAAATCCGTCCGGAACGCCGCCAGACCCTTGGTCTGCGCTGGTTGACCATCGCCGCGCGCAAGCGTAGCGAGAAGACAATGGAAGAAAGACTTGCGAATGAGATTCTGGACGCGTTGAACAACGCGGGCGGCGCTTGCAAGAAAAAGGATGAGGTCCACAAGATGGCGGACGCGAACAAGGCGTTCTCGCACTTCAAGTGGTAGCCTGTTGCAGCAATTTGAGGAGGAATACTTGTGTCAGATAGAGCTTTCCCGTTGGAGAGAACGCGTAATATTGGTATTATGGCGCATATCGACGCGGGCAAAACGACTCTTACCGAACGCATCCTGTACTATACCGGACGTACCTATAAGGTTGGCGATACCCATGAGGGCACTGCTACGATGGACTGGATGGAGCAGGAGCAGGAAAGAGGTATAACCATCACATCCGCGGCGACGACGACGCAGTGGTTGGAAAACCGCGTCAACATCATCGACACGCCCGGACATGTGGATTTCACGGTCGAGGTAGAGCGTTCCCTGCGCGTACTTGACGGCGCAGTCGGCGTTTTCTGCGCCAAGGGTGGTGTGGAACCGCAGTCTGAAACCGTTTGGCGGCAGGCAGACAAGTACTCGGTTCCCCGCATCGCGTTTGTAAACAAAATGGATATCATGGGCGCGGACTTTTACAACGTGCTCGACATGATTAAGGAGCGTCTCGGTGCGCATCCTGTTGCCATGACTTTGCCCATCGGCGCTGAGGATTTGTTCACAGGCATCATCGATTTGATGAGCATGAAAGCAATCTCCTACGAAGGTGATAAGGGTAAAGATGTTGTGGAAAAAGATATCCCGGTCGATATGCTTGCCAAGGCCGAGGAATATCAAATGATAATGATTGAGACGATTGCCGAAACCGACGAGGAGCTCATGGAGCAATACCTCGGCGGCGAGACACCGTCTGTAGAAGCGCTGAAGGCAGCACTCCGCAAGGCTTGTATCGCTTGCGAGATTACGCCCGTGTTCTGCGGTTCCGCATACAAGTTCAAGGGTGTGCAGACGCTTTTGGACGGCGTTATTGATTATCTGCCCGCCCCGACAGACATTCCGGCTATCAAGGGTGTATTGCCTGATACGGAAGAGCCTGTGGAGCGTCACGCAAGCGATGAGGAACCTTTCTCCGCGCTCGCGTTTAAGATTATGAACGACCCCTTCGTCGGTAAGCTTGCTTTCTTCCGTGTCTATTCCGGCACGTTGGATTCCGGCTCGTATGTATATAACTCGACCAAGGGCAAGAAGGAGCGCATTGGGCGTATCCTGCAAATGCACGCCAACCACCGCGAGGAGGTTGAGCGGGTCTACGCGGGCGACATCGCGGCGGCCGTCGGCTTGAAGTTCTCCACAACAGGCGACACGCTTTGCCTGGAAGACGATGAGGTTATCCTCGAGTCCATGAACTTCCCTGACCCCGTTATCGACGTCGCAATCGAGCCGAAAACAAAGGCCGGCCGCGACAAGCTGGGCATCGCGCTCCAGAAACTGGCGGAAGAGGATCCCACTTTCCGCACGCATACGGATCAAGATTCTGGCCAGACCATCATCGCCGGTATGGGCGAGCTGCATTTGGAAATCATCGTTGACAGACTTCTCCGCGAGTTCAAGGTGGAAGCGAATGTCGGCAAGCCGCAGGTTGCTTACCGCGAGACATTCCGCAAGACCGTCGAGGTGGAAGGCAAGTATATCAAACAGTCCGGTGGCCGCGGTCAATACGGTCATTGTAAAGTCAAGTTTGAGCCGATTGACTCGAACGACGAGAAGCAGTATGAGTTCGTGAACGCCATCGTCGGCGGTGTCGTCCCCCGGGAATACATCCAGCCTATCGACAATGGTATTCAAGAAGCCATGCGCTCCGGTATCCTGGGCGGTTATCCCGTTCTCGGTGTCCGTGCGACATTGTACGATGGTTCGTATCATGATGTTGACTCGTCAGAAATGGCGTTCAAGATTGCGGGTTCCATGGCTTTTAAGGAAGCCATGCGCAAGGGCGACTCCGTGTTGCTTGAGCCCATCATGAAGGTGGACGTGACTGTGCCTGAGGATTACATGGGCGATGTCATCGGCGACATCAACAGCCGCCGCGGCCGTATCGAGGGTATGGAGGCGCGTAACAACGCGCAGATTATCCACGCGTATGTTCCGCTGGCTGAAATGTTCGGTTATGCGACCGACCTTCGTTCCCGCACACAGGGGCGCGGCGTGTACGCTATGGAAGTTCACCACTACGATCCGGTACCGAAGGCCATTCAGGACAAGGTAACAGCCGGCAAAGTGGTTGAATAAGCCATATACGCAACAAAATTTGCAATATCACTTGCAAAACCGGGGGAAACCCCCTATAATATGATATTAAGAGTAATTTACCAACTCACAGAGAGAGCGTATCTCTCGGATTATTAAGGAGGAAAGATCAATGGGAAAGGCGAAATTTGAAAGAACGAAACCCCACGTAAACATCGGTACTATCGGTCACGTTGACCATGGTAAGACCACACTGACCGCTGCCATCACAAAGACGCTGCATGACAGATATCAGCTTGGCGAGGCTGTTGCCTTTGACAAGATTGACAAGGCGCCCGAGGAGAAGGCTCGTGGTATAACGATTTCCACGACGCACGTTGAGTATGAGACACCGAACCGCCACTACGCGCACGTTGACTGCCCCGGCCATGCTGACTATGTCAAGAACATGATTACGGGCGCTGCGCAGATGGACGGCGCAATCCTCGTGGTTGCGGCAACTGACGGCGTTATGGCCCAGACGAACGAGCACATCCTTCTTGCCCGCCAGGTTGGCGTGCCGAAGATTGTTGTTTACATGAACAAGTGCGACATCGCTGACGAAGAGCTTCTTGACCTTGTCGAGATGGAGATTCGTGAAGCGCTTGACAAGCAGGATTTCCCG
>JGI994J12354_10005924_pt1 | contig 10354 bp, 13 predicted proteins | sample IntmicLarv3ML3BL_FD_12354 | JGI IMG/M metagenome (IMG submission 12354)
CGAAAAGATTAAGCTTTGCGCAGCCGCCCTTAAGCTATTTGGGCGAAAAGATTAAGCTTTGCGCAGTTGCCATTAAGCTACTTGGACGAAGAGACTAAGCTTTGCTATGCAGTAGAAGTGTAAATTTATTTTTATGAAATGTAATTTCACCATTGTCACGCATTTTGCACAAGGTATTCGATAAGGCACTTCGCTCTACAGATAAGAAGTCGGCAAGTTCTTGTCGGTTGAACGGAATTTCAAATATAGGCTTTCCAGAAGTGGAGGCACATTCTGATAGATAGGACAACACTTTTTCGCGTGTTGTCTTTTTTGTTATGTGTTCAATTTTTTGTGTAAGGTTTCTATTTTTATTTGCCAAAAGTTGAATCAAATTTTGAATTAGCGTAGTGTGAAATTGGCAGGCAGAAGTACAAGTGGTTAAAATGCGCATACAGTCAACGAGAAGAATTGTGCTATCAGAAACTGCATTTACAGAAAATGAAAGTGGCATCTCCTTAGCAAGTGCGAAAGCCTCGCCAAATAAGTTCCCCTCTTGCATAGAGGTGAGAATTGTGGAGCTGCCCCAATAATCTTCTTGCACAATATGCACCTTTCCAGACAGAACAATGCCGATGTGTGTTAATATACTTCCATGTGAAAAGACGGTACTTCCTTTTGCAAAATGTCGTTCTTTTGTTTGCAAACAATGCAAGAGAGATTCTATATCGCTATCTTTTATATTTGCAAAGAGAGGGCATTTTTTAAGAATGGAAAGTGTTCTACTCATAATCGACTCCTTTTGTTGTCAAAACAACGTACTTTTTGGTTTTAGTATAGTAATCTTGAGGTACAAAGTCAAGTGAAAAGCCAAATACAAGGAGGAAACGAAATAAATGAAACGAAAAATTATAAAGATTGATAATGAAAAATGCAATGGGTGTGAATTGTGTGCAACGGCTTGCCATGAGGGTGCAATTAAAATGGTGAATGGAAAGGCGAAGTTAATCAGAGATGATTACTGTGATGGTTTGGGAGATTGTCTGCCGGTCTGTCCTACAAATGCAATCAGTTTTGAAGAACGTGAAGCACTCCCTTATGATGAAGAGGCGGTGAAAAAGCATATGGCAGCGAGGCAAGAACCAAAGCAGAGTACATCTATGTTAAGGCAGTGGCCGGTGCAAATTAAGCTGGTATCTGTGCAGGCACCATTTTTGAAAAATGCTCACCTGCTAATTGCAGCAGATTGTACAGCGTTTGCTTATGGAAATTTTCATAGTGATTTCATAAGAGATAAAGTTGTGCTAGTTGGCTGTCCGAAATTGGATATGGAAGATTATAGTCAGAAGTTGACGGATATTTTAAGGGAAAATGAAATAGCAAGTGTGCAAGTAGTGCGTATGGAAGTACCATGTTGTGGTGGAATTGAATATGCAGTGACACAAGCAGTGGAAAATAGCAAAAAAGAAGTGCCATGCGAAGTCGTAACAATTTCTGTTGATGGCGAGATTTTATGATTTCATAGAGAACGACACCTATGAAATCAAATCGACTGGGAGAATATGTGCGAAATTCTANTGNANNNTCAAACCCATTAGGAAAATATACATGAAATTCTACAAATTCTACTGCATTCTCCCACGTCGTTTAATCACCTTTAATCTAGTAAATTCTTCTCTATCCTTTTCCTCAAGGGCGTTGGTAATGTTATAGACCAACGCCTCATAAGTTGGAATAGTAATATTTTTAAGAGCATTTGCACGTTTCTGTGTTTTTTTAATATTTGTGGCGAGACGGTAGGCTGAATTTTCGATAGCAGCCAAGCGAATGGTTAGGTGCTTTATCTGGCGAAATGCGTCTCTGGCAGTATCTATAGATTCTCTTGTTGTATGAAAGGCATAAGTTAAGCGTGTAGCTTGGTCGTCATATTTGATGTGTGGAATTTCAGAACCCATGATACTACGTACTTGAATTTGAAGAGAATCCTCAATCGGTACGGTATATGCAAGTTCAGAAACAAAGCTGATACCATGCTCAATATTTGCACGTTGCAAACAAAAGTAGCCTTTAGAAAAAGTAGCATCAATTTCACTTTGTATTTCTTTGGCCTCTTCAATTAAGCTCATCAACTCCCGAATTAAGATATTTCGTTTCTTATCCATCAACTCATAACCTTGCTTTGCAAGGGTCAGAGAACTTTTGGCAAGCATTAGATTTCCCTTAGTGGGAAATGTTCGCATATCCATAGGTACATATCCTTTCGTTTATACTATAACTCCTCTTGAGCACCATCTTGTGGTGTATAATAAATGTCTAATAATTTACTATCCATTCTATCTAACTCTTCTTTTGGCAGTATGCGTAGCAGTTGCCAGCCAAGATTTAGAGTTTCTGCAATCGTTCGGTTAGTATCTGCTCCTTGCCCGATGTAGTGTGTTTCAAATTCTGTACCGAATACGAGATATTTTCTATCAAGCGAAGAAAGTTCATCTTCACCGATAACCGACGCTAAGTTACGCGCCTCTCCAACTTTGGCATAAGAAGAAAGAAGTTGGTTTGCTAGAGATTGGTGATCTTCGCGTGTAAAGCCTTTGCCGATACCATCTTTCATAAGGCGAGAAAGAGACGGTAAAATACTGATTGGTGGATAAATAGATTGTCCATTTAAATTTCTATCAAGTACAATTTGCCCCTCTGTAATATAACCAGTTAAATCGGGAATGGGGTGCGTGATATCATCATTTGGCATTGTGAGAATCGGTAACTGTGTCACGGAACCGTTTATCCCTTTTACAATTCCAGCACGTTCATAAATAGTAGCCAATTCGCTATATAAATAACCCGGAAAGCCTTTACGGCTTGGTATTTCGCCTTTTGAAGAAGAAACTTCACGAAGAGCCTCTGCAAATGAAGTCATATCCGTTAGGATAACGAGAATGTGCATATTTCGTTCAAAAGCCAAGTACTCAGCAACAGTAAGTGCCACACGAGGTGTGACTAAACGTTCTACGACAGGGTCATTTGCCAAGTTAAGGAACATAGCAACGTGGTCGGCAACACCACTTTCCTCAAAGGTTTTACGAAAATAGTCGGCAACATCATGCTTTACGCCCATAGCACCAAACACGATGGCAAATTCTCCGTCTGTTTTATCTCCAAGAGAGGCTTGCCTTACAATCTGTGCAGCGAGTTGGTCGTGTGGTAGACCATTTCCAGAGAAAATAGGTAGTTTCTGTCCACGAATTAACGTAGCCAAACCATCGATTGCAGAGATTCCTGTACGAATATAGTTTCGTGGATATTCTCGGCAAATGGGGTTTAGTGGCAATCCGTTTACATCACGACTTGTCAAAGAAACGATAGGCCCTAAGTCATCTATTGGTTGTCCAAGCCCGTTAAAAGTACGCCCTAGCATATCGGGAGAGAGTGGAATCTGTAGAGATTTTCCAGTCAATCTCGTATGTGTATTTGATAGGGACATATTTTCGGTACCCTCAAATACTTGAATGATTGCCTTATCCTCATAAAGCTCAATAATACGTCCTATTTTGCGCCCACCACCTTTGATGTCAAATTCAACCATTTCATCAAAGAAAGCATCTTGCACACCCTCTAATGCGATAAGAGGGCCGTGTATACTACTAAGCCCTAAATATTCGATTGCCATTGTGTTTCCTCCTATGCATTTTTTTCTAAAACATTGTTGTAAAATTCATCAATTTGTTGCATATAAGTGTCCAATAGTGGAAGATTGTCATTTGGCACATCATACTTGATTGCAATAATGCGTTCAAATATATCATCTTCTTTTAAAACAGACATAGGCATTCCTTTCGTAACCAAAGTTCGTGCTTTTGAGTATAAGTAGAGAATGATTTTCATCATTTTTTTTTTTTTTTCCTCTGCGTGGAACGCATTTTGCTGTAGAAAACCAAGTCGAATTACTTTTGCGATTTCAAGCGTTAGCTTTTGGTCGTCAGGCAATACATCACTACCAATGAGTTTTACGATTTCCATTAGGCTACTTTCTTGATTTAAAAGTGCTACCAAACGGTTGCGATAATCTATGAATTTTGGGGAGAGATGATCATTAAACCACCCACTTAAATCGGTCAGATATTCGCTATAACTTGTAAGCCAATGAATAGCTGGAAAATGACGTGCATAAGCTAGGCTTTTATCAAGCCCCCAAAAGCAACGCACAAAGCGTTTTGTATTTTGTGTTACTGGTTCGGAAAAGTCACCACCTTGTGGAGAAACAGCTCCAATGATGGAAACGGAACCATCTGTACCATTTAAGTTATGCATAAGTCCAGCTCGTTCATAAAATGCAGAAAGTTTTGAGGCAAGGTACGCAGGGAACCCTCTTCTGCAGGCATTTCTTCTAAACGCCCAGACAATTCACGAAGAGCCTCTGCCCAGCGCGAGGTAGAGTCAGCCATAATTGCTACATCATATCCCATGTCACGATAGTATTCTGCAAGGGTCAAACCTGTGTAAATACTAGCCTCACGTGCAGCCACAGGCATATTTGAAGTATTGGCAATTAAGGTGGTTCTATCCATCAGCGGATTGCCAGATTTTGGGTCGATTAATTCTGAAAATTCTTCCAAAACTTGTGTCATTTCATTTCCACGTTCGCCACAACCGATATAGATGATAATATCTGCGTCGGACCATTTTGCAATTTGATGTTGTGTCATGGTCTTTCCAGTGCCAAAACCACCAGGTATGGCAGCAGCACCGCCCTTTGCGAGTGGAAACATGGTATCTAAAATACGTTGCCCTGTGATAAGTGGAACAGAGGCAGGAAAACGATGGCTAGTAGGTCTGGCAACACGAATAGGCCATTTTTGTGTCATGGATAATTCGCGTGTGGAGCCATCGGAGCATTTTATAATTACTAACGTATCATCAATCGTGTACATTCCATCTGAAACAATATGCTCGACAATACCGTTTACATCAGGAGGAATCATACACTTATGCATAATTGCAGGGGTTTCGGGAACTTCTGCAATGATATCGCCACCATGTAATTCATCACCAACGTTTACAGTAATATGAGTGTTCCATTTTTTGCTACGGTTTAGCGAATCAACACTGGCACCACGTGTGATGTAGTGACCACTATTTTCTGCAATGCGATCAAGTGGGCGTTCGATACCATCAAAAATATTATTTAAAATACCAGGTGCTAAGGTGACAGATACAGCATTGCCAGTTGCAACAACGGTATCATTTGGGCGCAAACCAGCAGTTTCTTCATAAACTTGTATGGTGGTCGTATTCTTATCTAGAGAAATAACCTCACCAACTAATTTTTCCTCTCCGACATATACCATTTCCGACATCATAAAATTTGTTTGGCCTTTTAGATAGATGACGGGTCCGTTTATTCCATAAATGGTTCCTGTTTTAACCAACGTTCATTCCTCCTAAAAATTGAAAATTGTTATACTGCGTATCTAACATACCAAGAAAAGAATGGTCGATTAAAATGTTACGACTTGGAATTGTAGCACGAATGCCACCGATAAAATCTTCTTTACTAATTGTAAGTTTCAATCCTGTAGCTAATTCCAAACTGGCCTTTCTTGCAGAATCACTGGGGTTTAGATAAATGGTAAGTGTTTCTTTATTTGCAAATTTAGCTGCATTTATCATATGTGTACATAACAAATCACCGTATGCCTCGCTTTGCATATATTCTTGCAAGAGCGTGCGTACTTCTACAAATAATTTATCCTTTAAAAATATTTGACGCTTACCAAGAGAGCGTTTAAATTCGACCTGTGCCCTTGTAGTTGCCCCCCCGCAGCAATTTTTGTTTTCATTTGTTTTTCTGCCTCTAGGGCGTGCTTATTATAGAGTGATTCAAGTGCTTTTTGGTGAGTATCCAAAATTTGATTGCCCTCACCTCGCGCCTCTGTCATAGCAACTTCTTGTATATGTACAACTTTTTCTTCTATTGTCATAAAACATTCCTCATATTGTGTGTTTCATTTTACAATTTCAGTCCGATAGCCTCATTTATATAGGAAGTAATAAAGTCAGCCTTACGTCCAGTTCCGTGTCTATCTGGTATTTCAATTAATAGGGGGAGTCTCCTTTTTAGCTTGATTTCATTAAGCAAATCAGGAAATTCACGACCAAATTTCTCGGCGAGCAATACAATGCCAATGGAAGTATCATTCATGGCAAGCTCAAGTGCGTCTTTTAGTTTTTGTTTATCGTGTACGATAACGCCATCTACACCAGCTAATCGCATTCCTGTAAGTGTATCTACATTATCGCTGATTAAAAACATCTTCATCTTATAAGTTACCCAAAATCATGAAAGAGATAATCAAGCCATAAAGGCAAACACCCTCTGCAAGTCCTACGAAAATCAAAGATTTTCCAAGTATACTAGAATCTTCGCTGATGGCACCTAATGCAGCAGACGCAGCACTTGCGACCGCGATACCACCGCCGACACAAGACAAACCAGTAGAAAGACCAGCAGCTAGGTAACCCAAGCCAGTGGCATTTGAAGTGGCGTCAGATACAACTTCTCCTGCAGCAGATGCATTTCCACTGAACATGAAAATCGTTGCAAAGACAAAGGTACTGAAAAAGAAGAAAGCATTTGCACCCAATGCACGCTTATAACGTTTTTTGCTTTTTACACCCAAAAGATAATAGCTAAATGGAATGACAATGCTTAAAAGTAAAGTTACGATTAAAATTAATTTTGTTGCGAAATTCATAATGAACCCTCCTTGAGATTACGTTTCTTTTTGACTTGTTTTTCTTTCGTCTTGTACGGCTCAAAAGCACGGCCAGAACCACTGTAGAAACGACTAAACATTTCGTAATATTCTAAACGCAGTACTTGGATACCTACAACCAATCCCTCCAAAGCACATACGAAAATGTTGCCGAGTATAACTGCAATCCAGTTGATACTATCTGAATCAGCACCTGCGAGCATAAGTACGACATGCATCATTGCAGCGTGGCTAACGGCAAATGCACCAATACGAACAAAGGATAATGTATTTGAAAAATAGCTTAAGAGTATTTCAAATAATTCAAAAAATGTCTGTATGACGAAAAGTGCTTTTCCACCTTCTGGTTTTGCTGATTTTTTTTCGAGTTTCTTTGTAATCGGCTCTTTTAGGGCAATGACAAGTAGTGGCAGCCCAAACATCACTGCAAGTAGAATGCCAGCAGGGAGCTTTTTGCCAGTCATAAATAGAAGAATGGTGGCAACAGCACTTCCATAAAATATCAATCCAGCGATACCATTTGCGTCAAACCAAGTGCTGCCCACATCGCGAGAACGAATCGCATTTAGAATATGAAATAGCATGGATAACAAAATGATTAGCATACCAAAGGCAACGGATATGATAAACACAGTATTTAACTTCCCGATAAACGGTAGGGTAGTCATATGCGAAATCGGGCGTATCCAGTGCGCCTCAATAATATCTTCAAACCCAAAGACACTGCCGAACATAAAGCCGAAAAATGTAGAAAAAGTTCCAGCTAGTGCAATGATACCAGCAAGAGGTATCTTCTTTATAAAGTAAATGAGAGAGCCTATCAACACAAGGCACAATCCCTGTCCAACATCACCAAACATAAAACCAAAGATAAGTATGTAAGTGAGGGCGACGAAAATCGTCGGGTCCATTTCGTTATGGTTTGGTAAGCCATACATTTGTATAAATAATTCAAAAGGTTTGAATAATCTCGGGTTCTTTAATTTTGTCGGTGGTGTGCCAAAATGCTGTTTGCGATTTTCTTCAACGACAACAACGACATCTTCATCATTCTTTGTCTCGGCAATGAATGCATCGGCATCTTTTTCCGCTATCCAACCACATAAAATATAAAGTTCATCTTCGTCATATTGTATTCTAGCAGCTAGTTTTCTAACCTCAAAATTCTGCGAGAGTTCTTCTAACTTTTGTTTGGAACCGATAATTTTATCTGCGCGTGAAAGGAAGATTTCGGAAATCTGTGTTTCTACACTAGCTATTTTTTCTTCGATTTCTGCCATATCACTTTCCAATTTATGAGTAGCCTCTAAAGGAGTGCCGTACGCCTCATCGGGCAAGGTGATATTTTCAAAATGCAATGCCTTTAAGGTACCATCAGACTGAAACGCCTCCATATTCGCGACGAAATAGGAGCCATACACATAGTTAGAATCTCTGCCTCCCTCAATAAAGATAACCCCTAAAGTATCGTAGAGATATTTTTCTAATTTCTTGTAAAAATCAATCGGAATACGTCCAAAGCGGGCCTTGATGTATTTGTATTTCTGCACTTGATTTAAGTCAAAATCTAAAGAGTGGAACGGAGCGATAATTTTCAAATGCTCTTGTAGTGTCCCTTTAGATTTTTTTAGGGTATCAAGTTGCTCTGATAAATCTAAAAGTTTTTGATTACAGAGACGAATCAAATCGATAATCTCATTTGTTTCAAGGGAGGTGTTTGGTATGACGGCGGAGTCTGTCAAATATGCCAAAAACCGATTCAGTTTCGCCAAAGGGTCCTTATAAGGGTTCAAGTCAACAAATGGCAATAAATTTTCGGTAGTTCTAAGTTCTGTTATGGCGTGTTCTAATTGAATTTCGTATTTTGATAAATAGTCCCGTACTACACGGTCTAAGTCAGGTCTTGGACCAGAGATATTAATAAATTTCATTTTTACAATCATGGTGTTATACCTCCCACATAGGCTAGTGTTTCGCTAGGCGATAAGTTATAACGTACGCACTCTAAAAGAGTGGTTAATCTTTGGATTTCTCTTTCTTTTAAAAAGAGGTACGTGCTTACAACGGCAATAGAATGTGGATCTCTCCTGCGATTAGTTAAATATAAATGGTGCATGAAATCTTCATACATATGTTCTAATGGTGTATCTTTTTCAAAATCATAACGCTTTCCATAATAGGTCTGCTTGACCAAACTGATAAATTCAGTAATTGTCGGTGATTCTACCAATGTTCGCATTGTCTTTGTATTAATATGGTGCGAAATAGGTATCAACAATGCATAAATATCAGGTGGCAGCATATTGTCATATTTTTTAGAACGGTATATCCATTGAAGATTTAGTAGGTCGATTTTTGAACCATAGTTATGCGTAAACAGTTTTAGTTCTTGCTTTTGCAAAACCAGTTTACTCTTTTTCCAAACAGCAGAGAAACTATAAAGTTCAAGTGCGAGGTCATAGTCAAACAAAGTTGCAACACCTGACTCACGAATCAAATGTAGGGGTTCGTAATATTCGGTTCCTTTTAAATTATCAATGAACTCGTGAATAGATTTAGAAGTAATTAGTTGGTCGATGGATAATTGAGAAAATCGATCAAAAAATGGTTTCTTATAATCTAAATCAAAAGGGAATTCATAATGATTGAAAATGATACGTAGGCAGTAGTTGATTAAATCGATTTCAAGATGTTTCAAATAAAGCTTTAGAAATTGCTTTTGTTGCATACCTGCGAATCGATACAATTTGGTGTAATCATTATAAAATGATAAGATTAAGAGTTTTTCGATATTTCCACGATGAATCAAGTCTGCGTTTAAGTTGGAAAAAACGGGATTATACGCTGGCTTATTCAATAAGTAAGAAACAATATCGGAAGTTTGTGGTAGAGAGGCGATATTTCGTATATCGTTTTCTGTTAAAAGTTTTGCTTGCATAGCACGGACCTTTGTTATTAATCCACTGTATGCTAATAAATTTCCCATGAATTTACACCTCAGTCATATGGCTCAAAATCGCTTTCGCATAATGAGAGTGATTTTGCTCGTAATCCTGCTCTAGGGCAGAGAGGACATTTGTATTTTTTGTTTCTTGTGATTTTAAAATAGAGGACATCTTCGCCTCTAAGTCTGCATGAATTTCAGCAATTTGTGCATTAGTTTTGGCGTCTAAGTCAGCGTCAAAGGAATTACGTTTTTCCTGCATAACCTTTTCTAATGAGGCCTTTTTGAGTTTTGCTTCTGCGACGATGGCAGTAGCAGCATGTTCGATTTCAGATAATTTAGATACGACAGAATCCATAACAAGCTCCTCCTATTTATATGAAAAATTTACGTGTCCTAAATTATTGCATTCGAACATTATAGCAGAAAAAATGTAGAAGAACAATATGCGGAGAAATATTTTGTGAAAAAGTTCACAAATCGTGGAAATATAAAATGTGTGAAGAATCATGGGAACGCAAAATGCGTGGAGAATCATGAAAATGCAAAATGTGTGAAGAATCATGAAAATACAAAATGCGCGAAGAAACATGGAGACTCAAGATATGCGAAGATTGACAAAAACCAAAATCAAAGTATAATGTTATCAATACTATTG
>JGI994J12354_10005925_pt1 | contig 10353 bp, 12 predicted proteins | sample IntmicLarv3ML3BL_FD_12354 | JGI IMG/M metagenome (IMG submission 12354)
CGGGTGTGTAAGCGCGGCAACGCGTTGAGCTGACCGATACTAATAGGCCGAGGGCTTGTTCGCTAACGAAATATCGCATAGGTTGGAAGAAGAATTGCGTTTTCCAGCATGAGTACAAGAGATGTCGTGGTTTGGCATTAATGTACCGACATGCAAGAAGCATTTAACAATTCTTGTTTTCGATGCACGATGTTTCGCTGCAAGAGATGACATGAAGTAAAAAACAGACGCGATGTTGCGATATGAGCGTAGCGAATATCGAAACGCACGGTTTACGCAGTAAGTCGTAGCGGAAGTTTTTGCATCAGGTTATCACTTGGAAAGAACGATGAAAAAATTCAAGAAAACAAGCGCGATGATGAGCACCTGCACAGCGGGTAACATCAAACGAATGCTGCAAAGCAAAATCTGTAGCGATTGTTTATCCTTGAATCATCGCCGAGAGTAGGTGATGATGTTTAACACATCACTTACAGCGCTTCGTTTGTCCGCTTCTTTTCTTCCTTTACTCTCTATTCAGTTTTCAGCGGGTGATTGAATTTTATATATGCCGATATGGCTCAATTGGCAGAGCAGCTGACTTGTAATCAGCAGGTTTTCGGTTCGAGTCCGAATATCGGCTTTCTGGGAGGGTTCCCGAGTGGCCAAAGGGGGCAGACTGTAAATCTGTTAGTTCATCTTTCGAAGGTTCGAATCCTTCTCCTCCCACTCGAAACATTGTAACAATGAAGAAAGTTAATTGAATATCGTCGCGGGGTGGAGCAGCTCGGTAGCTCGTTGGGCTCATAACCCAAAGGTCACAGGTTCAAATCCTGTCCCCGCAATCATCAAAAAAGCCCTAGGGATCAACGTTTCTAGGGCTTTTGTTATGTCGTAAAAATCATCGAAAATTACTTCTTGTCCTTTATTTGTCCTTTATGCCTCTCTTTTTGTCCCTCGAAACGCGAATATTTCTCCGAGTTTTTCAGCCGCGCGAGCGTTCGCACTTTGTATCTGATGAGTATAAATATTACCCGCTGTGGTGACGTTCGCATGACCTGACCGGCTTGATACCGTCTTAATATCAACCTCGGCGGCAATCATAAGGCTTACATTCGTGTGCCAGAGGCTATGCGGTGTGAAGTAAGGGAGGCTATGAGCATCCAGAAACTTCACGGTGTAATCCGTCACGCTGTCCGGGTGCATCATGCCGCCATTCTCGCGGATGAAGAGCTTGTCCGTCTCTACCTACTTATCCCCATTCAATAGCCGCTGCTTGAGCCACCATGTCCGATAATCCCGTAGAAGTTTTACTGTCCCCACGTCCACAGAGAAAACACGTGCGCTGCTCTTGTTTTTCGGCGGCTTCTCTATCAACCGTCCTTTATGCAGCTTCCCGTCATCGTCGGTATATTCATGCCGTGGGGAGGATAAATATTGAACCGTGCGACGGATCGCGATTACCCCGGCGGTGAAGTCAATGTCTGAACATTCCAGCCCGACCAGATTCCCTCGCCGTATGCCGGTGTATAGGAGAAGAAGAGCCGTCCGCCACTTGATAGGCGCACCTGTGAGGGCTTCCGCAAGGCGTAGCGCGTCCTTCTCGTCCAGATAGGCAACTTTCCTTCTGCTGCACCTTTGGCGGCGTGGCGAGGCTGGAAACGTCGCGCGGCGTGTATCCCTCGCTGAGAATGACGCTTATAAGCCGGTGGTGGTGCATGACGGTTTTACTAGACAAGCCGCCGCCTGCGCGTTTGTTTAAGCCAGGTTCCGCGAGGTTCTTGTACAGCTCTTGCAGGTGCATCGAGCGCATGTCCGCAAGCTTGAGATGACCTATGGCGGCGTTGATACGGGCAAGCAACGAGTCGTAGCGGATGAATGTAGAGGGCGCAAGCGTCGCCTCGTTGATGTTCATCCACACGTCAGCATAATCCGCAAAACGCATATGCCCGTCCGCAACAAGCCCGCTACGACATTTATCCTCGAATAGTACGGCTTGACGCTCCAGCTCCTTTGTAACCTGTCGTTCCGTCATGCCCGGCACTGGTTTCTATGATTTTGTCTTGACAATCTGGCGACCCTGCGAGTTGTAGCCGAGGGATACGCGGGTCTGGTATACGCGGGTCTGGTATACGCCGTTGCGCTCTCTGATTGTGGGCATGGTTAGTCCTCTGTGGGTAGAGTAGCGTCGCTTGGTTCTTACAACATTGCTGCTAGGATATCTTCCCCATACAAATCCTCTAACATTCTGTGTGTTTCTAGAAATCCCTTAAGAGTTTCTTCTGCTTGCACAATTCTTACTGGTGAAAACGTGGATAGCAGCTCCGCCACCCTTTTTCGGTTGCCTGGATGTCTATTGGATGAAGTCTCTACTTGCGCGCCGGGAGTTGCTCCCAGTGTTAACGGAACCAAACTAGAAACAGGTACGCCTAGTGCATTGGCTATTTTCCTAGCTGCTCACTACTGGCGGGCTTATCTCTTCACGTTCGTATCGTGCAATAGTGTTCCTGTGAACTCCAACCATCATTGCTAACTCATTTTGAGACAAACCCTCTTTTTTTCTGGATTCTCTAAGACATGCGCCAATATCCAACTTTATCACCTCATTCACAGTATATCGCTTTTGAACAAAATATGGTACACTTGGAAGGAGGACAAGCAATGATAATCAATATCAGTAAGATGCAGCTCATAATGCTTGACAAAGGCTGGAACTATTCAGCACTGGCAAAGGAGAGCAACGTATCACGCAGTACAATATCGGCTATGGTAAACGGTAAAAAGCCGAACCCGCCGACACTAAGAAAACTAGCCGCCGCGCTTAACGTCAGCCCGGCGGAGCTGGTGGAGGAGGGATAAGTTATGGCACGTATGCGAATCATCCCGGAGGCAATCCGGCATATCAAATCCACAGACCCGGATACAGCCATCACGCCGCACGCGTTGCGTATGTTGATACTGTCCGACAAATTCCCGCATGTGCCGATTGGCAACAAGCGCCTCGTGGACGTTGACCTGCTGGAACGGTTTCTGTCTGGCGAGTACGTACCGCCGGAGAAAATGCCGGGGTATGGGACAGTACAGCGGACGGTGGGTGAATGTCTGGCAATTACAAAAACATCCTGCAAGAGCTAAAAGCCCTTAATCAATGGGTAAATTGGGGCATTGACGCGGACAAGCCGAAAATACCGTTCAAGCCATCCAGCACGAAACCAGCCAAGGCCGAAGACCCGTCAACATGGGGGAGCTATTACGAGGCCGTGAACAGGGTGAAATCGGGACAAGCGCAGGGTATAGGTTTTGAATTCAACAACAACGGCATCTATGGCGTTGATCTCGACCATGTGTTGACCGACGGCAAATTGACCGCCGAGGCCGTTTGGATTGTGGACTTGCTGGACAGCTACACCGAGATAAGCCCCGGCGGGGACGGGTTACATATCTTCATCAAGGCGGACGGCGTAGAACTTCCCCGCAAACAGGCAAAACTACCGACCGAGGGCACGAAAATCGAATGCTACCATGAAAAGCGGTACTACATCATGACGGGCAACGTATACGGCGATTTGAAGCCCATACAGCCCCGTACAGAGCAATTACAAGCTGTAGTGAACCCTGACACCGAAGGAAACACGCGCAGAGGGGCAGGACAAACCCACACAGACAACACCCGATAATCCCGACCGGTACAAGCTTGACAATGATTTTTTATTGATTGGTTTGCGGGAAGACAAGGCGCTTATCGCCTACTATCACGGCGGACGGCCAAAGGGAGACGAATCCGGCGACGACATAGGCTTTATGAACAAGCTGGCTTACTGGTGCAATCACAATACCGCCTTGATGAGGGCGGCGTTTATCAGCAGTCCGTATTTCGGGAAGAAGGATCCAAAGCATCAAGCGAAGTGGAAGCGCGAGGATTACAGCAACGACACTATAGCGGAGGCCATAGCCGGAACGCCCATCACAGCCAAGGACAAGGACGCGCAGTACATGGCAGACCGTAGGGCGGCGACGGTTGAGGGGTTCAAGGATAACCCGTTGGGGCATCAGGGAGCGGCGGCAAAGCGGACAAGCGACGGGTACGCGGTGGAAGTAATCGCGCCGGAGGAGCCGCAGTATATTAAACTATCCGAGGTAGAAATAAAGGTATCCTGTTGTCTGCCTATCATATCACCGAAACATTTATATAATCCAGCCATATCTTTTATGTGGTTTCGGGTGAGGACGTTCAACATATTCGCCGCGTCCTTGCGGTTGTACAAAAACTGAGAACGGTTGGGTTTTTCGTCCTTCGTTTTGCGTGAAAGTATATCCTGTATCATATCGGCAAGGGTGGGCGGCTCGGTGTTCGCCGTTTCTTCTTTCAACCAGCTTTGCAATTTGACAATTCGCGCTTTGAGTTGGCGCAAGTTCCCATTGTTGACTTCAATTTCACGGTTGATATTGCCGCGTTCGGTATGATTTTGTTTTTCCAAAGCGGTATTGCAAAAGTTAGCCCAATCTCGCCGCCGTTCTTCGGCTTTGGTTCGCTCGTTCCAATCGGTAGTAGGTATGGATTTACATTTGTATGAACGCTTTTTTTATCGTAAATCTTCTTGCCGTTTTGGTCTAAAATATATTCCTTTTTCTGTTCGTTTCCCCATGTTTTGGCCTCGTTAAACGAGCGCAGGGTGAGCATGATATGTGCGCCATTAGCTAACGCCAATGGTTAAGTCAAGGCGTTTCCGCGTTGTCGCTGCTCTCATTCTCGTCTGCGTCCTCGTCGTTATACTGCTGGCTTTGCTTGCGGTACATTTCCGCGTATATCCCATCCCGCGCCATTAAATCAATATGGGAACCATATTCCACAATTTTACCGGCAGAGAACACGGCGATGGTATCCGCAACGGTTGAAGCGGCCAAGCGGTGGGAGATAAAAATGGTTGTCTTGTCTTTTGCCATGTTGAAAAACTTCGTATACATTTCGCTTTCGGCTTTTGGGTCGAGATTTGCCGTGGGTTCGTCTAAAATCAATACGGGTGTATCTTTGTAGACAGCGCGGGCGAGGGCTATCTTCTGTGCCTGTCCTCCCGAAAGTTCAATACCGCCGGAATCAAAATTTTTGGTTACATATGTTTCGTAACCGCCAGGGAGTTCAGCTATCCGTTCTTGTAAGCCAACGTCGTTGATTGTTTTTTCAACTTTCCCAATATCGCCGTCTTCATCCATCAATATACTTTCCCTGAGCGTGAATGACAGATTGGCGAAGTCTTGAAATACAGCGGAAATGATTTTATAGTAGTCTTTGTTCGGTATGTCCCAAATATCTACGCCGTTGAGCGTGATTGTTCCGCTTGTCGGGCGGTAAAACTTACACAGCAGTTTTATGAAGGTGCTTTTCCCCGCTCCGTTCATGCCGACTATCACGAGTTTTTCTTTGTTCGATATTTTTATGTTTACGGTATCAAGAACATTTTTATCGCTATTGGGATACGCAAAGGAAACACCTTTGAAAGAAAACTCTATTGCATCGGGGCAAGTGAAACCGGATTCGCCCATAACACGCACGCCGGGTTGATTTGCAGTCATATTGATAAGCTTTTTGTAATCGGACACATTAAGCACCTGTTGCGAATAATGTCCCAATTGCTCTGTAATTGCGGATAGACTTCCTGTAAGCGTCGCGACCGCTGAAAAATACATTGTAAACGCAGCTATCGATATAACGCCGTCAATATATCTTGACGAAAGCATCCATAGAATCACGAACGATTGCAATGCCAGTATTACAGCCGTTATGATGTTATGACAAGCGTGTATGCGAAATGCTTTTTTGTGAATCCCCAGCATTTCGTTTCGATAAGTCACCGTTTTATGCATGTACCAATCTTGCAAATTGTTTAAGCGTATTTCTTTTGCGCCTCCTTCGTTATAATATGACAAATCGAGCAAATATTCAACATATCGACTGTTTTCAGCTTCTGATTTTCTTTGTTTTTTTCGGAAATTATTTTGGATTTGCACGAAAACAATCTTGATGAGTAAGGTCACCGCAACAAGTAGAATAAATAGCCAGTCAAGCGTAACGATTATATAAGCCAGCCCTGCAATGGCAATCATATTTGAAACGATATTTTGCACAAGTCCCATCGCGTTTGTCAATTCAGAGGCTTTGTTTGCCATTTGGATTATATTGCGGGACTTCGGGCTTTCTATATCTTTAAGTTCAACATGCATTGCAATTTTACCGATTTCGTTTCTTAATTTTGATGAAAATGTTACAGCCCGCATATCGCTTTTATTTTTCAAAAATGCATTTGTTAAATGAATTGACAGTAGAATACAACCATAGGTCACTATAACCCGGACGACATCGCTGTAAGGATTGCCATTCGTTAACTGCTCAATAATCACGCGAGGGAAATAGACATATAAAAGTGGCAGCGCCGCGTTTATGGCAATCTGTGGCAACGCATAGACCAAATACAACGGTTCATGCCTCGCGATTATTTTGATTATTTCCAGCGGGGCCGTAAGTTTCGCTATGAACTTATTCATTGATCGCGCCCCCCTTTTCTCTGTAATATCGGGCTTGCGCGTTAAATAAGCCGACGTATGCGCCGTGCCGCGCCATTAACTCGGTGTGGCTGCCGCACTCCGCTATCTCGCCGTCAGACAGCACAATGATTTTGTCGCAGAATTTTGTGCTTGATAATCTGTGTGATATAAAAACGGTTGTTTTGTTTTCGGAAATGTCGCTCAGCTTTGCAAACAATTCGTATTCCGCAATCGGGTCAAGCGCACTTGTCGGCTCGTCCAAAACGAGTGTCTCCGCATCTTTATATATTGCCCGCGCCAACGCCAATTTCTGTCCCTCGCCGCCGGAAAATTCTATGCCGTTGTCGTCCAAAGTTTTGTAAACGGACGTGTCAACACCGTTTATCAAACTGTCTGTTTTGCTTTTCAGCCCACTCTTTTCGATGCTTGAGGCAAACCTCGCTTTATCGTATTCGGTATCTAAAACGACATTCTCTTTCACCGAATAGGCGAACAGTAAAAAATCCTGCAAGACAATCCCGATATGTTTTATGTATTGACGATATGGCATTTCTTTTATGTCAATGCCGTTTATCGTTATCCGCCCCGCTGTGGGGTCGTATATACGGGTCAACAATTTCACGAAAGTGGTTTTACCAGAACCGTTCAAGCCGACTATACCGATTTTTTCACCTTTCTTAATCTCGAAATTTATATTTTTCAAAATGATTTTATCGGTGTTGGGGTAAGTAAATGACACGTTTTCATATTTTATCACCGCGTTTGAAAAATCAAGTTCCCGCTCGCACAAATGATTGCTGGCGGTGATTTCGCTTTGTGTTTCGACTGTATTCTTATATTCGCGGTAAAAGCCAATCGCCGCGCACACTCTGTCAATTTGGGCGATATTGTCAAAAAATCCAAGCAGCAACGACGTAAGTAGGCTGGCCGCACCCAAAAGTATCGTGTAGTCCGCAATCGAAATCTGTTCCGAAAAAACCTGATATGAAAAGTAGAAATACATTAAAACGGTCTGCGCGATGGTGACAACCGCGCTGGCCACATGTATTCTCAAGGATTTTCCGTACAGCGATTTTAATTTGTTAATTTGTGTTTTTAGTATTCCCGCATATTTCCCTGCGACATAATCCTCCGCGTTGTTTATCCGTACTTCTTTTGCAAATTTATATTCTGTCATAACTTTATAAAGGTAATCCAGTTTCCTGTCTTCTTCGACTTTGCCGTTTTGGAAATCAAAATCATTTTTCCGTGTTTTGAAAATCAAAACAATCGAAACCGCAGAAGTGACGGCAATCAATATCAAAAACAACGGACTAAATAAAGTAAGAATAGAAAGAATCCCCGCAAACTGAACGATATATTTAATCAGCCCGCCTATATGGTGCTCATAGAAAGCAGGATAGGCTAACATTGCTTTTCTCCGTAAGTTCATAATTGTTCCATCTTGCGCGTAATGATAATTTACATGGACAGAATCTCTCGAAAAATCGAATTGCGCCAAATTGGAAACCTTGCGCATTGTATTGTTTTCAAGAAATTGCAAAACTTCCCGAGCAATCGCGATACCGAGATGTATGGAAATATAAACAATAATCAACGCGATTACGCGGTTATACGGTTCATTTGTTACAAGCGCGTTCACCACAATGCCTAACCCGATTATATTTATGAGTGGCAGAAAAGCTTGGAAAATATGATTCGCCGCCGTAATTAAGCAATATTTTTTGCTCACGATCCACGAGCGGGATAATAGAAATGCAATATCTAGTATTCGTTTCATCGCGGTCACCTCATCATATGGATACTGTGAGTATACCATGAATTTTTATGTTTTTCAAACAACGAAATGAACAAAAAATTGCAATTGCAAAGCCCAAGCCGAAAAATAGGTGTTTTTTCTTGTAACCGTCGCGGTGCATTTCATGGATGTGGGGGCAAGCTGTTCCCGCTTCAGATAAAACCAACGGCATCATCCCTCCTTTCTTGGCAATAAACAAAAACCCTGTAAACGTCTCGTTTATAGGGTTTTTTACAATTCATTTCAATACGAAGCACTGCGGAATTGAAAAGGAGATGGCAATAGAAACCGTGGGTACAATATTGAAATGTTGTACATGGAGCAGTAGGGCTGGAATGTTTGTATCGTNTATGATATAATAAAAAATAATCACTGGAATTGTTAGCAAAGCGCATGGGTATGGTATGCGGGTAGTAAATNTTGCAAAGGATTATGCAGGCGTAGGAGGGATAGCCATTGTTTACCATGATAATGGCATTGGAAACGGAGCGCGAACGAGGCAAAGCCATTGCGTTGTATGAAAAATATTACAGTACCATGATGTATGTTGCGCAATCCATTCTCAAGGATTATGCATTGGCGGAAGACGCGGTTTCTGAAGCAATGATAAAAATCATACACAATCTTGATAAAATCAACATGGAATTGTGTCACAAAACCAAAGGCTATATTGTTGTAATAGTAAAGCACACAGCGCTCAATCTGTTAAAGAAGCGGAACAACATGCACGAAACAGATGACGAAGCACTTGCCTATATACCGGATGAAAACGGTCAGACGCTTGATAACATCATCAGTGCGGAGAATTATCAAATTATTTTAGATGTCATACTATCTTTACCGGAAAAGCTTTCCTCTGTGCTGTACCTCTCTGCGGTCATGAATTATTCAAACAGTGAAATTTCCACGATGCTGGATATAAAGAAGGATGCGGTGCGCGCGCGGCTTTCAAGGGCAAGGCGCGCTGTTGTTGAAAAGTTAGGTGGTGATATACATGAATAATAAAGTGACGAATGAGATAAAGCTGGACGCGCTTATTGCGGCGGCGGCCGAAGAGGCGCTGCTACAAGAGTTAAATCAAATTCCGGATTGTGATGAGCTTGATAAAATATATAAGCCATCCTCGCAACTTGATAAACGCAACAGAAACCTTATTCATGGACGAAACAGAGCAGCGATGATGCGGAAAACAACCCGCACCGTCGGGCGGATTGCGGCTGTTTTTGCCGTTGTTTTTGCAATCGGAACGATTACATTGTTGAGTGTTGAAGCCTCGCGCAACTATGTTTTGCACACGTTTATCGAGTGGTATGACGATCATATTCGTTTTGATTTCTCAGATGCCAACCATGCAGAAGCGGGGCGCTATATTTTAACATATGTGCCGAATGGGTTTGTTCTGGAGAGTAGTTTGGGAACAGGTGAAGGACGGCTTGAATCATACACTGATAGAGCAGGGGGCAGTATAGTGTTTCAACAGGGTTCGATTCAAGGCGGTCCGGTCAGCGTTGATATTGAACAGGTAAATTACTCTCTTATGAAAATAGGCGATATAACGGCGCATGCTTTCGAAAGGAAAGAAGACAACGGGAGTTCTACAATTCTATGGGTAAAAGGCAACACCGTGTTTGATATCGTGGCGACTGTGGAATTTCACGAAATTGTGACGATGGTTGAAAGTGTTCAAATGAAATAATACGAGTGGAAAAACGAAGCGCTGTGGATTAAAGAGCGGTGAGATAAGACAACATAAAACGGCGAAGATTTTCTTCGCCGTTTTATATTGGCAATAGTGGAGTGGTTTATATGGATTAGGCTGATACGCTGTTAAGACACATTTTGCTTATTTTGTAATCCAATCAATAGGGTTGCCTGGCTCTATTGTTCCGGGACCAACTCCCACTCCGATTACAGTTCCTCCGGGACCATATATGAGTCCTTCTCCTGTTTCCGGGTTGGTAGGCTGGTCGATTTGATATAAATATCCCGTCCTTCCGTATCTGCCGAGTTTGCTTTGGTCATAGTGGTCACTATCC
>JGI994J12354_10005926_pt1 | contig 10352 bp, 6 predicted proteins | sample IntmicLarv3ML3BL_FD_12354 | JGI IMG/M metagenome (IMG submission 12354)
CCAACCGTACAATCTGGCGAATCACACCCGTACTCTTCACCTCTATCATAATAGACCTCTGAACATGGTCCACAAGGGCCACTTCCATGTTCCCAAAAATTGTCCTCTTTTCCAAAACGAAAGATACGCTCTGGTGCAATTTTAATGTCTTGGTTCCAAATATCCCACGCCTCTTGGTCCTCTACATAAACAGATGGATACAATCTATCTGCTGACAGACCAACTACATTTGTTAAAAAGTCCCACGTCCAAGCAATCGAATCTTTCTTAAAATAATCCCCAAATGAAAAGTTTCCAAGCATTTCAAAGAATGTACCATGTCTTGCCGTTTTCCCTACATTTTCAATATCGCCTGTACGGATACATTTTTGGCAAGTCACCATACGCTTATTTGGTGGTATCTCCTGTCCTGTAAAATAAGGTTTTAACGGTGCCATACCCGAATTGATTAATAATAAACTTTTATCGTTATGAGGAACCAAAGAAAAACTTTTCATTGCAAGATGTCCCTTGCTTTCAAAGTATTCCAAAAACATTTTTCTTAGTTCATTTACTCCATATTTTGTCATAATTTCCTCCGTTTGTATCGTATTTATCTTTGTATCATATTCATATTTGTAATCGCTTACGCAATATTATACGCAAGTATGTTCTTTGCGTACACCAAGTATTCTAATTATATGTATCTATCTAGGCTTTGTCAATTTTTTATCGCTTTTGCCATATCTTTTTCTGTTTTTATAGATGTAACGAAAGAATACATTTCGTTTTCTTCCACTGTAACACCAGCAATAGAAAAACCGCCAAAATCAAGATTCATCTATCTCCTCCTTGATTTTGACAGTTCTTTATTCGCTAATTCTTCCTTTGTTATCTCATCTTTCATCATCGGCAATCGTAAAACCACCTGCGTATACTCTGATATTTCACTGCTCACTTCCATTCCATAAGCCAAACCATATTGAAGTGTAATGCGTTTTTGAACATTGCTCATTCCGATACCAAACATTCCTTTTGCATTCCCATGTTCTGTCGTCATAACGGTTGTGATTCTCTCAAGGGTCATGCCATTACCATTATCTATAATTTTAAAAATCAACACGCCCGCCTCTTGATAAGCACTTATCTCAATATTACAATCACTTTCTTTTCCATCAAAGCCGTGAATAATCGCATTTTCTAAAATCGGCTGTAAAATTAATTTTAATATTTTGCAGTCTAAAATATCTTCTGCAATATGAAATTCAACTGAAAACTTCCCACCGTAGCGAATCTGCATTAAATATATATATTCACGAATCATTTCTATTTCTTCTTTAACTGTAATTTCTTTTCCTTTGGTAAATGTTGTATTTAAAATTTTAATTAGAGCATTTGCCATTTTTTCAATACTCTTGAACTTTGCCACAATCGCCATAAAACGAATCGCATTTAGTGAATTAGAAATAAAGTGTGGGTTGATTTGTGATTGCAGAACTTCCATTTCAATTTTCATTCGTTCTTGCTCTTGTTCTTGAATGCGCCGAAAGAAAATCGTTACAAACCCTATAAATAATAACAATATCGCAAACATAATCAGGAAGAACACTGCTGATACCATGTCTGCCTCCTTGAGCACTAAATTATAATCGGATAGATTGATGATTTTCCAGTTCAACCCTTGAATATCTACCTCATAAGGCGTAATGAGCATTTTTGTTCCATCAACGACATCTTGATAAGACTCACCATTTTCGAACGTTTTTGTCAAATAAGAAATATCTTGAACGAAATGTCCCTCTAGCTCTTTTTTATCACTCATCATGATAAGCCCGTCACCATCAACAATTAACATATTACCACGATGACGATTCTCCTTAAGTTCTCTCTCCTGCTCCAAAGCATGTGTAAAATAGGATAATTTCACTAATTCCACTTGCGTTTGCGCCATCTGGTCATCTACACTATATGCTAAATCAATCGTATAACGTGTTTTCGAATTACTGACCGAACCTTTTTTAATGCCAAGAACATTCACCTTGCCATTATTTTTCAGCGTCTGCTGATACCATTTTTGTACTCTGGCTTGTTGATCGCTCTCAACCATGTTATTGCGGTAGTAATAGCTTCCTTTATCATCAAAAAATACAACAATAGAGCCTATTTCACTACGATATGAAAATGTGTAATTAAGTTCCAAACTCAACTGACTTGCCAGTTGCAATCTTTGAATGCTATCCTCACTTGTATGCATATCTGAGGCTAAATTTAACAATTCTGAATTATTTACCAAGCATATGGACGCCAAAAGGAGTGATGAACCATGTATTTCATTATACAGTGCATCTGCAATGTTCTTTTCTTTTTGTACAATATATTCCACATAATTATCTACTACAATCTGTTGATATACTGTTTTTAAAACAAAGAAAATAGCACTTACTGGAGCTACTACCAGCAAAGTGAACCAGATAAGAAATGAAGTCATTAGCTTTTTTCTTTCTGCCATGAGCGCCTACTCCTTTTGAAATTAGTATGTTACTCTTTTACTGCACCACTTACAATCCCTGCAAAAATATATTTTGTAAATACCAAATACAATAATAATGTTGGAATCATCACTACAATAACACATGCTGCTAACGTTTGCCATGCCCCTTTTAAAGCTCCACTATAACTCATTAACATTGTCGTTAATGTTTTCAGTCTTTCACTTGGCATATACAAGTATGGAATATACATATCATTGATAATATCTACCGCCTTGATAATGGATAATGTTGCTGTTGCTGGCAACAGCAATGGGAAAATAATTTGAATATATGTTCGAAAATATCCACAACCGTCCAGCCTTGCACTTTCATCAAGAGATACTGGAATTTGATTGATAAACTGACGATAAATATATAATTGCATCAAATCACTACACGCATAAATAACCATTGGAGCTGCTAGTGTATTATAAAGACCTAGCGAACTAACTACTTGAAAGCGTGCAATTTCAGTCACATTTGATGGCACTAACATTCCAAGTAAAAATAAGGCATATACAAATGCTTTGAATCTAAAGTTAAACCGTTCCAAAGTATACGCCGTAATTGAGCCAATTAAAACATTAATAATTACAGAAACACTCACCAAGAGGAACGAATTAAAGAAACTCACCCCCAACATTCCCTCACTAAATACTTTCTTATAATTTTCAAACGTGATATCCTTGAGTGCTGGTGGTAATAAGGGTGATATCGTTGATATCTGACCTGCATCTTTTAAAGAGGCAAATAATGTAATTAAGATTGGCAGAAAGACGACGATGGTTATGGTTATAAAAACTATATATTTCACTATGTTGATACTTATTTTTTTCATCTATCATCAATCCTTTCTAAATAGTTTTACAATCCTACTTTGCGTAAGCGTAATCACAATGATTAAAAACATAATAGTAATTCCCATCGTTGACGCCATGCCGAAGTTATTATACTTAAACGCTGTATCGATTGTATATAATGAAAATGTGCTACTAGCATAACCTGGCCCTCCACTGGTAATAACAAATGGAATATCAAATACTTGCAACGCGCCTCGAACATTTGAAAACAACACAAAGTCTAGGACGATTGTAATACCTGGTAATAATATAAAACGAAACTTTTGCCACGAATTCGCGCCATCTATGACTGCTGCCTCAATAGTTTCTTGTGGCAATGACTGCAATGCAGCTAAAAATAATACAATGTGATAACCCGAATATTTCCAAATCGAAATGGCTGCTAATGAATAATTTACGATTTTGGGATCACTAAGCCAATTCTGAATAAATCCCTCCATTCCTAACATTTTTAGCAATTCATTTAATCCTCCATTAACAGGAGAATAAAAGAACGAGAACGCATATGCTATTGCCACTCCATTAATGATGTATGGCATAAACGTCGTTGTCTTGAAAAATTTTGAACCTCTAAATTTTGTATCCAGAATGATTGCTAAAATTATTTCTACTGGAATCACCAATAAATGAATAAAAAAATAAAGTCCATTATTCTTTAATGATATCCACAAGTTTGGAGAATCAAATAACATCTCTTTATAGTTTTGCAAGCCAATAAATGTCTTTGTTAATGAAATCCCGTCCCAATCAGTAAAACTCATTCTTATCAATTCAATGATGGGATACACAACAAAGCACAAAAGCAAGGCAACTGGAACTATAAGAGCCAACGTAATAAAACGATTACGTTCATTAAAAATCAATTTCTTCACGATCATATCCCTCTTTCCTATTACGAGAAGAGCTTCTCACAACTGTCCTGGAAGCTCTTTTTCTTTTCTATTCTTTTCTTTTATAAACTCTCTCTTGCCGCTTTCCACTGTTCGTTCAATTCCTCAAAACGCCCATCTAAATCAAAATCTTGTGTCATCATTTCCGTTCCCAATTTTTTATAATCAAATTTGATTTTTGTAACAATACTATTGAAATCTGTTCCTCCACCATCATAGAGGATAATTTTTGTATCTTTTTGACGCTCTACCGCCTCCATAAGGGACGCTCCTAATTCAACCTCAACACCCTCAACCGTTGGTAGATACCCTAACTCTTGAATATAATCTGGATACCAATTTTCACCGAAGTAAAACTCGGCAAAGTTCTTAGCCATTTCCACATTTTTAGAATCTTTGCTAATTGTCAAAAATTCATCTGCTTGACTAATGGTTACAAATTCATCTTCTTTCGTATCCCTTGTTGGCAAATAAAATGTTCCCAAATCACTTTCTGCCTCTGGCGCTGCTGCTATGATATCTGCATATGCCCAAGCACCTGCCATAATCATGCCTGCTTGCTTTTGTGAAAACATAGCTCTTGACTGGTCAAAACCGATTCCTTGAGGGTCTGTACCTAATACTTGCTCATTATATAAATCTTGAATCTTATGATAAGCTTTATGAATCGCGCTCCCATCTGCAAATGGTTCATCTTCTGTTGCCATTATATTCCAATATTGCCCGTCTTGCGCCTCTAATGATGGCATATATTCTGTCAATGGATAGGTTGGCCATTCATCTTTGCCACCCATTGCAATCGGTGCAATTTCTGGTTTCTTCTCTTTGATAATTTTTGAAACCTCAATCAGTTCTTCCCATGTATCTGGCACTTCTACTCCACATTCTTCAAAAACACTCTTCCAGTAGAATACAAACTCTCTTGATGATGTCGCTGGAATTCCTTTAATTTCATTGTTTACGCTGTACTCTTTCGCATACAAATTTGTAGAAACTGCGTCTAAGTCATCTAACGCTGTTAGATGTTCTCCAAACATAGAAATAGCCGTTGGTTTAAAGAACATAATATCTGGTAACGAATTTGATGCTGCTCTTATTTTCATTGCATTTTCAAAAGCACCACTTTCTTGGAATTTTTCAATTTCAAACGTTACATTTGGATACATTTCATTAAACTTCTTTTCCATTTCTAGTGACTCAAATAACGCCTGTTGAGTTACATCTGAACTCGCAATCGTCAAAACGATTTTTCCGTCACCACTATCCGTCGATGTGCCTCCACCAGTTGATGCACCACCACATGCTGTCAATAGCATACACGATACCGTTAGAACAGCCGTTGCAAACCACAATTTTTTTCTTTGCATAAAAAAACCTCCCTATTTGTATAAAATCATTGTGTAACATAATTTTATTATAGAAAGATTTTTTTATGATTTCCATGATATATGCTCCGATTTTATTGAGGTTTTCTATGGTGATTACGATATCTAAGTGGTGAAAAACCTGTCAATTTCTTGAACACTCTACTAAAATGTTCTACATTTGCATAACCGATACGATTGCAAATATCATACATTTTAAAGTCTGTTGTTTCTAAATATTTCTTCGCTTTTTCTATTCGAATTGATGATATATATTCCGAAAAATTTGTTCCCACATATTTCGAGAACTGCGCACTAAAGTAATTTTCACTTAATGAAACATATTCACTGACTACTTTAAGTGGTAAATCTTTGTCATAATTTCTGCGAATAAACTCTTGTGCTTTTTCTATCTGGCTTTTCGTTCCTGCACTTTGCCTCTCTTTGAAAAATGCCAATATCCAATGAACCATATTGCCAATCCATATGTTAATCTCTTCTGCTGTTTCAAAATTTTGAATCTTTTCATAAAAATTCAAATCTTTGCCAAAAACCTCTTCGCTGGAATATCCTGTATCATAGAGAAATTTATTAATGTGAAAAATGACTTCCAGATAACCATCATAGATTTTCCCTACGCTATCAGCAGATGTTTTGCTAATCAATGCCAAAATTTCTGCTAGTTCTTTGTCTACTGCACTTTTCGAATTCATCTCCATTGCCTCTAACAATCTGCTTAGGTCCCGTTCTGCGCGTACTTTTTGACCGCTGATTACTTGCGTACGTGTCCATGCATAGATGGATTGATTTTTCCCTAATACAAAACGCAAACTAGCATTTTGGTCTGCCTCTTTGCAAAGTTTTTGTACCCCTCTTATATTTCCGCGAGAACTAACACCAATCGTTACTTTAATATTGCTATAGTGATTCAGATTATATCTAATGCGATGAGTAAGCTCGTCTATCGCCTCCATATATGCTTGCATTCCCACTTCTTCCATCGATACTAACAATAGATATTTACTTTCTGATAATGCCCACGCTTCACCTTTCCTGTCATCATTCCACATCTGATTAATCGTATCACAGACGAGCGTCTTTAAACTCCCCATGCCCTCCATTCCATATTTTTCTTTCACTTCTAAGAAGTCATCAATTAATATGGAACATACCGTAATCGATTCAATGTTCAGAGCTATTTTATATTTTTCCATTTCCTTTTGAGTCACGCTACATTTTTGCATTTCTAATAAGGAAGATAGAAACTTTTTACGCTCATACCACAAATTTCGTGTTTGCTTTTGTTGTGTAATCTGCTGTGTTTCCACTAATTTATTGAGCAATTTCAAGAGATTCTCTTCATTTAAATTATCTTTTAGAATATAATCTTTTGCCCCTAACTTAAATGCTTCACGCACTAATTCGTAATCATTGTAGGAACTAATCACCACTACAATCGGAGGTGTATCTTTTAGCATCAATGCTTTCGTTAATTCCAAGCCATTTAAAATTGGCATAGTAATATCTGTCAATACAATGTCCACTTCACTATGCCTTGCATAAATGCCAAGTGCTTGTTTGCCATTTTCGCCCTCACCAACTACTTGGAAGTTGCAATCTGCATTATTGATAATTTCCTTGATGGTTAAACGAACAATCATTTCATCATCTACTGTCATTATATTATACATTACGTTTCCCTTTACTTCTGCCTAGATACAACACTTTAGCCTATCTTAGAGCAGACTATCTCAAGATTTTCTTTGCATATTCCACCGATTGCATCGCATCTTTACCATAAAAATCTGCCCCTATCATATCTGCATATTCTTGATTTAAAACTGCTCCACCAACCATCACCTTGCATTCTGGCTTTTGCTCTCTAATTAAACGAATGGTTATTTCCATATTCGTAACCGTTGTCGTCATTAAGGCACTCAAACCGATTAGCACAATCCCCTCTTGTATCGCCGTATCTACAATTTTTTGAGGTTCTACATCTTTTCCTAAATCTAGAACTTCAAAACCATAATTTTCTAGCAAAACTTTTACGATATTTTTTCCAATATCATGGATATCGCCTTTCACTGTTGCCAGTATCACCTTGCCTGCCTGTCTTTGCTCTTCTCCATTTTCTCCCATGTGTGCCTTTATTGCACCAAATGCAGCTTTTGCAGCTTCTGCACTCATCAAAAGTTGTGGTAAGAATACCGTCCCCTCTTCAAAACCTTTCCCTACGGTGTCTAGTGCTGGAATTAGCATAGACTCAATAATGGCAAGTGGTTCTATTTCCTGCAATGCTTGCTGACTTAAGAATAGCGCATCTTCTCGTAATCCTTTTTCGATTGCGGTGTAGAGTGTCATCTCTTCACTTGGCATCTTGTTCTCTTTTTGCTCTATTGTTTTATCTTTATAAGCCTCAATATAGTTCATACAATTATCATCATAATTTTGTAAAGCGCAATACGAATAATATGCGTCTTTCATTCCCTGTGCTAGTGGATTGATAATCCCAACACTTAAGCCAGCATAAAGTGCCAGCGAATAAAAATGGCTGTTTACCACTGCCCTACTTGGTAATCCAAAAGAAATATTCGATACCCCAAGCACCGTATGTACACCCACCTCTTTTCGCAGCCTTGTCAATGTCTCTAACGTCACTTTGGCACCATTTGGCTCAGAACTAATCGTCATGGCAAGTGCATCAACTACAATATCTTTTTTTGCAATGCCATACTTCTTCGCTTCTGCAATGATGTTCTTTGCAATGCGTATACGTCCCTCTGCAGTATTTGGAATGCCTGTTTCATCTAGTGCAAGAGCTATTACCACACCACCATATTTTTGAACAAGTGGAAATACTTCATTCATTGATTCTTGCTTTCCATTTACAGAATTGACCATCGGTTTTCCATTGTAGATACGCATTGCCGACTCCATCGCCTTTATGTCCGACGTATCTATCTGTAACGGCAGTGAAGTAATGCCTTGCAATTCTTGCACGACTTGGGTCAAAACCTGTTCTTCATCAATATCTGGCAGTCCTGCATTGATATCTAAAATATGGGCGCCTTGTTCTTCTTGTGCAATTCCCTCTTTTAAAATCACATCATAGCGTTGTTCTTGCAAGGCTTGTTTTAGCACTTTGCGTCCTGTCGGGTTCATACGCTCCCCTACAATTACTGGCACCTCTCCAATCTCTACACCTGCCCCGTACGCGCCTACAAGTGTTCTATTTTTTTCTGTATTTGGTTTACACTTTTTCGTTCTACAACTTGCAGCTAAGGCTTGTATGTGTGCTGGCGTTGTTCCACAGCACCCACCTAAACACGAAACACCAAGTGCAATCATTTCTTGCATTTCATTTGCAAATGTTTCTGGCTCTACTTCGTAATAAGTCTCACCATCTTTTTGTTTTGGCAGTCCTGCATTCGCTTTCACAACCAAAGGCAAAGAAGTATATGTCGCCATTTCTTTCATAATCGGATACATCTGTTTTGGACCCAAACCACAATTCATACCTAGTGCATCTACACGAAGCCCCTCTAACAGTGCTACTGCTGAAACAATGTCTGCTCCTGTTAGCAATTTTTTCGTTTCATCAAACATAAAGGTTGCAACAACTGGTAACTCTGAATGTTCCTTTGCTGCTAATACTGCTGCTTTCATCTCATATGTGTCACTCATTGTTTCTATGTAGATTAAGTCAGCCCCTGCTTTTACACCTGCCCTTACAACTTGTGCGAATGCATTGTATGCAGATTCAAAAGACAAGGTTCCAAACGGTTTCATCAGTTGTCCTGTAGGACCAATGTCAAGTGCTACATAACGTTTTTGTTCTCCTTGTGCTTGCTCTTTTGCAAGCTTTGCATTTTGTACTGCTGTCGTAACAATCTCTTCTAACGAATATTGGCTAGATTCAAATTTAATCGGATTCGCGCCAAATGTATTCGTTAAAACAATGTGACTGCCTGCCTCAAAGTAACGCTTGTGAATATCTACCAACAAATCTGCCTTTGTGATGTTCCATATCTCTGGATATTCACCTGCTTGCAAGCCTGCCTCTTGTAATAATGTACCCATTGCACCATCTAAGTATAGTAATTCTTTTCCTAAATATTCCGTAAGCATATTATGTTCCCTCCGCTTGTACCTTGATAAAAACTATTGTATCCCAACAAATGCTGTGACAGATTTCGTCGGCACCATCATAAAGCTATCTGTAAGTGTCACTCCGATTTTTTTCTGCGCCTCGACTATCGCTAAAATCTGTTCTTGATACGCAATATTCAAATCACCATATCCTGCACTAAATCTTGGTTTCAATCGCATATTTTCTTTTTGTATATCTTCTCTTTGTATCCGTTCTCTCTGTATCCGTTCTTTTTGCATATACTCTTTTTGCATATACTCTTTTTGCATATACTCTTTTTGCATGTACTCTTTTCGCACTTCTTCTCTGATTGTATCCTCTATATGGTCACAGAGTTCCTCCATCAACGTTGCTGCACACGCTTGCAAAATAACAGCCTTTGCCATGTCAAGCATGGTACATTTGCGAATGTAGGTGTCTATTTCCACCCCTAGAGTCGCTACAAAAATTGCACATCTCGTACACCCCGTTAGATTCTTGCTTAAGTCTTTGCTTTTTATCTGTATACTATCTATCTGCAAAATATTCTCTTCTACTTGCTCAACTTCAAAAAAACGGTAGACAAACCGTTCTCT
>JGI994J12354_10005927_pt1 | contig 10351 bp, 15 predicted proteins | sample IntmicLarv3ML3BL_FD_12354 | JGI IMG/M metagenome (IMG submission 12354)
TCAACACATCAAAGCCCTTCACGATGGGTACGCCGGCGTGTACGACATCAGCAAAGAGATCCGTTCCGATGTCGCCGAGATTAAAGATGTTCTGGAAGTTCATGCCGTACATATCAACGTGTTAGAACACGCTGGGAAATAATAACATTCTCCCTTTCAAGCGTCAGCCCCTTCACCGGGGCTTTTGCTTTGTCCTGCGGCATTTGGTTCACCCCCTATGCCGGTTCTGGTTGCCCCTCCGTTCGCGGAGGGGTTATGCTGGTTCGATTTTAGTTGCGGTTTAGTGCATAATGCGGTAGAATTATAGTGGATTTTATATAAGGAGCGTGATTGCATGAATTTCGATATACATAAAATTTACAAGGACGGCGACCCCACAACAACCATTCTTGAACTCCCGAAACCAAACGCGTGTCCCCACTGCGGAACGAGTAATGATTCGTCGCTCATCTCCAAGCAATCCGTGCCTTACGACAACGGCAACTATGTATATGTTGTTGTATTCAAAGCCACCTGTTGTAAGCAGATATTTTTATGCACGTACATGAAGCACAGCAACTCCGTTAGAGCGAAATGCCTCTACATCTACCCGCAGCACATTGGTCTTCCATTGCCAAAAAACATCATAGACTTCTCGCCGCGCTTTGTAGAAATGCACAGGCAGGCTTCCTTTGCGGAACAACACAATTGCATCGACCTTGCCGGAACTGGGTATCGTAACGCTATGGAGATACTCGTCAAAGATTACGCCATCAACATATTGCATGAAGATTCATCCGAGGTCTGTAAAAAGTCACTGGCAAAATGTATTGATGACTACATGCCGTCGAGGCGTACAAGGGTTGCAAGTGATATTGTTCGGATATTAGGCAACGACTACACGCATTACGAAACAAAGTACAACGAAGCTGATTTCCCAATGCTTAAGGTTTACTTCGAGATGTTCGTGAAAGCCGTTGAGGCCGAACTCCTTATCGAAAGCCCTCTTATTCAACCGAAGGTGTCGGCTAACCCTCCGAGGCAATCGTAATTTCAACATTCACCTGCGTTGCTTTTTCTATGAGAGTGTCGGCTTGTAAATATAGCTCTGTCGCCTTGTTGATAAGGGCTATTTTTTCATTTAACCCGGTAGCCTTTACGTCAAGTAATAACCCACCTATATTCATTGCTTGTTGCATCTGTCCACCTCCTTAGTTGGTAGTCATGTTTGCCAACGCCTTTCATGCGGGTTCGTGGTCGTTTCGAGTAAATAGATAGTCAAATCTGTATCGCTTAAATAAGACAACGATTTTTTGAACCTCTGGCAACGTAAAAGGAGATTCGCCGCTTAACTTGTTTGTAAGTGTGTTTCTATGCATATCGAGGAAACTTGCAAACTCCTCGAAGGTGTAGCCGTTTTCCGAAATCACATTTTGTAGATTACTATACACTCGCTCACCCCCTCAATGGTGCATTTGAACCATTAAACACAGTGTATCATTCATTTGCACCAATGTCAAGCCCCTTTTTGTAAAAAGTATTGCATTTGCACAATTTTTGTGGTACGCTCTCTATACTGGGAGGTGATGCAGATGTTGTTTTATGAAAAGATTGATTTTCTTTGTGAAGTAAAAGATGTCAACAGGAAAAAGATGTGTACAGATATAGGATTATCGTACAATTCATACAATAGTATGTTGAGAAGAAAGTCGTCATCAATTACTCTGGATAACATAAAGAGCATTGCCGACTACTTTGAGGTGTGCGCCGATTATCTTGTCCGTGAGGATATTGCGATTTCCGACTATGTAAGGGAGACGCAATTTTGTGACAGTGGAAACAACAGCATACCAAGCGCGCCACCCGCCCACCGCATAGCCCGCGCCTACGACCGCGCGGACGACCACACACAGAGGGTTGTCGAGGTAACGTTGTCCCCTTATATGGAAGAGGATTCAATCGCATATGAGCGTTTCCGCATATCCGAACAGTCGGCGGCGGCGGGAAGCGGTGTATACCTCGGCCCCGAAGAGTTCACCGAATACGACGTGGACAGCTCCAAGCTCCCGCGCGGCGCATTCTTCGGCGTGCCGATACGTGGGGACAGCATGGAGCCGCAATTCCACGACGGCGATATAGCCATCGTATCCAAGGACGAGCCGGGCGAAGGTGATGCCGGCGTGTTCATCATGGGCGGGGATGGGTATATCAAGAAGCGCGGGAAGAATATGCTTATATCATTGAATAAAGAATACAAAGACATCCGCATCACGGATGAAGTCCGCACCTGCGGCAAGGTTATCGGCACGATTACGTGGGGGGATGTGAGGAAGTAGGGAGGCGATTTGTTGGACTTCGTATATTCAAAGCAAGCTGTGAAAACAATAAACCACATGGATAAAACGGTGAAGCAAAGAATCAAAGCAGCCATAGAGAAATTGCCGGATGGCGACGTCAAACAACTGCAAGGGCAGGAAGTCACAACATACAGGCTCCGCGTCGGCGGTTGGCGTGTGTTGTATTCTCTTGTGGAGGATGGTATAATACTAATAGAGAAGATAGCCCCGCGCGGGGAAGTGTATAAGGGGGTGTAGATATGTCGGTTATGCAGCAAATCAGTTCGTTGGTAGAGCAGTTGCCTGAAAAGAACCAGATTCTTGTCTTGGAATTGGTTAAAACGATGGTGTCCCCGTATGATGTTTTGTCTGGCGAGGATGAGGACGACATCATGCAAGCCCGTGTAGATTATGAAGCAGGGGAGCTTACAAGCCATGCCGCTATTAATTGGGATTAAGTAATAGTATCGGGATGGTGTGACTTATATAAGCGGCCACCCTAAAGATACCGAGCGAGGGCTTATACATTTTGTATGAGCCCTCAAGACTTTTCGCCGGGAACGCTTGCAGCTCCTCCGTGCGCGCAACAAGTTCGGCGCGCATCCACTCGAGCGGAAAGTGATGGGGCGGTTTCGCCAGCAGGATGTGTATTTGGTTGGACAGTGGCGACGCAACCGTATAGAAAGGAGAACAACACAATGAAACTCCCCAACGGCTTCGGGAATGTATCAAAATTATCCGGCAAACGCCGCAAACCTTGGCGCGCCCGCAAAACCGTAGGGTGGTCGGACGATGGGACACAAAAGTATCTCACGATAGGGTATTACGAAAAGCAAGCCCAAGCCCTGCAAGCTCTCGCGGAATATAATGCAAACCCGTATACAATAAGCGGAAGCACGACCTTCGCAGATATTTATGAGCGATGGTCTGCTGAAAAATATGAGACGATATCCCGTTCTAATGTAAATGGGTACAAGGCAGCTTACGCCGTCTGTACGCCTTTGTACGATATGAAGTTCCCCGACATCAAGAAAAGTCATTTGCAAGGTGTAGTGGACAACAGTGGGAAGAACTACCCCACCCTGCGTAAGCTGAAAGTACTCTTGAATCAGCTTTTTCGCTACGCCCTCGAAAATGACATCTGTGCAAAAGACTACTCTGAATTCATTGATATTGTAAAACATAAGGGCAAGAAAGGCCGAGCGAAGCATAAAATCTTCACAGGTACCGAAATAAACCGTTTGTGGGAGTGCCATAAAGCAAATGAATACATCACAATAATCCTCATGTTAATCTACTCCGGTGTTCGAATCTCGGAAATGCTCAACTTGAAAAAAGCTGATGTGCATTTAGCAGAGCGCTACTTCGACGTGATTGAATCCAAAACCGACGCAGGTGTTCGGCAAGTTCCGATTGCGTCAAGGGTTCTGCCGTTTTTTACGCACTGGATGACGCGCGAGGGCTGTGATACGCTGCTTTGTTCTGCCGAGGGTGCTCCATTTAAATATCGCAATTACTATGATTCCTATTGGCTCCCGCTTATGGAGAAATTTTCCCTCGACCACCTACCGCATGACACCAGACATACCACAATATCCTTACTCGCAAAGGCCAATATTAACCAAACGATTATCAAGCGTATCGTCGGGCATAGTGGTGCAATGAACTTGACGGAAAAAGTCTATACCCATTTTGATGTACAGCAACTTCTTGACGCAATTGACCTTATATAATCCCGGTACAGTGTGTCATACCTGTGTCATACTTGTGTCATACGCCTATTGAAATACGCCTTTGTAAGCAGACGCGAAACAAAAAGAACCCCCAAAACTCAACGTTTTGGGGGTTCTTAATAATTCGTTTATTATCTCTTCGAGAACTGCGGTGCACGTCTGGCACCCTTCAAGCCGTACTTCTTTCTTTCCTTCATACGCGGGTCGCGTGTGAGGAAACCGGCTTTCTTCAATGCAGGGCGGAAATCAGCGTCAGCTTCAATCAACGCACGCGCAATGCCGTGACGGATAGCGCCCGCCTGGCCGGTGGAACCGCCGCCGTTAACATTTACGCGGACATCAAAGCGTGTCAACACGTCTGTCAAAGCGAGGGGCTGCTTCACAATGAGTTTCAATGTCTCAAGACCAAAATAATCATCCATATCACGCTTGTTAATCGTGATTTTCCCATTGCCGGGGAACAAGTAAACGCGGGCCACAGAGCTCTTTCTTCTGCCCGTACCGTAATATCTGGCTACTGTCATCTATTTTCTCCTCCTAGTTTTTCAGTTCCAAGACTTCAGGCTTCTGCGCTTGGTGCTCATGGTCCGGGCCTGCGTAGACATTGAGCTTTCTGAACATCTGGCGGCCGAGAACATTCTTCGGCAGCATACCTTTAACGGCGTGATAAATAACCTCTTCAGGCTTCTTATCCATCATGACGCGTAGGGACGTTTGCTTGTCGCCGCCGGAATAACCGGAGTGTCTGAAATACATTTTTTGATCGAGTTTGTTGCCTGTGAATTGAATCTTGTCCGCATTGATAACGATGACATGGTCACCAGCATCGACATGGGGCATAAATATGGGCTTGTGCTTACCACGAAGCACTTTTGCAACCTCGGCTGCGAGGCGACCGAGCGTCTGGCCTTCTGCGTCAACAACATACCACTTTCTGACGATTTCGGCCGGTTTGGTGATGAAGGTTGTTCTCATCTGTTTCGTCCTCCTTAGACTGATCGCGCGGAGATTTGGAAACCGCGCATAACCAAAAACCTTTTTGTGCGCTTAAAAGGGCATACAAGCCCGCGGCACAATTAACTCATTGAGTATATAGGAAACACAGTGGAAAGTCAAGAGAAATTTGTTGAAATGCACATTTTTTTACGCTTACACCTCGGTGAATTCCTCTTCCTCCATCCGGCGGCGCCGCTCATCCAGCGTTTCCTCTTGATACATCCAATAATCGGAGCCGCTGACGCTTTGCGGCCGGTACCCTAATTGCACCAACGCTTGTGATGCCGCGTCTGAAAGGCTTGTCTCACCACTGCGCCATACAACACACGATTGTTTTCGCTAACAACACAGGTTATGCTGCTGCTCCGTGAAAAAACGAGAGTCTCACCCGAATAAATGCCGATTTTTCGCAAATTAATACGGGAACGTTTCGCGCGGGCACGCTCCGCCGCCGCAACTTCAGCCGATGCAATCATTGTTGCGTCATCCGGTACAACCTGCTGATACATGCCAATAGAAATAGCCCTTACAACGCGTTCCGGATCTGTTCTGAAGTATTCCCGACCGGGATTCACGCGCTCGCCCTCAAAAATGAAATGCAGCTTCTTTTCAAGTGCTCTCGCGTCTTCCACCTCGGCCGCGAAAAAGCAGTCAAATGGCAAAGGCACACCTGTCGTGTACAAATCGTCCATCCGCATCCGCAGATTGCTTGTGCAACCGATTTTCACAAGACCCGGCATCGCCTCATTCACCAAAACGTATATAATCGTTTGCATTTCGTTTCATCTCCCGTCAACCGCTTGCATTTTTGTACTTTGATTGCATGCAAAACACCATGCCCCCCCATTCGGGAAAGCATGGCGCGTCGTATCAGTTGCTTATTCCGTCACAGGCTGTTTTACACCGGAACGAGCAAGCTTCATCGCGTCCTTCCAGGTGTCGCGCAACTCCCGCAGAAAGCCGCGCACTTCCATCAAAATCGCGGCATCTTTCTTCATGTTCGCATCAATCAAACGTTCATACAGATATGCATACATGGCGTCCAAATATTGGGAGACTTCATAATCGCGGTTCAGCGTCAACTGGAATTCACGGATGATATTTTCCACCTTGACAATCAATTCGTTGGATCGCTCAATTTCTTTATTCTCAACCGCTTGGATGGCCTGGTTACAAAATTTCAACGCGCCATCGTACAGCATTAACGTCAGTTCTTCCTTTGACGCAGTAAAAACCACGCTGTTTCTGTACTTATCATACGGATTGGGTGTTGGCATTCGTAGTCCTCCTAAAGCTGTTATTTCGGGAAAGACGCAGGCTAGCGTTTCTCGTCCACAAGAAGACCCGCAAGCTCTAAAACTTTCGCGAAAATATCCAGTGTTTTTTCCGGTGGGATTTCTCGGATTACCTCATCCGTCTCGGAGTTAATAATTTTCACCATCACGCGATTCGTTTGTTCATGTACCTTGTATTCCAGCTTTCGCCCCGTGGTAAGCAGACGCTTGTTCGCGCTCTCAATGGCTTTTGCCATCATGGATTCCGTAATTTCCTGTTCATGCTCTGAAAAATAGCGATTCGCCGCATTCTGCTCTGCGGATTTCCGGGACTGCTCCGCCATGTCGCCCGCTTCCTTATGCTCCCGTACCCGTGTGCCTTGCAGCTCTGCGGATTCGGTTTGCTTCGGTATCGGTGCCGCCTGCGGCGCTGTCGCTTGATACGCTTTCACATTGAGCTTCTTCAGACTATCAACTTCCATTTTAATAGACCCCCTAATCTGCTCACTAATTTCTTGAGTCGTAATGCAGACCCCCGCCTACAGTGTATTCCGTCTGGTATTTTGTACTGACTTCCTTACCAAGACGCAAATCCTTCATGCCGGACTTAATCCGTGTCATCAAGCCCTTTGCAACCACTGCATACGCTTCGTCCTGCTTCAATATATCTTGAATCGTCTGCCGAATCTCCGTCGCAAGTAGCTCGTCATCCGTTTCGAGCGGCTGCGTCTCCAGCAAATGATTGATTTCACGCACACGCGCCAATAGCTGCGCGCGCTTTTCGTACAAATCCGCAAAACGGTCTGTTTCATCCTCAAGCGCCGCATGTGCGCCCGTGAATGTTTCCGCTTTCGTAATCACCAAAACTTCTTTTAGCAATGCCAGTTTTTGCTTTGTCAAAGACTCCATATCCCCGCCCCCGTTTTACAGACCCATCATGGACTGCAAGAACGCCATCTGCGAATCGGATTGGCTCATGGACGCTTCGAGCCGTGAAAACATTTGATAATAGTATGTCTCACGTTTGGCAAGGTAAGACAGCATGTCGCTAATTTTTTCCTCCTGCGCGCGAATCTTCTTATACATATCGCTGGAGGTTTCCGACGCGATACCACCGATGCCGGCGCGCACATTCAACGAGCTCGTCGTATTGGTCGCCCAAGTGATGATGTCGTTCAACCGCTCCGCAATTCCCTCGCTCTTCAACCGTGCATTGCGTTGCGCTTTGTCCGTTGAGGAAATATCCGATGTTTTCGCGAACAGCTCTGCCACCGCATCGCCATCATTTTCCAACATTTTCAGCAGTTTATCCTCATCAATGACGAGCTTACCCTGGTCGGAAAGCTTCGATGAAACCGTGATGCCCACCTGGAACAGCGATATTTTCCGCCCGTCTCCCAAGTCAACCGCATCATACAGCGTAGAACGCATTTGACTCGTAATACTTTGCAAGATGTCATCGCGGTAGAGCATACCCGTCTTGGCTTTTTCTTCCCACAACTCAATTTCTTTTTCTGACAAGTCCTTCTTTTCGTCATCCGTCAAAGGCTCATAATAGGTATAGTTATCGGACTTGGGCCGTGCTGTTTTTGTCTCTTTATTTAGATACTCAATCATCTTGTTGTATTCCGACACAAAATTTTTAACCAAATCCAACACCGCGGAGGTGTCTTTCTCAAGCTCAATATCAAAGGTAACAGAGGTCGCACCCCCGGTCGGCTGCGCACTCGAATTCAACGTGATGGTCATGCCGTTGATGGTAAATGTATTCGTCGTTCTCGATGTCTCCACGCCGTCCAATGTAAACACAGCATCCGTTGCGGCCTGCTTGTCGCCCGTTGTGATATTGAATACCTTCTTGAAGATGTCATCCCCGCCGGTTATGTTAATATCATTCGTCACACCAGCCTCGTTTGATTCCAGCTTGAACTTCGAAGCGAAGCTGTCAAATGTCATCTTGACGCCCGCACCGGATTGGTTGATGGCGTTCATCAAATCTTTTACAGTATTGATTTTAACATCGGCGCCATCCTTGATGGTAATTGTTTTTCCGTTAATCGTGAAGGAATCCGGCGGTGCCGCATCCATCAACGATGACAAAGTTGCGTCCATGTCAAATGCTGTTGATTTGCTGGCGGCAATACCAAGGTTATGCAGCGAATTGGATGCCTGCATCGTCGCTGTAGCACCGCCGAACAGACCGCTCAGCATAGCTTCTCCTGCAAATTCACCTGAAACAGTTTCCACAGCGTCCGACACCACAATCGATGCATTGCTGTTCGCATTCGTAAACACCAGCTCATCTGCGGCATTCATGGATGCGGCAACGCCCGCGATACCCTTGTCTTTTATGGCTTCGTTAATTTTTGTTACGATGTCAGCGATGCCTGCGCCTGCCTCCAACGTAATTTTCAAATTCGTCGCTTCGCCGCTACCGACCTTTATGGAAAAATTGTAGTTACCGCCGGATGCGCCGCCGGAAACCACCTCACCCATAGAAGCTGAGGAACGTACGCTCACCCCAGAGCTTACGCTCGCGGTGTGTCCTGCCGACGCTTGAAAGACAAGTTTATTGTTTTCAATCTTGACATCCATTTTACCAGCGCCGTATGCTTTTTCCACCGCATCCTTCAACGCAGATGCAAAAACGTCTGTTTTTAAGTCGCCATTTGCTTCGTATTCGAAATAATCGGCGTCCAGTGTGAATTCCTTCGTTGTGCCATCTATATTGATACGAATCGAATCACCAACGCTAAAACTGTTCTTGTCAAGGTTTTCTGTACTCGCCAGTTTGGCATTGATGACCTCACCCTGCATGACTGCTTTCTTCGCAATCGAAAAGACCTCCAGCGTATGTGAGCCGCCAACTGCCTTGGTATCCGCTTTGACGGAAACGGCACTGGACTTTTCCCCACTAACCTTCACCGTCGATGTAAAGCCCTTGAGGTTCGTCGAAAGTCGCAGACTCGTCAGCGATGTAAGCGACAAAGTGTTTGCTTGAAATGCTTTCATTGTGTTCGCTGCACTGACATACGCTTCTTGCTTCCAGCTCATTATTTGCTTCTTCTGCCGCATACGCATCAGATTCAAGCTCTCCGCTCGCATAAGCTGGGAAATCATGTTCTCCGTATCCAGACCGGACAGACCCGTTATTCTCATTTGATTTGTATACATTTCTGGTTCCTCCTTATACGAGCCCAAAACGCTTTTCGCCTGCGAATCGTTCTGCTGCCAACTGTTGTCCACTTAAACATTTCTATAAAGATGTATCGGCTAAAACAACCGAAATCCTTATAGTGTTTTACATTTTACGCATGAAAGCAGCTATATTCTACTGAACCCTGCATAAAATGAATACATAACAATCCAGCGACCGTATGAAAGGCGGAGAGTTTATGCAGGTTATTCATTTTCCGTACCAAAACAAGGTGGTGTCTGAGAAGCAATTCGAGACGCATCTTGGGCTTTACAAGAGCGCCATGGACGCTGCAAACCGTATTGAAGGCACACCACTACCACCCCTTCAACCCGGGGCCAACACGATTGACTCACCTTATCGCGCGCTGAAAAAGGCGGAAGTTTACGCGATGAACAGCGTCATCCTACACGAAGCATATTTTCGCAACATGACAGATGACACTGGTGCGCCGGGCGAGAGCACGCTACGACTTATGCAGGAAGGTTTCGGCTCCTTTGAAAAATGGCAAGCGGACTTCACAGCCTGTGCGCTGTCCGCACGCGGCTGGTGCATTACGATGTACAACAAACGCTTGCAACGCGCGGTCAACAACCTTCTTGATGCGCATGACGATGGCGTTATGGCGATGTCGTTTCCGCTTATTGTGCTCGATATGTATGAGCACGCCTACTTCATGGACGATGGTTCGGACAAAGCGGCGTATGTCAAGCGGTTTCTTGCCGGAATCGACTGGAACATTATTGAGGCGCGGGCATGGTCGGTGATACAGGCCATTGACCGGTAACTCGATTTTCGGCGTGGTAGGTGTTGCGTCTGTGACGCAACACCTACCAC
>JGI994J12354_10005928_pt1 | contig 10351 bp, 9 predicted proteins | sample IntmicLarv3ML3BL_FD_12354 | JGI IMG/M metagenome (IMG submission 12354)
ATACTTTGCCGATAACGAGAAAATTTACGATACAACGAACGAAGAGGTTGCCAAAGAGGCAGACATCTACAACGAGAAGTACACTTACGAACCGATGGCATACGTCGTGGGATCGAACAAATTGTTCCCCGCACTTGACGAAGCGATAGGCAAAGCCGAGGTTGGTAAGGAGACAGAAGTACTCATACCCTCGGAAGATGCTGCCGGTGCCAGGAACCCCAAGCTCATCGAGATCTATCCGATAAGGGATTTCTACAAACAGGAGATCAACCCCTACCCCGGCCTCCAGGTAACGCTTTCCAACCGTGTTGGAACCGTGATGTCGGTAGGTGCAGGACGTGTGAAGGTCGATTTCAACAGCCCCCTTGCCGGACATGACCTTTTGTACAGATTCACAGTGACCGAGGTCATTGAAGCCCAGGAAGAGAAGGCGAAGGCGATCGTTGAGGTCAACTTCGGAAGCAGCGAGGGATTCGCATTTACCTTCCCAGGTGACAAAGTATCCGTTGTTCTTCCTGAGATCTCCAAATTCCACCAGGAGTGGCCGGTCGCAAGGTTCAAGATCGTCACGGATCTCAGAGAAGCATTCGGCGTCGACACAGTGGAGTTCATAGAGATATGGGCATCCGCGAAGAAAGAATCTTCCGAAGAAAAGACCGAATAATCATAAATTACTTTTCATAAACCTCTTAATTCTCACGGACGGGTGGCCTAGCCTGGATATGGCGGCAGCCTCCTAAGCTGCAAGCCGAGGGTTCGAATCCCTCCCCGTTCGCTTACCATGTTTGTTTGCATATTGTTGCAAAGGCTATTATCGTACGTTACCGAGACGGTTTTTTGGGTCGGGGCGGAGTCTTTGGCCGAGCGGTTGCGGATTTATTTGCACTTGCAGAGGTTCGGTCAGGTTGTGTGGACCGAATGGCAACGGTATAATCGAACAGGCAGTGTTTGATCAAAATGTCAGTCAGGTTTCTTGCATCTTCTACTTTCAATCCTGTTGCATCACGGATCAATGTAATACATTCTGCCCTGTTGGTATTGTTCTTTGTGATAGTTCTGACATCATCCATCGTGACAATGGATTTGCTTGTCAGGGATTTCATCGCAACATCACTGATATCCGGCAGATCGCGGAGATTGGGATTTTGTGCAAGGCTTCTGACGCGATCAATCGTTTCAACCAATGTTCGGGCATCATTGATACCGCCGACACCGATATCAAGGAGATAGTTTATTTTTAACAATTCTAATTTATTTCTTAGTTCTCTTGCAAGATCCCCGATGGTGAAGATGGACCTCGATGCCAGTGTTCCCGTCACCTCTTTGCTGAATGCAGATATCTCTTCCAATCGGGTGGAGTAGCCGACCCATTTGAGGATATTGTCTCTGGCGAAATCATACCCAACGATTATTTTCGACCCGTCGATCACAGGTTCAATATCGCGGATCACGTTATTGTAAACCGAGGCGAATCCAGGTTTATCTTTGATTTTTATTATTAATTTGATCAGCTCACAGTTCAGGCACGAGATGGAATACAAATTATCGACTATCACATCTTCGCCGCCGGGAAACCGAGTGCCATTCGACTTGGCAGATGTTATCCTTTCGTGCGCGACTCTGAGGAAAGTGTTAGCGATATACGCGTTTTCCTCATCTTTATTGTCGAATTTCAACCTCTTCTCTACTTTGTCGTTGTAAGGTATTGCTTCCTTGTAGTAGTAGATCGATTCAGCGCGTATCGGTACTTCGGGAGAGGAGTGGTATTCAACATATTCATACTTCCCAGAAGGAGAATCCAATCTTCCGCTTCGCGATTCACGTTCGGCTCTGTCCTTTTGATCAATGACTTCTTGTTCTTTGATGATATCAGTCAGTTTCTGTTCGTTGATAGAACGAGAATCGGCAGGATTATCGCCCGGTAGCCTTCCGTTTGTTGCAGTCAGTTCACTATATGCGGAGTAAGATCCGGTGAAGTTATACACCACAGGTTTTGTTGTCTCCGATTCTGATGTGGTAAAGATCCCCGATGTGAAGGACATGATCGGTTTCGATTCGTTTGTTCTAACTATGTGTGAATGATCCATCTCTGAGTCTCCTGCGATATTTTTGGCGATTTTGTGCCGACCTGAATAAAGAAAAGAATTGATTCGTATAATATGGATTAGGTAAATTTTTGTCCGACAACAAAAATTGGATGATTGGAAATGACACGTCAAACCATAATGAAGGATATTGTGTTCAAGACGATGAAGATCGTTCTCCTTGTTGTATTTATAATTACGGCAACATTCATTTTTTTCGGGACTTTATACATTTCCAAATTGATTTTTTTGTCTCAATTATCAACATTTCTTTTTGGATCTTTGAAATTTTTATGTTAGACTCACTGAACTATAAATACAGCTGGATAGATTAACCAACTCATGAGAAAGGTCGCTGTATACGGGAAAGGGGGCATAGGAAAATCCACCATATCGTCGAATGTTACGGCAGCACTTTCCGATTCCGGGATAAAGGTAATGCAGATCGGTTGCGACCCCAAACACGACTCCACCAGAATGCTTTCTGGTGGTGTTTCTCAGGAAACGGTGTTGGATTATCTGAAGGATGTTCCGCAACCGAAAAGGAAACTCACGGACATAGTCGAAGAAGGATACAAAGGATGTCTGTGCGTTGAAGCAGGAGGTCCCGAACCGGGTATAGGCTGTGCCGGACGAGGCATAATCTCAGCATTCGAATTGTTGGATGATCTGGGAGTGAACTCCATTCCTTTGGATATGGTGCTGTATGATGTTCTTGGAGATGTCGTATGCGGAGGTTTTGCGGTACCGTTGAGGAATAATTACGCTGATACGGTGTATGTAGTGACATCCGGGGAGTACATGTCGATATACGCTGCCAACAACATTCTCCGAGGTACCGCAAATTACGATCCCAACAGGATAGGCGGACTGATATTCAACAGCCGCGGGGATGACGAGGAAAGAGAACGTGTTGTAAGGTTCTCGGAAGCGGTGGGAATACCGATAGTTGCCGAATTTGCAAGATCAAAGGAGTTCATGGAAGCGGAAAGGTTAGGTCAGACGGTGGTCGAAGCATATCCCGATTCCGAGATAACCGGAATATTCAGAGGATTGGCGGATACGATCGTAGAAGGCAAGAGATATACAGCAAAATTCCTTTCGGAATCGGAGTTGGAAGATGCGATACTCGGCCGTTCCGTCACAAAGAAGAATACATGTCGCAACGTCAGAGATATGCAGGTGCGGGAGAAGAAGAGTTACACATCCCGCAATGTTCACAATGGGGAGATATTGCACGGATGTTCGTTTTCGGGTGCTGCGTCGGTCACATTATCGATAGACGGATTGTTCACCGTTCTGCATTCTCCCAGAAGCTGTGCGCAGTTCACATTCCAATTGGTGACGAATTCGATAAGACGGTCATCCGTTCGCGGAAACATGGCATTGTCGTCCTTTGCGGACCCCATGATCCACTGCACTGATATGAACGAATCCGTTATGATATTCGGAGGGATCGAGAAACTCGAAAGTGACCTGAAGAAGATAATAAAGGAAGGCCACAAAGATATCGCGTTGATAACATCATGCCCTTCGGGGATAATAGGTGATGATGTAGAAAGTGTCATTCGGCGTATAAAGCTGGAATACCCAGATGTCTCGATCATTCCGATGGTGGAAGACGGTAACGTACGCGGAGATTTCATGCAAGGCGTCATTGATGCGTCGCTTTTATTGATGAGATCTGTCGCATCCAAGAAAGTGGAAAAGAAAGATTCGGTGAATGTTGTGGGTGTGAAGACCCTCGCCACGAATTGTGCGGACAACAGTGCATTCGTGGAAAGTATCCTGAACCAGATGGGTATCGAGGCGAACTGCAATTGCGTGGGAAACACGTCGATCGAAAGCATAAAGAACGTTGCCGAATCGAAATTGAGCATTTTGATCACTCCGGACCGTTTCGCATTGATGCTCAGGGATTTCCTTGTCGACGAATACGATCTTGAATTCGCAGGATCCGTGGTGCGTCCCGGATTGAACGAGACGAGGATATGGGTCCGAGAGATCGGAAAATATTTCGGAAAGGAGAAGGAAGCGGAGAAGGTCATCGCATCCATTGATGCGGAGTACTTGCGTATCGCAACATCCTTGTCGAAGGATCTGAAGGGGAGATCCGCGTATGTGGTGGGAACACAGAAGGATATAGGCTGGATACTTGAAGCGATGAGAGAATGCGGGATGAATGTTCAGCGTGCGGTCATAATCGATCTGAGCGATCATTCAAAGGATCTGGATCTGGACTTGGGTTACGATGTGGAGATAATCAAAAAGGATGACTTCTGCAAGATCATCGATGATATCACGCAAAAGAGACCCGAACTTCTGGTAACAACGTATCCCGTGGACCTCGATATCAGAACCGAACAGTGTTTCATTCCGATTGCTCCGGATGTCGGCCCTTACGTAGGGCTACAGTTGGCAGAAACGTGGGTGAAAAGGTTGAAAGCACCCGTTGAAGAAGGATGGAGAAAAGATGTCGTTCGAATATGATCGCCCCGAGGGGCTTTTGGGAGCAATGTTAGCCATAGAGGGAATAAAGGATTCGGTCACGTTGTTGAACGGACCGACAGGATGCAAGTTCTATCCGGCATCTTTATCGGAGGCCTCCTTCCCTCACAGAAGAGACGGACATCAGGCGTTCAACCCATACAGGTACAGCAAGGATTTCTATTTCGGTCAACCCCGTATTCCTTGCACATTCATGGACGGGAACGATTACATCATGGGGACCAGGGGAAAATTGGATTGCGGAGTCAGATCCTTGATGGAGGATAGACCAAGCATAATAGGCATGATAAACACTCCCGGAGCTTCTCTGACAGGAGAGGATCTTACCCTTGATGTTGAACCCGGCATTCCCGTCGTGAGGATAATAAGTCCGGATTATTCGGTTTCCTCGGGAGAAGGATTCCAAGATTGTCTCATATCGGTACTTGAGGGTATCAGACCGGTGATGAGGGGAAAAGAGCGTACCGTGAATCTGCTCGGCATATCGATATGGCATCTTGGATGGAGGGACAGCATCGCCGATCTCACAAGGCTCCTGGATATGTGCGGAATATCCGTGAATGTGGTCATAGGTGCCGGTTGGTCTGTATCCGATATATCCAAATCGGGAGATGCGGACCTCAATGCGGTGTTGCACGAGGAATACGGAAATCATGTAGCTGAGTGGTACGAGAGGGAATTGGGTATGCCGTACGTTTCGACGGGGGCACCATTAGGATTCGACAATCTTGAAAGATGGATATGTGCGATATGCGCTGATTTGAGATGTGATGCGTCACCCGCGCTCGCCGAGATACGAAGAAAGAGGGAGAGAGCAGCAAAGATCCTGTTGGGACTACAATCATCAAGACGTCCTCCCCGAGGGAGCACGTTCACAATATCCTCCGAATCATCCACCGCATATGCGGTCACGGAGTTCTTGTATTCCTACCTTGGAATGGTTCCGGTGGCTGTGAACACGGGATTAGATAGATCTTTCGACGAAAGATTCCAAACAGCTTTCGACAAATGGGGGCTCGAGGTGGACGACGATGTGTTCAACATACCTGCGGATGTGGTATTGGGTGACGGTTGTGTGATCGCGACACTCATGCAGCGTAACATGGTCGCCGGAGGGGTCGATGTATCCAGGCCCGGATTGTTCAATATGAATCTTATCGAAAGGCCGGTCCTCGGATTGGGCGGAACCATGAGGTTGTTGGATGCGGTATTGAACATCTTGGAAAGATGCGGTCAGACACACTGACACATTACTTTCCGTAACAGACGAAGTCGGTGTTCTTTTCGATGCATGTTCTGGCGAGATCGAGATCCTTTCTGCTTCTGAACGTCAGTTGCAGGATGCCGTTGATATCCTCCCTTATCTCCAGGATCTTCAGGTCAATTAGGGAGATGTTTTCTTCACCTAGGTACCTAGTGACTTCCGCGATGACCCCCGGACGGTCGGGTATATCCACGAAAAGATCGTTGAATGCGGGAATAGCTCCTCCGTCCTTGCGTATGGGAAGATTATCTCTGGTGATCTTCGCACGCGAAAAGTATTCTAGAATGGCATTGCTGTCATCAAAGGAGATCCATTCTTCTATGTCGGAGATCAAGATCTGCCATTCCTTGAGCTGTTGTAGTAGGATATCCTTGTTGCTGAGAAGTATGTCAGTCCACATATGCGGGTCTGAAGAGGCGATCCTCGTGATGTCGCGGAATCCGCCGGCGGCAAGCACGTTCGCATTGGGGAGTTCTTGCGAAAGGACATCGGCTTGATGCACCAACGCTGAAGCGATTATGTGAGGCATATGACTCAATACACCTGTGATGCGATCATGCTCATCAGGCGTTAATGTCAGGAATTTCACGTGTGTGCCGGATAAAAGTTCTTTCAATGTGTTTGTGCCAGCAATGTCTTTGTTGTTCGAAGGAGTCAACAGATAATAGGCATTTTCGAACAGATCCACATTTGCCGCGGATATGCCGGACTTATGCGAACCTGCCATTGGATGACCGCCGATAAAAGTGATATCTTTTCTTTCCAGAACTTTTGCGGCATCCGTTATCTCTTTCTTCGTGCTGCCGACATCAGTCACGATAACATTTCCTTTCAGGTTATGATCTGCAAGTCGAGAGATCATATCTACGGATGTTCGCACAGGCGTACAAAGGAATATGACATCCGCTTTTTCGGAATGTGGTCGAAGTTCAGTGACGATCTCATCGATAATCCCGAGTCTTTTTCCTTCTTCCAGTGCGGATGCGTTCAAATCATAGCCGGATATGGTAATCGTGGGATGATCCCGTCTTATTCCCAGTGCGATCGAACCTCCTATCAATCCGAGTCCGATGATCAATATATTTTCAACATTTTTCACGATGTGTTTTGCATCATCATTCGGCGGATAAACCTTTTTATGCGATCCGAGGCTGAAACAATAATTATCTGGTGTTTACCGTACACATCCATCATCTTGCTGACACGCATAATCTAATTTAAGCGAATTATCTGTGTCTTTTTGCAGATAATACCGATTTCAATCTAGATATTTTCCGCGTTCCATTACCTATATATAGATATCTCAAGCGCAATTGCAATATTTTATAAATAATCAGATTGCTCTGAAATTTTGCTCGGTTGCCTAAGGAGATAACGGAATGGTGAGGAACAAAAAATCGAAGGCGTCAGAGAAAGATGAGACTGGTGCCTTATTTTGTTGCCGATGTTCTTACAGCTGGAAGCCCAGAAGTATACAGAATCTCCCGAAGAATTGTCCATCGTGCCGATCCACAGTGTGGATGAAGCCCTTTGAGTATCTTTTGTGTACAAGATGTGGCCACGAATGGAAATCGACGAGCGACGAGCCTCGCAGATGTCCTCTGTGCGGAACGTACAAATGGAACGAGACCCCCACAGTCCATAACTGCATCAAATGTAATCACAGTTGGAACGCAAAACGTGACTGGCCTCCGAAAAGATGTCCTTTCTGCAGATCTACCACATGGGGGTACCGAGAGGAAGAGAAAAGCAATAAAAAGGACAAGAAGGTCAGGGCAAACTACATGGGTGTGATTTCCGAAGAGGATACGAGATACATACTGGATCGGTATGCCAGAGGAGATTCTTGTACTAAAATATCGCTCACATCCGGCATACCGTTCAGTATTGTGTACGATGTCATTTTCAGAACAGAGGAAACCGCGCCGATCAAGGTATGAAAAAGTTTAATCGATACCATTCATTTTCATGGCGTTAGATGAATATGATCAGAACGATTCCGCTTGTCACCGACCGTCTGTATCTTAGACAGTTCACGGAAGCAGACATACAGCCAGCGTATGATAATTGGATGTCTGATGATGATGTTACGGAATTCCTTTCCTGGAACACTCACAGGAGCGTTCTTGAGACCACAGGGATCATTAAAGGTTGGATAGAATCGTACAGATACGGTACGATGGATTGGTGCATCGTTCGCAGATCGACAGGGGAGATCATGGGCAGTATTACCGCTGTGCAGGATTTTCCCGAACACGGATACTGCGAGATAGGATACTGCATTGCGAAAGACCATTGGGGGAACGGCCTAATGACTGAAGCGGTCAAAGCGGTAACAAGGTACATTTTTGATACAACGGATTATCTTTGGGTCCAGGCCAGGTGCGATGCGGAGAACAGTGCATCGAGGCGTTGTCTGGAGAAATCCAAATTCAAGAAGATGGGGCCGATCGACATTCCATGCGTCAAAAGGAACGGAGAGATAAGGAAATATCTGATGTTCAGAATAGATCGTTCGGATGTTATTGGTTTTTGAGTCTCAAGAGGGAGAACGATGTCATGTTTCTCTCATCATCCTCGATGTTCTCATTCAGAAGCGTGAGTTTGTGATGATCACCTGCCTCTTTTCTGCATATCACCGCAACTTCATCGGATAGTGAATCTCCGGCAAGCATTTCTGCGGCGTAGGCAGTATCGGCAATCTCTATCTTTTCTGTCTTCGGATAGAGTCTTTCCAGGTTGTTCTCGCATTGCAACAGTGCTTGGACATGTGATGCGATCGCACGTATCTTGCTGTCAGGATGTTTGATGTAGAGGCAGTGGTGAATGGGAACATCCACATTACCCACGGTTTCGATGAGATCCCTTCCGCACATGGCGATCTCTGTTTCGATGACGGCTCCCGCAATGGCGTTCTTTAACGCCACGACACCAAGGTCGATCTCCTTGTTCTCCAGTGCTTCAATGACGTTTTTCGAACACATGAGCGGAACCAGGATCACGTTTTCAAGGTGGCATTTGTCGATAAATCTCAATGCGGCCTCTTCGGAATTCGAAAAAGGTATCCCCATGTATCCTAGTCTTAGCATCATCCTGCGGAATGACAACCAAGATAAGGAACTTTTGGTAACCAATCGTTATTAATGGACATTCGCATAATGCGATCGATGACGAACGAGAACTACAGAAAATGCAAAACGTGTCGTTTCTGTATCCATACAGACGAAAGTTGGGTTTGTTCCGTCAAAAGCACAATGACCGAGAAGGAAGGAACATGCGAAAGATATCGCCCTGGATGTTGTGAGAACTGTGTCAAACTCGTATCGAAGAACGATATGGCAATGTGTTCAATGACAGGATCCGAAACAGATACCCTGAGTGTGTGTTCCGAGTACGACCCTTGCGGAAGACGCTCAGTATGATGCGTTACGTTCTGTTCTGCCTTTCAAGGCATTCTTTATGCTGGCCTTCGAATCGTTCGATCCGAGCATGACTCTTTTTGCGGAATCGGGGATGCCGTGATAGACTATGTTGTCTGCGATCCCCACGTTGGCACGCATATTTCTCTTCACCATGTTGTATGATGTTTGCAATTTGGAAATAACGGAGTTCATTGAATCCGCCACGGAATATGTGTTCTTTTCGAGGTAATCTTTTTTGTTAATGAAATTCTCACACCTCGACAAGAAAGGATTGTAGGTGCTGTTCATGAAATCCTCGTCCAGATCATCCACCGCATCCATCAGGTAGACAATGGAACTGAGATAAGTAAGCATTTCACCAAGTTCTTTGCAACCTTTGTCGCCGGCGATTTCTACTATGGGTACGGAAAGTGTCCGTCCGAAGGTTTCACCCATGAGAACGGCATCTCCAACGTTCGACAATTCCATTTTTCTCAGTTCGTTGAAACCTTTACCGATCGTTTCGTCATAGTCGGGGTATAATCTTTCTGCTTTCGTTATCGCTCTGCTCAGTGTTAGGTTTATGAAATTACTTTTCATAGATGGTTTGTCGACAGAATCGTCCACAAGTTCCCATTTTGTCAACAGGATTGTCAGTGCGGCCATTTTTTTCATCAGGTCCGAGTCAGCCATAGGAGGTTTGAACACGCACAGAGGCGAATTCTTTGTTCCTTCGAACTCCAGAACATCTCCCGCAACGGCATTCAATACTATGGTGTTGAACGTCATATCGTAATTCACGGCCGAGGTGGATATCAATCCGAATTCCGATCTCAGCTGGTGACAGGTTTCGCAATAGTATCTCCGATAAGTTGCCAGATCGGAAGGCATCAATTTGCTGTATTGCGGCACTGTGTATCCAAACATGTATCCTTCAGCAGTGTGAATGGTTCGAACCTTTAATATATTCGCAAGGGATACGCGGAATCGTACCTAGGCCAGCGCGTAGGTAAGGTGAAATCATGTCACGCGAGATACAACCCGTCGAAAGTTTGATGTCCTTATACATGGGCCAGTCGCCCGCAGCATTCACA
>JGI994J12354_10005929_pt1 | contig 10351 bp, 8 predicted proteins | sample IntmicLarv3ML3BL_FD_12354 | JGI IMG/M metagenome (IMG submission 12354)
AATACTGATCCAGTCGTTCATTTACATATCCGGCAATCAATTCAATCATGTTTCCTGCATTATTATCACGATAATAAGAGTCAAAGGCTTCATAATATCTTTTGCGATCAGTAAATTTTACATTAATTGGGGGGTAGTTTTGCATCAAATCAAGATTTAAAACAAGTCTACCTGTTCGGCCATTCCCATCAACGAAAGGGTGAATGCCCTCAAAATTCAGATGAAACTGTGCAATACGTTCAATAGGATGCAGAGTTTTTTTGTTTTGTTCATTATCCGAATTAAATCATTCATCTGTGGCTTAATTAGATATGGCTGTGGAGGCTCATGTACTGCACCCATTATTTTTACAGGAATACGGCGATAAACACCTTTATCCTCTGGTCGGTCCATTAAAACAAGTGCGTGGATGTTTTTGATTTCATGTTCTGTGATTGCCGTGAACTCTGAAACAAGGCGTTGTACATATATGAAAGCATCTTTATGACCAACTGCTTCCAAATGATCTTTAAGGGGTTTTTGGTCAATTGTTATCCCTTCTAAAACCATGGAAGTTTCCTGTAAGGTCAGAGTGTTTCCCTCAATTGCATTAGAATTATATGTGAATTCAACAAGAAATTCGTCATGTAAGCGTTGAAGTTCACCTTTGGTAAATGGGCGGCGTTTTGTAATTTCAGTTTTCTTGTAATCAATTTCTAAAAAAAGCGCAGCAAATTTACTTTGCAGTTTTTTATTGCGAAGAACTCTTCCGTCAATAGGTTTTTCAGCATAGGCTGGAATCATATATAAACTGCCTTTGCGTATAACACCTTCGATTTTATTTTCGGCGCATAGCACCCGAACGCGGCGAGTAGATAATCCCCATTTTTCAGCGGCTTGTGATACTTTTATATATTCCAATTTTTTCACCTCATAGTAGTAAATATTTTCATATTCATAGTATATATAAAAAACGGAATAATAGCAAATGGGAATCGAAGCCTGTCTTGGTTATTATTCCGAAAACAACATAGTGTTTTTCAAAAAATCTCAATCCTTATTACTGTTTGACTTATATTTTTACATATTATAAAATGAATGGGATATTATTGGGTCATAAGACAGGAGCGGATTTATGAAAATTGACGAACTGTTATATTTGTTTCACCAGGGAACATACTATAAAGCTTATGAATTAATGGGATCCCATGAAGGGGATTTAGATGGAGTAAAAGGTGTATTTTTCAGAACATGGGCTCCAAAGGCGAAGTCTGTTTCCGTTGTAGGTGACTTTAATGACTGGAATATTGATTCTCATAAAATGATTCGCATAACCGCTAATGGAGTATGGGAGGGTTTTGTTCAAAATGTTGAGAATTTTGACAACTATAGATATGCTGTTGAGGATTCAATGGGAAATATCCAAATGAAATCTGATCCATATGCAAACCACTTTGAAACAGTTCCAAACAATGCATCAAAATATTATAAATTTCCCGATTATGAATGGGGAGATGATAAATGGACAGCGAAAAAGAAAAAATCAAATCAGTATGAAAGCCCAGTAAACATTTATGAAATAAATATTGGTTCATGGAGACAGTATCCTGACGGGAATCCTTTTTCATATGCAAAACTAGCAGAAGAACTCATCCCATATGTAAAAGAAATGGGTTATACACATATAGAACTTATGCCTGTTACAGAATATCCTTATGATGGTTCATGGGGTTATCAAGTGACAGGTTATTTTGCGCCCACATCAAGGTATGGAACACCGCAGGATTTTATGAACTTTATCAATGAGTGTCATAAAGCTGAAATTGGTGTAATCTTGGATTGGGTTCCGGCACATTTTCCAAAAGATGCGCATGGGCTCTATAGATTTGACGGAGATTGCTGCTATGAGTACCATGACCCAAGACAGGGAGAGCACAAAGAGTGGGGTACATGTGTTTTTGATTATGGGAAAAATGAAGTAAAAAGCTTTCTTATATCCAGTGCAATGTTTTTCCTAGATGTATTTCATATAGACGGATTGAGAGTTGACGCTGTTGCCAGTATGCTCTATTTGGATTACAACAGAAGAGATGGTGAATGGGTTAAAAATAAATATGGCGGGAATGAAAATCTTGAAGCAGTAGAATTTTTAAGAGAATTAAACAAAGCTATTTTTAACTATCATCCTGAGGCGCTTATGATAGCTGAGGAATCTACAGCATGGCCTATGGTGTCAAAGCCTGCACATGACGGAGGTCTTGGATTTAACTATAAATGGAATATGGGTTGGATGAATGATATGTTGTCTTACATTTCAATAGATCCTATAGGTAGAAGCCATAATCATTCAAAGGTTACATTTTCATTCTTCTATGCATTCTCGGAAAACTATGTGCTTCCTATATCGCATGATGAGGTAGTTCATGGAAAGGGCTCACTTATAGGAAAAATGCCAGGTGATTATGAAACAAAGTTTGCAGGGATGAGAACTCTCATGGCATATATGATGGCACATCCGGGCAAAAAGCTTTTGTTTATGGGGCAGGAATTCGGTCAATTTAATGAATGGGATTACAAAAACGGTTTGGAATGGTTATTGCTTGCATTCCCTGCACATGATACTTTAAGGTTTTACAATAAAAAACTTAATGAATTTTACCTAAATCATTCAGAACTTTGGGAAATTGATTTCTCATGGGAGGGTTTTTCATGGATATCAAGTGATGACAGCAAGAACAGTGTAATTGTATTTAGAAGAATTAATAAGGATGACAAATATATAGTTGCAGTGTGCAATTTCTGTCCGGTTTATCATGAAAAATACCGTTTTGGTGTGCCTGATAAGGGTGCGTATAAAGAAGTATTTAATAGTGATTCCGTTGAATTCGGAGGTACAGGAATTTCAAATAAAGGCAAAATAATTTCAGAGAACATAGAATTCAGCGGATATGACAACTCAATAGAAATTAAAATTCCGCCAATGTCGGTAATGTTTTTCAAATATGAGGAATTAAAAGAGAAGAAACCTAAAAAGGAAAATAAGGAAAAATGATATCTAAATATAAAATAGCTGTATTTGATTTTGACGGAACTGTAATGAATTCTGCACCAGGTGTTATTTCCTGCATTAAATATGCACAAGAGAAAATGAGCAATAAGCTTTTGGAGACGGAGGAATACTATAAATTTTTAGGACCTCCGTTACAATATTCCTTTACCAATTTTCTGAAAATGTCGCATGAAGAGGCAGAAAAAGCCATAATATACTATCGTGAAAAATACAAGGAGTCAGGTTCTTTTAACGGTTCTCCATATAATGGAATTGTTGAACTTGTAGAGGAACTTCATTCCTGCGGAGTGATAACCGCAATAGGCTCGGCAAAGCCGGAAAAAATCTTAAACAGAATAGCAGAACATTTTGAATTGGATAAATGTTTCGATTGTATTACAGGCAGTCAGGGTGATGGCGCTGTTGGTGACAAGGATGTTATTATAAGCCTTGTGTATGACAGAATAAAATCACAACATAAAGAGTTTGAAAATATTCCGCTTGCGGAAGCGGGTATTGTTATGATTGGAGACAGAACATATGATGCAATTGGTGCAAGAAAGCTTGGTATTGACTTTATCGGTGCACTTTATGGTTATGGAACAGAGGAAGAATTTACAAATGAAGGTTACACAAATATAGCCAAAGATGTACAAAGTATCAAAGAATTTTTCATATAAATAAGGAGCAAAAATATGTTTAAGAGAAGCAGTGGAGTGCTCATGCACATATCCTCTCTGCTAGGGGATTACGGAATAGGCACAATGGGCAGAGAAGCACGTGAATTTGCAAAACTTTTAAAAGAGGCGGGTTTTTCACATTGGCAAATATTGCCGGTAGGACCAACCGCAGAATATAATTCGCCGTATCAATGTTACTCTGCATTTGCAGGGAATTATTTTTTTATAGATGTTGAAGATTTAAAAGAAGATGGTCTTTTGAGTGCAGCAGATATAGAAAGATTTAAACATTCAGGAAGTCCGTATGAAACGGATTTTAACTGGCAGAAAAATGAAAAGAGAGCATTGCTTGAAAGTGCTTTTGAAAATTTTAAGAAGAATGATATTTTGAAAAATGAGTTATCCTCATTTATTGAAGAGGAGAGCTATTGGCTTCCCGATTATGCTCTGTATATGGCTTTGAAAAATGATTTTCAGGGTTTGCCCTGGTGGGAATGGCAAAAGGAACTTAAGTGCTTTGAGGATAAGGCTGTTGCAGAGGCGCGGACAAGATTGAAAGATGAAATTGAATATGAGTGCTTTTGTCAGTATATTTTCTTTAAACAGTGGTATGCTTTAAAAGCATATGTAAATGACCTTGGAATAGGAATAATAGGGGATATGCCCATTTACGTGGCTCAGGACAGTGCAGATGCATGGAGCAGAAGCGAGTTGTTTGAGTTTAATGAGGACAGGAGTATGAAGAGGGTTGCCGGAGTTCCGCCAGATTATTTTTCAGAGGACGGACAACTTTGGGGAAATCCATTATACGACTGGGATTCCATGAGGAAAAACGGTTATGAATGGTGGCTTAAACGTGTGGAAACTGCACTTACTATGTTTGATTCAATGAGGATTGACCATTTTAGAGGTTTTGTACAATATTGGGCGGTTCCCGCTGACAGTACAACCGCAAAGACAGGTAAATGGGTAAAGGGGCCAGGTGCTGACCTGTTTGACAGAATAAACAGTAATTTTAAAGATGCTTCTATAATAGCAGAGGATCTTGGAGATATTACTGATGATGTACGCGAATTTGTCGATTATACAGGATATTCTGGAATGAAGGTTATGCAGTTTGCTTTTCTTGGTGATGATGATAATTTGCATTTGCCTCACAATTATGAGAGAAACTTTGTTGCATATACAGGGACACATGATAACAATACCCTTTTAGGGTGGATGTGGGAGGCAACTCCTGAGCAGAGAGAACGTGCGCTCTATTACTGTGGCTTTTACGGCAGTGATTGGGGTGACGGTGGGGCAAAAAGTCTTTCTTGCAAGGCGTTTATGAGAACCCTTTTTGCATCATGTGCAGACCTCGCAATAATTCCAATACAAGACATATGTGGTTTCGGAGGGGATACAAGAATAAATAAGCCCGGAATAGCAGAGGGGAATTGGTCGTTTAGGATAACCAAAGAAGCATTGGGAAGAATTGATGTGTCTGAAATAAGGCGTATGAATTACGCATTTAAAAGGATATAAGGTGTTTATATGTCTAAATTTTTTGTCGATTTGAAAAATATTGATAAAGAGAATAAATTGATTTTAATTTCTGGTGAGGATGTTAATCATTTGAAAAATGTGCTTCGCTCCGCAGTGGGTGACAGTATTACTGTATGTGATGGTGCCGGATATGATTATATTGGAACTATTTCCCAAATGAGCAAAACAGAGGTGGAGGTAACCTTTACTGAAACAATAAAATGTGATACGGAACCCGTTTTTGAAACAGTACTCTATCAGGGTGTTGCTAAGGGAGAGCGGATGGACCAGCTCATTCAAAAATGTGTTGAGCTGGGTATAAGCAGGATTGTTCCTGTTCTCTGCAAGCGTACAGTTGTTTCGCTGAAAAATGATAAGGATAGGGAAGCAAAGCGGGTACGCTGGCAGAGAATTGCTGCGGAAGCGGCAAAACAGTGCAACCGCGGGATTATTCCCGAGGTTGCACTGCCGGTGTCTTTTGTCGAGGCAGTTAAAGAGGTTGCACAGCTTGACTGCGGAAAAACTTTGAAATTGATACCATATGAGAATGAACATAAAGTCAATTTGAAATCTGTATTGGGTAAAATCAAAGAAATTCCAAAATGTGCCCTGTTTTTCATAGGACCAGAAGGCGGATTTGACGAAATAGAGGTTGAATCGGCAATTAACGCAGGATGTGCAACACTTTCCCTGGGAAATAGAATTTTAAGAACAGAGACAGCTGGACCTGCGATTCTCTCTGTTTTGCAGTATGTGTTTGGTACTTGATTTCCCTAATAAAAATAGTATAATAGTATTAAATGGTAAGACAACCACATATGTGAAAGGTAACATGCTATGAATAATACCGATATGAGATTGTTTTGCGAGGGAAACAGTTATGATTCTTATAAAATTTTAGGTTCATTCTGTGAAAATCAATATGAAAGTACAAGCAGTGGTGTTGTGTTTAGAGTATGGGCACCAAATGCGAAGAAAGTACAAATTATAGGGGATTTTAACAACTGGACAGGCACAGAGCATTCAATGGAATTTATAAAAGAAGCCGGAATATGGACACTGTTCGTTCCTGAAGCAAAACCCTTTGATAAATACAAATATTATATACAGACAAGTATCGGCAGATGGGTAAAGAAAGCAGACCCATATGCGAGAGTTTATGAGGGGACAGATTCCGTAATATACCCTGAAGCAAACTTTTTATGGGAAGATGAAGAATGGCTGCAAAGCCGTGTCCCTAATACTCATGAACAACCCATAAATATCTATGAACTTCACTGTTCATCATGGAAAGATAAATACCCCAATTTTCGAGATTTGGCCAAACAGCTTATTCAATATTTAAAACAACTTAATTTCAACTATATAGAACTTATGCCAATAACAGAATATCCTCATGATGCCTCTTGGGGTTATCAGTGCACAGGATACTTTGCAGTGACAAACAGATATGGAATGCCTGAAGATTTTAAATATTTTGTAAATGAACTGCATAAAGAAGGCATCGGCGTGATAATGGATTGGGTTCCGTCACACTTTGCAAAGGATTCTTATTCTCTGTCGAAATTTGATGGTACACATTTGTATGAAAATAGTGACCGTGAAAAATATATAAATAAACTCTGGGGAACATATAATTTTGACTTTGAGAAGGATCAGGTAAAAAGCTTTTTAATGTCAAGTGCTTGTTACTTCCTGAGTGAATTTCATATAGATGGATTGAGAGTGGACGCAGTTTCAAATTTGTTATATTTTAACAATTCCAGATATGGTTTGAAAGATTCTGATGGAAATATTGGCATTCCTGAGTATATTGCTGGAATTGATTTTGTTAAGCAACTCAATAGACGGATAAAAAAGACATTTAATGGTGTTATCATGATTGCAGAAGAATCAGGAAGTTGGGAAAATGTAACCAAACCTGATTATCTGGGTGGACTTGGTTTTGACTATAAATGGAACATGGGTTGGATGAATGACAACCTAAAATATATGGGAATAATACCATCTGACAGACATTATTATGATAAATTGATAACACATTCTATAACATACAATTATAATGAAAAATATATACTCCCTCTGTCACATGATGAAACAGTGAACGGAAAAAAATCTATTTTTCAAAAAATGAGCGAAAATAAGTTTGCAAATGCGAAGGCGTTTTATGGATATATGACAGCACATCCTGGAAAGAAACTTACCTTTATGGGAAATGAGTTTGCAAATGACAGAGAGTGGGATTTTACCTCGGTACTTGACTGGGAAATCCCAACGAAAAATGGGCATAGAGGAGTGTTTGAGTATATAAAGGAGTTAAACAGAATATACTTGTCCGAGAAGGCGATGTGGGAACTTGACAGCGAATTGGAAGGGTTCGAATGGGTGAGTAAAGGACAAAGTGTACTTATATTTGGGAGGAAGAGCAAGGATTTAAATAATTTTATATTGGCAGTTTGTAATTTTTCTGACAGAAGTTTTGAAAAATACAAAGTAGGGGTGTCACGATTTATTGATTATGTTGAAATTTTAAACAGTGATGATTTGAAATATGAAGGTGCAGGATTGGTAAATGGGTCAGTGAAACCGAAAAATGACGGATGGAACGGAAAACCGTTTCATATAGAGGTAAAACTTCCGGCATGTTCTGTTTTACTCTTTAAACCTGATTTTGCATAAATATTAAGAGGATGGTGGTTTTATGATTAAGAAAAAAATAATTGCTTTGATTTTGGCAGGGGGGCAAGGAAGTCGTTTGGGGCTTTTGACAAAGAATATTGCAAAACCAGCAGTGGCATTTGGCGGAAAATACAGAATTATTGATTTTGTGCTGAGTAACTGCTCGAATTCAGGTATAGATACAGTGGGGGTGCTGACGCAGTATAAGCCGCAGCAGCTTAATTACCATATAGGAATAGGAGCACCATGGGATTTGGATAGAGTACATGGAGGAGTTCAAATGCTTCCCCCTTATCAGACGGAGGTTGGTGCAGATTGGTATAAGGGTACGGCAAATGCGGTGTATCAAAATCTGCGTTTTTGTGATGAATATGACCCTGATTATATATTGATTTTATCAGGTGACCATATTTATAAAATGGATTACTCGGATATGCTTGAATATCATGTTGCAAAGGAAGCTGATGCGACAATTGCAGTTATAAAGGTGCCTATTCATGAGGCAAGCCGGTTTGGAATTATGAATACCGGAGAGAATGACAGAATAGTTGAGTTTGAGGAAAAGCCTAAGAATCCCAAGAGCGACCTTGCGTCTATGGGTATTTATATATTTAATTATGCAAAGTTGAGAAAATATCTTGTTGATGATGCAAAGGACCCAAAATCCGATTATGATTTTGGAAAAAATATCATTCCGAAAATGCTGAAAGAGAAGAGTAAGTTGTATGCATATACTTTCAGAAGTTACTGGAAGGATGTTGGTACAATAGAGAGTTTATGGGAAGCTAACATGGATTTGATAAACAATGATTCAAAGTCCTCTCTCTTAGACCCTAAATGGCCTATCTATTCACAGAATATGAGCCGTCCTCCTCAGTTTGTAGGGAAAAATTCTCAGATTCAAAATGCAATTATTTCAGAAGGTTGTATAATAAATGGCCAAGTTATAAATTCAGTAATTTTCCCGGGTGTTAAAATTGAGGAAAATGCAAGAGTGGTAAATTCCATTATCATGTCTGACTGTGTTATTGGTAGAAATGTTATTGTGGATAAAGCGATTTTGTCATCAAATGTTACTGTTAATCCTAATACAGTGGTGGGCAATTCAAAGGACATTGCGCTTATTGATGAAAATGCCGTTATCGAATCAAATTATGTGGGGTGATATTAAATGATTAGAGATTATATGGGAATAATTAATGTTTGTGAAAATGAAAGTGATATAAGAAGTCTTACCACCAACAGACCGATAGCGTCAATTCCGTTTGCCGCAAGGTACAGGGTAATTGATTTTATTCTTTCCAATATGGTTAATGCAGGAATAAGAAATGTTGGTGTGTTTGCTGAGAGTAAGTCAAGGTCTCTTGTCGACCATATAGGAACAGGTAAGGCATGGGATTTAAACAGAAAGATAGATGGACTTTATATGTTCCACCAAAGCCTCACTGGAATTATGTCAAATGATTCAAAGATGTTCAGGAATAATATGGAATATATCTATAAAAGCCGCAGTGAGAATGTGGTTTTGGCATCTTCTTATATGATAAGTAACATGGATTTGACAAAGGCAGTGCGATTCAGCGAACAGTCTGGAGCGGATATAACTGTGGTATATAAGTCCGTTTCAAATGCAGATAAGGATTTTATGAACTGTACAACACTGAACATAGAAGAGGGAAATAAGATAATAGGGGTCAGTAAAAATATAGGTATTGCCAAAAAAGCAAATATATGTGCAGAGATTTTTATTATGAAGAAAGAAATTCTCATTGATTTGCTCTACAGAAATCTACAATCAGGAAGTGATGCGTCCTTTAATTCAACAATATATAATAATATAAATAGATACAATATTGCGGGATTCAGCTTTGATGGATATATGGCATGTATAAATTCAATTCATTCCTATTATAAGGCGAGTATGGAAATGCTCAATCACAAAATAACTGACGAGCTATTTTTCAAACATGGCAATATATATACGAAGATTAAGGATGAACCGCCAAGTAGATATTTGCGGGGCAGTAATGTTTCAAATTGCCTGATAGCGGATGGTTGTATAATTGAGGGAAAGGTGACAAACAGTATCCTTGCAAGGTATGTTAAGATTGAAAAAGGTGTTGAAATAAACAACTGTATAATTCTTCAAAATTGCCGTGTAGGTGCGGGCTCAAAGCTTTCAAATGTGATTCTGGATAAAAATGGTGTGATAGATAAGAATATGGAGCTTAAAGGGTCGAGCGAGTTCCCGTTGGTTATTGAAAAACGTGGTACAGTAAACATATAATTTGTGGCTTAGTTAAGTGGTTCAATGGAAAATCCGTTGAACCACTTTTTTTGGGTTCATGGAAAAATGTTGGGGTGGTTGTAAAATAAGTTAACAACCAAAAAATATTTAAAGTACAAAGTGATTTGTTGAAAAACAGCAAGTCACTTT
>JGI994J12354_10005932_pt1 | contig 10350 bp, 9 predicted proteins | sample IntmicLarv3ML3BL_FD_12354 | JGI IMG/M metagenome (IMG submission 12354)
ATTTATATTAAACTATATATTTTGTCTGAATTAAATTTAATTTTTCTTGTATTTCGGTATATAAAAAAATTTTTATGTAGGGACGGCGTTTGCTCCGCCCGATATTGTGAAAACGTTATAGGCTTACACGAATAATTTTTAATTTACCTTTTTATTTTTTTGAACATCAATAAATACCGCGACAATTAAAACCATACAAGTGATAATTTGTTGCCAGTTTGCTTGCAATCCGATATACGGCAAACCTGTTTTCAGCATAGACATAATAAACACGCCCAAAAGCGAACCGACAACAGAACCCATACCGCCGTTCATGGAAGTTCCGCCGATAATCGCGCCGCCGATTGCGTCAAGCTCCAAACCTGCGCCCGAGCCGGGAGCGACAGCTTGAAATGTTGATGCATATGCAATGCCCGCAAGCCCCGTAAATAAACCGGAAATAATATACGCAGACATTTGATATTTCACAACGTTTACACCTGAAAGCCTTGTAGCTTCTTTATTTGAACCGATTGCAATAATATATCTTCCGATTTGCGTTTTATTAAGTATGATTGACATAATAACCACAAGAATAATAACCCACAAAAAACCCAAAGGAATTTTTAAATCTCCGATATTTGTTTTAAAAATCGCACGAACCCAACCGTTTTCCGTTCCTGCCGCAGGCCACGTTTGAGATGAACTTTTTGTGGCGATAGAACCAAAACCGCGCGCAACCATCATTGTGCCCAAAGTTGCGATAAACGGCGGAATATTTAAAATCGCTACCAAACTTCCGTTGATGATTCCCAAAACCAAGCCGACTGCGAGTGCCGCAAAAACTCCGACGATTACGGGCATTCCCATATTATTTATTAAATATCCGCCGACTAAGCCGCTGCAAATCATACCCGTACCTATGGATAAATCAACGCCGCCCGTTATCAAACAAAAAGTTACGCCGATTGCCATAAATGTAACGTAATACGAATAATCCAAAATACTTAAAATCGTGGAGTATTTCCTAAAATTAGGACTCATCGCACAGAAAAACATAAACAATGCAATCAGAACAAGCACGACCACAATTTTTTGTGTTCCTATCGCTTTTACAATCGGATTATTCGTGAATGCACTTCTTTTTTTATTATCCATTTTCATTCCCTCCTAATTCCTATTTGTTAATCTCTCAGCGTTGCCGCATGCATAATTTTTTCCTGCGATGCTTCTTCGATTCCGATTTCTGCGGTTTTTCTGCCTTCACACATAACGATTATGCGGTCGCTCATTCTTAAAATCTCTGTCATTTCCGATGAAATCATAATGATAGATTTTCCTTGCGCCGCCAATTCGCTCATCAAATGATAAATTTCACTTTTCGCGCCGACATCGATTCCGCGCGTCGGCTCATCAAAAATTAAAATTTCGCAATCACGAATCAACCATTTTGCGATAACAACTTTTTGTTGATTTCCGCCAGACAAATTCACAACTAATTGCTCAACACTCGGCGTTTTTGTTTTCAATTGCTTAACATATTTATCCGCAATGGCTTCTTCTTTTTTCTTATCGATAAAAATTCCCGACATATATTCTTCAAGATTTGCCATTGTGGAATTTTCCGCAACGGTTTTTTCCGTAACGATTCCGTAGCGTTTTCTGTCTTCCGATAAATATCCGATTCCGTTATTAACGGCATCAATCGGTGTATTGATTTCTACTTTTTTGCCGTTAACATAAATCTCGCCGCTGTCTTTTTTATCCGCTCCGAATAATGCGCGTGCCGTTTCTGTTCTTCCCGAGCCCATCAATCCGGAAAACCCTAAAATTTCGCCTTTTCTAAGCTCGAAACTAACATCTTTGACCATTTTACCCGCATTTAATTTTTCAACTTTTAAAACTATCGGCGCATCTTTTGCCACGGCACTTTCTGTTTTCGGGTCTTCATAAATTACGCGCCCAACCATCATATTGATGATGTCATCTTTCGTGGAATCTTTTGTTATAAGTGTTCCGACATATCCCCCGTCACGCATAACCGTTACACGGTCTGTAATAACGTTAATCTCGTCCATGCGGTGAGATATATAAACAATTCCGAGTTTCTTTTCGCGCAAATCACGAATTATTTTAAACAACTCATCGATTTCGGCTTCCGTTAATGCCGCCGTCGGCTCATCAAATATAATTACTTTTGCTTCATGTGAAATCGCTTTTGCTATCTCACACATTTGCTGTCTGCCGACTGTTAAATTGCTCATTCGTTCTTTTGGATTAATATTAATATTCAATATATCAAAAAGTTTTTTTGCCTCTTCGTTCATTTTGGCGTCGTCAATCAATCCGCCTTTTTTCATTTCGCGCCCGATAAAAATATTTTGTGCGACTGTTAAATGTCCGAGCATATTTAATTCTTGATGTACTATTACGATTCCCGCTTCTTTCGCATCTTTTGGATTTAAAAATTCTATGTCTTTTCCCTCGTATGTAATAGTGCCCGAATCTTTTTTATAAATTCCCGTCAACACTTTCATAAGAGTTGATTTTCCCGCGCCGTTTTCGCCCATCAAAGCGTGAACTTCGCCTTTTTTAACTTCAAGATTTACATGGTCTAACGCATGAACGCCGGGAAATGATTTATCTATTCCTGTCATCGTTAAAATTACTTCACTCATTTTTTTCACCTCTCTTTACTCGATTTATTTTAGTTGCGTCGTCTTCTGCTTCGTATATCCGCATAAACCGCGATGATTACGATAATTCCCGTAATTAAATATTGATAATCTTTTTGGAATTGCATCGCCAAAATTCCCTCTTGCAAAATCGAAACAATGATAACACCGATGAAAGACCCGCCGATTGATGCAAGCCCGCCCGCCATTGAAGTTCCGCCCATAACGCAACTTGCAATCGCTTCATTGTTAAATGTATCTCCAAGCCCTGGTTGAACAGTTGTGTATGCGCCAACATAAAAAATTGCCGCGATTCCCGCGCACATTCCGCAAATGACATATGCGAGCATTTCCCATTTTTTAACGTCGATACCAGATAATCTCGCCGCTTCTTTGTTTGAGCCGATGCATAAAATGTAGCGTCCTGCTTTTGTTTTCGTTAATATCGCAGAAAAAATAAATGCCGATACAATCAAAATAATCAAGCCCACGGGGATACGCGTGCCGCCGACGTTCATCATGACAAATCTGCGATACCAACCGTTTGCTTCCGCGCCTTGCGGCCAACTTACGGATTGAGTTTTTGTGAATACAGACCCCAAACCTTTCGCAAGCAACATGCTCGCCATAGATGTAATGAATGACGGTAATCCGCAATACGCCACGAAAAATCCGTTTAACATGCCGAATAATAAACCTACTAAAATCGATACGCCCAAGCATAAAATCAACGGCCAATTTTTTTGTACCAATAATTGCCCCGAAATCAAACTTGCCGCAAACATAACAGGGCCGATAGAAAAATCAATTCCGCCCGTCGCGATTACAAAAGTTACTCCGAAAGCTAAAAAGCCCAAAAAGTATGCGTAATTAAGCGCACTTAAAATTCTGGAATAACTCAAAAAACTGGGGCTCAGAATAGCAAACGCGATATACATAACTATCAAAACGCAAAACAAAACTACTCTGTTAAACCCTACCTTTTTCACAAAAGCGTTGTTTTTAATTTTCTCCAACTCTTTTCCCTCCTATCTTCTTCCTACACATTTAAATTTTTAATCTATACAAATTATTATAGAGATTTCCGTTTCATAAATTAATAGAATATCCTCCACAAAATAGTGAAATATTTCTAAAACTATGCTATATTGAAACAAAGAAAAGTTGCTTGAAAGGATAGTTGCCATGAGATATATAGACTATAAAGAAAGCAGAAAACACGGCAGTTTTGATTTTCCGTTTGCGTTTTATAATGTTGCGAGAAATCACCCGCGTTATCATATGTTGCATCATTGGCATCCTGAATTTGAACTTGTGCGTATCATTTCGGGCAATCTTGTTATGCAGTTGGACGGCATCGAAATTTCTGCGGAAAGCGGAGATTCTTTTTTGATAACGGGCGGCATGGTTCACAGTTGTATTCCTCATGATTGCAGATATGAGTGCATTGTGTTTGATATAAATTTTTTTGCTAAAGAGCATACTTTAAGCGCGCAGAAATTAATGGATATCGTTTATCAAAATAAAATTTTAAACGCATATTATCCCGCATCTATGCAGGAAGAAAATCAAATTTTTAATAATATTTTTAGTGCGGTTATTCAAAATGATTTCGGTTTTGAATTGATAGTTTTGGGAAATTTCTTGCACTTTTTCGGATTGGCATCTCAAAAAAATCTGTTTAATAAAAATGAAAATATGCCCGAGCATTTACGAAAAATGAAACAGTTTAAATCCGCTATTTCAATGATTCAGCAACATTATTCGGAAGATATCACGCTTGTTGATATCGCGAAAAGCGCGCACATGAACCCGAATTATTTTTGCAGATTTTTTAAAGAGTTTGTTCATCAAACACCCGTGCAATATTTAAATTATTATCGCATCGGGAGCGCATGCGAAAAAATAGCTTCATCATCAAAGTCCATAACAGAAATTGCCATGGAATGCGGCTTTAACGATGTAAGCTATTTTATAAAGGTTTTTAAACGGTTTAAAGGTGTAACTCCGTCCGAGTATTCTAAAAATTTGCCTTTTTAGTTTTTAAATATAAAAAAGCTCCCTTATCGGAAACTTCTTTATTTTGATACTTTTATTTAAATACATTAATATTTATTTCCAAGTTTTTTCTTCATGCGGTTTATCATCAACACACTTTTTTACTTTTTAATGCTTATATTTATATTTCTTTTTCGGTAAATCGTTATGTTTATTGGAAGAATATAAATTTTTATCTATCTTGTATTTTCTTCGGTTTCCTCTGCCGATTAACCTCCCGATGCCGTGAATCCCCAAAGCAACGGCGACCAATCCGCCCACGATTCCGATAATAAGTAAAATTGCGTTTCCCGTATTGTTAATATCAAAGTTACCGCCGAAAGCGGACGCGCGCGTTTCGTTTGATTCTGACGCATCTTCTTCCGTGATTTCTGTTTCTTCAATAATCGAAACATCGGACACCGCATAAATATTCTGTACATCTAATTCATATCCGTTATATAGCAGAGTTAATTTTCCGATAACATCATCTTTTTTGATTTCGTTTTGATAAGTCAAATCTTCCACAAATTGAATTTTACTTTTATCAAACGTTGCGGGCAATTTCAAACTCAAACTGTTTTTTACATATCCGCCAAAAGAATTTGTAACGTCGCCGTTAGAATTATGAACGTCAATATTTTTTTTATAACTTACGGAATCGAAAATGTTTTGTGTTCTGAATGTGTTAAAACCGTATTCAAATAAAATATTTGTATCCACATACGGTTGGTATTTCTCGCCTTTCATCGCAACGACAATTAATTCCATATCATCTTTGACCGCATAAGAAACCAACGTGTGCGCCGCCGGAGTCGTAAAGCCTGTTTTTCCGCCGATAACGTATTCGTTATAATATTTTCCGCCCGGAATAATTAATCTGTTTGTATTATTTAAAGGTCGCTCTTCCTCCTGTTTTTCGGTCGGCGGAACATGACTGCTTATTGTGCTTATATATTTCAAAAACTCTTCGCGTTTTATCGCTTCCCTAAAAATCAAACCCATATCGTATGCGGTTGTGTAATGATTATCATCGTGCAATCCGTGCGGATTTAAAAAATTCGTGTTATCGGCACCCAATTCTTTTGCTCGTGCCGTCATACGTTTTGTAAACTCTTCATTCGTCCCCGAAATATGTTCGGCGACAGCGTTTGAAACTTCATTCGCGGAACTTAATAAAACCGCGTGCATGGCTTCGTCCATTGATATCGTTTCCCCGTCGTTCATCGCGATATTGCTTGAGCCGTAAGGCAGAGAGAAAACTGCTTCTTCGCTGAAATAAACGCGCTCGTCATAATCGGTTGTGTTTTCAATCGCAAGCAAAGCGGTCATAACTTTCGTGATGCTCGCCGGATATAAAATTTCGTTTGAATTTTTTTCATAAATCACAGTTCCCGTTTTTGCGTCCATCAAAACAACGCTTTCGCATAAAATTTCAAACGGATTATTTTCGGTATTATTTATTTCATTTGCATAAATACTGGTAAAATTTGAATAAAAGATATATAATATAGTTGCTGTTATCGATATAATCGTTGATATTTTTTTCATTAGAGTATGCTCCTAAGTTAAAAATTTTTTAAGGTACGTAAACAAAGTTTTGCGGATAAAAACTATTACCCGAATTATAACATATTTTGTCGTCTAAATTTAAAACACATAATGAACAAATTTTAAACATGAAAATTAGTAACTTTTTTTGATTTTAGAAATAGGGGGCTTCAAGCGAATGAACAACCAAAAAAATATTGTTATTGGTATTATTGCCATTTTTATCTTGATTTTAACAGGAGTAAGTTATAATTTTTATTTTACTGATAATATTGTTACGCAAACGAGCAAAAGTAATGAAATTGAAATTGACAACAGCGCGAATTTGTATAACAATAATTTAGAGGGGAAATCAAGAAATATAAATTTAGAGGACGAACTTGAATCAACGGAGACAAAAAATAATTCTGTTTACGTTTATATTTCGGGCGAGGTTGTAAATCCGGGCGTTTATGAGATTGAGGAAGGCGAGCGCATAACAACTCTTGTGGATATCGCGGGAGGATTTACGGAAAACGCATTCACGGTGAATATTAATATGGCGCAAAAATTAAGCGATGAAGACCATATACATATTGAAAATATTAATAATATAAATGAAGATGACATAGTTATTGCGAGTTATGATAATAAAAAATCGTCCGATAAAGGACTTGTGAATATAAATACCGCAACGTTGGAAGAACTTAAAGTTTTGCCGTCCGTCGGCGATGTCACGGCGCAAAATATTATTGATTACAGAGAGCGAAACGGGAAGTTTAATGATATCGACGATTTAAAAAATGTTACGCGTATCGGTACAAAAACATTTGAAAAATTAAAGGATTTAATATCCGTTTAAAAATTCATAAAATAAAAATAAATTAATTCGGGCAATACATTTTTCTGAAAGGTGTAGATAAAAATGGGAAAAAAAATTCTTGTTGTGGACGACGAAAAGCTAATTGTAAAGGGGATAAAATTCAGTTTGGAGCAGGACGGAATGTCTGTCGATACCGCTTATGACGGCGAAGAAGCATTACGCCTTGCGCATGAAAACGATTATGACCTTATTATTTTAGATATTATGTTACCTAAATTTGACGGGCTTGAAGTCTGTCAAGGTGTCAGAGAATTTAGTCAAGTTCCCATTATTATGGTTACTGCGCGTGACGATGACATGGATAAAATCATGGGTTTTGAACACGGCGCGGACGATTATTTAACAAAGCCGTTTAATATTTTAGAATTGAAAGCAAGAATTAAAGTAATTTTCAGACGCGAAGAAAAAGACGTCCGAAAAGGCGAAAAGAAGAATGTTGTTAAGCTCAGAGAATTGGAAATCGACAAAAACTCAAGGCGCGCGTTCATTAAAGGCGAAGAAAAAAATCTTACCGCAAAAGAATTTGATTTGCTTGAATTATTTTTAGAAAATCTCGAGCGGGTTTACAGCCGTGACGAGTTATTAGATATTGTTTGGGGCGTGGATTATCCGGGCGATGTTCGCACGGTTGATGTGCATATCAGAAGATTGCGCGAAAAAATAGAAGAAAATCCGAGCGACCCGAAATATTTACATACGAAGTGGGGCGTGGGTTATTATTTTCAGTAAGAGAGATAAACGTTTTTTTCATTCGATGCGTTGGAGAATGTTGCTCTATTATTCTTTAATCAGCATTACCGCGATGTTATTTTTCGCGACTGTTATTTCGAGGGAAATCACAGAATATTTTAATAATTTGAATATTAATAAAGCTTTGTCTCAAGCGATAATTTGGGCGGACAGCATTTCTAAAGCGGATTATTTTACGGACGATGTTAAGAAAAAACAAACCGAAGCGAATATCGATTCGGCAAAAAACAGCAGTTTAAATATGAACGAAAGCAGTGACGTTTTGTTAATTATTGATAAAAACGGAGTTGTCGCTTATGAATATAATCAGCCCGGATTTTCACCCGTGAGGTCTTTGGTCGGCTCTACGTTTTTTATTCCCGAAGTTTTGAAAGCTTTGAAAGGCAGTGAGGGAACGAGCATTGACGAAGTGAGTGAAAGTGTATACGTGTCAGCGCCTATTAAAAATTCTCAAGGGGAAACGTTAGGTGCTGTTTTGGTTGTGTCGTCTATCAGCGAAAACATGCTGATTGTTTCCGAAATTAACAAAGTCGTTTTGTTAATGACCGTCGTTTCCGTCAGCATGATTTCCGTTTTGGTTTTGGTTGCGACGAATACCGTAACGGGCTCGGTTAAAAAATTTTCACAGGTTGTCGAGCGAATGTCTTTCGGAGATTTATCTCAAAGAGTTGAAGTTAAAGGAAAAGATGAATTTGCCGATTTAGCCGTCGCGTTTAATAAAATGGCGACGGATATAGAACAGAGCGCGAAAATCCGCAGCGAGTTCGTTTCAAACGTAAGCCACGAATTAAAAACACCGCTCAGTTCCATAAAAATTTTATCTGAATCGATTTTATTGCAGGAGGACGTTCCGAGTGAGATGTATAAGGAATTTCTTTCCGACATCGTAAGCGAAGTTGACAGAATGAATAATATCGTAAACGACTTATTAGAAATCGTAAGGTCGGAAAATAAAAAAGCCGTTTTGAATACTAAAGAAGAGGATATCGGCTCACTTATAGGAGATATTATAAAAAGACTTACGCCAATCGCGGAAGAATCAAATGTCACTTTAAGTTTTGCAGAGCCCGATAAAAATGTCGTTGCGAATGTCGATAACGTAAAATTAACTTTGGCACTTTCAAACTTAATAGAAAACGGAATTAAATATAATAAAGAGGACGGAAAGGTTGACGTAAACCTCACTTCCGACCATCAGCATTTTTTTGTTAATGTGAAAGATACGGGAATCGGCATTTCGGAAGAGGACAGAGAGCAAATTTTTGAAAGGTTTTATCGCGTTGATAAAACAAGGGACAGGGAAACGGGCGGAACGGGGCTCGGGCTTTCGATAACAAGCACGACAATTATGTTACACAACGGGAGTATAAAACTTACAAGCAAAGAAGGCGAAGGTTCGGATTTTCTTGTCAGAATACCTTTGAACAGAGTTGAAAAAGCGAGTTGATTACTCTTGGAATTGCCAAAACGAAAAAATATACGACATCATTTCATAAACACATAAAAATTTATTCTGTAGACCCTACTCCTGTTTTAAGAAGTAGGGTTTTATTGAATGTAAAATTCCTAAATTAATTTTTCTTATAACCCGTGTGTCCCGTCAGCAAAATTTTCGCCCCGTCAATAATTCCCTCGTCCATAATGCGTTGCAAAGATTCCTTGCTTTTTTGATGTTCTCTGTTCATCATAAGCAAAAAAGGAATTATTTTTTTGTCCTTGGTAAGGCGCAAATTATCTCCGCAAACCAAAATTTCATCGTTAATCAAATAAAAACTTGAGCCGAGCGTGTGCCCCTCACAAACAATAATCTGCACTTTTGTGTTGTTAACATAAACAACTTCTCTGTCACTCAAAGTTTTATAATTTTTAATTTTTTTGTTATACATAAAAAGTTTACGCGGAGTACTTCCGTCTATCATTTTTTCCTCGTTTTTTGAAATATAAACATTTGCGTTTTTAAAAAGGTTCAATCCACTTCTGTGGTCATAATCCGAATGTGTTATAAAAACGTCCGAAACGTTGTTTTTATCAAGCCCGAGAGATTTCATTCCCGCTTCAGCCGTTAAAGAACTCATTCCGCAGTCGAAGCAAATCAGCGAATCGCCCGAGTCGAAAATATAAAAATTAGAAAATCCCGTCAGCACGGTATAAATGTTCGTATCTATTTTAGATGTTTTAATTGGTCTGAAAAACATAGAAATTCCTCCTTGAATCTTTATTTTCGCGAATACCCGCAAGGTGTTTCGTTATATCAATCTTATCATAAATATTGAACCTAAAAAAGCAAATAGTGAAAATCTCCGATATTATATCTTATTTCAAAAAAATCGCGAGTTCTTTTTGAATTTCGGATATTCCTTTTCGCCCAAATAAAAAATTTTTACATATGTCATGATGAACGATTATTACAGTCACAAAATTTCAGTGATTCATTTTTTAAATCTTCAAAATTATTTAATTCCGCATTTTTCAATACGCAATCGAGCAGATAGTTTA
>JGI994J12354_10005933_pt1 | contig 10349 bp, 9 predicted proteins | sample IntmicLarv3ML3BL_FD_12354 | JGI IMG/M metagenome (IMG submission 12354)
CAGACGGTTATCGGCTTGCATGTGAAGCAATACTTGAGGGTGACTGCACAGTAGCTTTATCGGATGAAGCATCCTCGCAAATTGTCGCAACCAACGGAATCGCGGTAATCGGCTTTGAAAAAAGCTTTGAAGCAATAATGGTTGACGCTTTGGAACCGACACTTGAAAATCAGCTTTCAGACGAGGAATGTCTGAATCTTAAAATGCCGTTAACCTTGAATGCGCTCAAAAAATTGCCGTCTGCTTTAAGACAAAGCGGATATAATCCATACGCAGTTGTAAGAGACGGAAAAATTATTGATGTCGGCAAGGAGGCGCTTCCCGTTTTAGGTCTTGCGGTCGATATCGGGACAACAACCGTTGCCGTATATTTTTATGACCTTATCACAGGCGAACGGCTTTCTGTTAAAAGCGATTTAAATACACAGCGTGAATTTGGTGCCGATGTTATCAGCCGCATTGAGCATTGCAAAAATCAAAACGGAATTAACGACCTTCAAAATGCCATTATAAATTTGATAAACCGTCTTGTCGCTTCATTTTGTTCCGATTCCGGATTTTCTTTTGACAGCATTTATATGATGACCGTTGCCGCAAATACTACGATGCTTCATCTTTTGTGCGGTATTGACCCGAATGCCATTGCAAGTTCGCCCTTTATCCCCGCGACAAGCTTCGGTTTTGAGCTTTCGGGCGAAAGTCTTGGTCTTACATTAAATCCCGAAGCGTCTGTTTATCTTATTCCATCGGTTTCAGCTTATGTCGGCGGAGATATTACGGCGGGAATTGCCGCTTGCAGTCTGCCCGAAAACTGCCTTTTTATTGATGTCGGAACAAATGGTGAAATGGCAATCAACGCAAACGGCAGAGTACTGGGCTGCTCTGTTGCGGCGGGTCCCGCGTTTGAGGGTGCACACATCGAATTTGGAACAGGCGGAATACACGGGGCAATATCCGGCGTAAAATATACGGGTGGTAATTTTTCTGTTGAAACTATAAACAACTCCCCTCCTGTCGGAATATGCGGAAGCGGAATTATTGACGCAACGGCGGCATTGCTTAACGCAGAGGTCGTCGACATGACCGGACGGCTTGTAGATGCGGACGAAATTGACAGCTCACTTTCAAGCAGACTTTCAGACGACCGTTTTTACATATGTGATAAAATCGCCGTTACCGCACAGGATATCAGAGAAATACAGCTTGCAAAGGCGGCAATCTGCGCCGGAATAATCACCCTTGCAAAGGAATCGGGAATTTCTCTTGAAAATATTGAAAAGGTTCTTGTGGCAGGAGGCTTCGGTTCACATATGAACCCTGACTCGGCAATAAGAATCGGGCTGTTCCCCAAAGAGCTTGACGGAAAAATTGAGATTGTCGGCAATGCCGCCGGAATGGGAGCGTGCAAGGCACTTTTAGAAAAAAATAAAGCGCTGTTTACAAAAACAGCGCAGAGCATCGAATATATTGAGTTGTCGGGACATCAGGATTTCATGGATGCGTATATCGACCAAATGATATTTGAATGAGTGTGGAATTTTGAGAGTGAAGAGTGGAGTTATTGATTTAAACAATTCGCTCTCAAATTTTACTATCAACAATGAGAAAACGTATTAAGCGCACATGTCGATAATTTTGCCGTCGGACTCGGATTCCTTCATGCTGTGCTTTTTGCTTGCAGTATCCATTCCGATATAAGAAAGCGAAACAACGATAAATGCAATCGGTGCGGCAACCATAACAAGCGAAAGAGATGTTTGGAGTACACTTGAAAAGGAAAATGCAACCGTTGCCGAGGTATATGCCATTACCAAACCGACAATGCCCAAAAGCATTCCGATTAAATCTTTTTTAAAGCTTATAAAAATCATTCTGACTGCAAACAACGCAAGCAGTCCTGCCAATACATAATTCATATGAATCCTCATTTCTATGACTGAAAATATTCTAAAACATTTGTTCGTTTGATTTATTCTAGCACAGAGTTTTTCAAAATGCAAGTGTTTTTTGAAAAAAAATTTAAAATTAAAAATGTGTTATAGTATCCGGCTAATCTAAAAGCTTATGCCATAAGATTCTTCGCTACGCTCCAGAATGACAATAACAGAAAAAAAGCTCTCTCATTAACTTCCGCAACAGGAAGAAAATGAGGGAGCTTTTGAGTTGGTCGTGCATTTCAATAGCAAAACGTCTATAACGGTTTCTTATCTGCACCATGAGCCAGCAATGTATCAATAACCTTTTTAAGTATGATTTGAATTGTTTCTTCTGTGGACTTCTTGTTCATTTTGGCGAGATCCTCATATATTGTTGACAGGTCGTCATTTAATTTAATGGTATATCTTTTCATAAAAACCTCATAATATTTTTAAATACGTTCACATGACGTATTATAACATTAAAAATATGTTATTGTCAAGTAAAATACGTCGTATGAACGTTAAGGTGATTTATGAAAAGAACAGAATTTCGCGATAACAGAAATGTTATCTACAAGCAATTAAAAATTGCGCGAACCAAAGCCGGATTGACCCAAACCCAGCTTGCCGCAAAAATGCAATTGTTTAATATTAGCATTGATCAACAAATGATAAGTAAAATTGAAAATAATATGCGAATTGTTACCGATTATGAATTGGCATGTTTTTGTGAAATTTTATTAATAGACGAAAAAGAACTCTTAAAAGATTATCGTAACATTAATTCGGGAGATTCCTTATAATAATTAAAAAATCCTTATTTTGACCATTGGTCGTAATAAGGATTTTAAATTAGTATCTGTTGCAAAATGCTACAAAAATTACCATTAGCTCGTAGGGGCGAACTGTGTTCGCCTTAGGTTTCACCTAATTCTTTTTGTGCAGTATTAAGGCGAACACAGTTCGCCCCTACGGTTACAGGTGCGTTTTCAGAATATTTCTTAATTTTTGGGCATTAGGCATTTCCCCATCCAACAACACGGCACTATTCTCCGCCAAGCGAAAGCGCAAGTATCGGATCGACATATTTGCCGTTTTGCTTGACAGCCATATGCAAATGCGGGTCGTCAAGGCACTCACACGGGACAGAATCGGTCGAGCCTATAACATCTCCGATTTTGACCTTTTTCCCCTTTTTCATCGAGGTTGTTTTTGACATGCCGCAATAATAAACCGTAAAGCCGCTGTGTTTAATTTCAATAATATTACCGTAGTAGGTATCCTCGTTGACCGATATGACCTCGCCGTCTCCGACAGCCTTGACATGTGTTCCGCGTTCACATTTGATATCGACACCGTCATGCGTGCGCCAATCGCTCATGGTAATTGAATATATGAGCTGACCGTCGCTGAATTCATTTATTACCTGTCCTTCGACCGGCATCATAAAAACCGGAACAGACGGAGTTGCCGCAACCTCTTCGTCGGGCTGACTTGACTGCGCAGGGACATCGCTCACCTTGTTTTCGACTGCCGTATCATCTTCAAGGTAGGGCTGTTCGGATGCTGTTGATGTAACAGAGCTGAACGGAGCTTCGATAGGAGGGTCGGGCGAAAAATTGTCAGAGAATGTTGCCCATGCGACTCCTACCGCCGCGACCATACATAACGACAGTGCAATATAAAATCCCTTTGTAAAATTCTTTATTTTTTTGCCTGTTTCATTTTCAAATTTAAGCTTGCTCATTGTACACGCTCCTTCTGACTTTTTCAAAATTAGTATGAACCGTCAGAAGAATATTTATACAAATTATTTAAATAAGGATTCATCTGTGTGCGGCAAAAACATCGCCGCCATATATTCGTCCATATAACCTGCCTCGCTGCTTAAATCGAGGTAGGTTATTTTTTGTTTGATTTCGTTTATTTTTTCGCGGTGATTTTCGCTTAAAAGGGTCATGTACGCGCCCATGAGCGAGCTGTTTCCAAGAAAAATAAAATTCTCTTTGTCAATCGGCGGAAGAAGTCCGATTGTTTTTGAATTTTCAAGGTCAAGATAGCGTCCGAAACCGCCGGCGACATATACTTTTGAGATACAATCAAAGTCCATTTCCACGCTGTTAAGCATTTGCCGAACAGCCGAAAAAACCGCCGCCTTTGCGCGTATAAAATTATCAATATCAGTTTCAGTAATTATTATATTCTTATTCTTGCCCGGCACAAGACAAAGCGATTTTTCACCGCCTGTAAAGCGACCCTTAGGGTCAATCATATTGTTTTTAAAAAGCTGTGAAATCAGCGAAATTATTCCCGAGCCGCAAATGCCTTCGGCATCAGCATTATTAATTGTAAAGCATGTAATATTTTTTTCGCTGTCAATTTCCACGCGCTCAATTGCTCCCGATGATGCACGCATACCGCATGAAATTCCTCCGCCCTCAAAAGCAGGACCGGCGGAGCAGGCACAACCCAGAAGAAAATCGTTGTTGCCCAGAAGAATTTCTCCGTTTGTTCCGATATCAATAAACAGGGCAATTTCGTCGGATTCCTCCGAAAGACATGTGCAAAGCGCTCCCGAGGTTATATCTCCCCCGACATAGCTTCCGACTGACGGAGCGATAAAAACAGGCACAAACGGGCAAATCTCAAGCCCTATATCATACGAATTGTATATCGGCATATTGTATATACAGGGAGTATAAGGGTCGAGACGAATATATTCCGAAACAACTCCCAGAAGAAGGTGAACCATTGTTGTGTTTGCCGCTATTGAAGCGCTGAGAATTTCAGTTGGTGTTATTTTGTTTTCGGCACAGATTTCACAAATCATCAAATTAATTGTTTGCAAAATTTTCTGCCTAAGCTCCTCAAGCTTATCCGGTTTTAATGAATAATTTATTCGGCTGATAACGTCAAGCCCGCATTCAATTTGACGGTTATATCCTGTTTTGACATTAACAACCTCGCCTGTTAACATATCGCAAAGCATGACCGCAACGGTTGTTGTTCCGATATCTATTGCAAGTCCATATTGATTTTCGGGCAGAGTTGAATTAAGCGAAACAATGCTTGCAATATTATTATTTCTATAAAAGCTCAAACAAGACGAGGGGACGGTTCTCTTGTCTTCTTGCGAGAAGGCAAGAGAACCGTCCCCTCGTCTTGCGCAGTCCCGAAGAATTTCGGGAAGCGTGCGCAAAATTTCCAGAGGTAACGATATACTTTGCACATTCAGCGTCTTAATCACAGCTTTTTCAAAACGGTCATAGTCGGAAAGTCCGTCACCGACACTTGGAGCGGCAACATCAATTTTTACCGTTTTTACAAAGGGTGACAGATTTTCTTTGTCGGGCATAAGGCTTTGAGGAATACGGAGCATATCATCAAGCGTATCGGAAAACTTTCCCTTTTCGCTTTTTATATCGGACGGAACAAAAACGGTAAGGTCGCTTTGCGTAACCTTCGCCTTGCAAATAAGAACATAATTATCGTTTAAAAGCTCTTCCAAAAGCCGATTTTCTTCGTCAAAATCAACCGTTCCCTTTTCAATCTTAACAAGACATTTACCGCATACTCCTTTACATCCGCACGGCACCGAAACCGAAACATCCGCCTGCTTCGCCACATCAAAAAGTGAGGTACCGCAAGGTACCTCGACAGTTTTATCGGACGGTAAAAAACGAACAAACGGCATAAAAATCACCTTTTTTTAATTAGGAATGAGGAATTAGAAGTGAGAAACGAAGGTTTTTTGATTAAAGAAATGCTTAAGCATTTCAACCGCCATTCCTCATTCCTAACTTCTAATTTCTCATTTCTAGCAATGTCCGTCGTCATCAAAAAATTCCCTTGCGGAAACATTTTTTCTGTTGCGCTCTTCCTCAACAAGATTTGAAAGCTTGTCTCTGAGGTCACTCGACTTTTTGACATTTTTTATTGTAAATTCGGGAGTTGTGCGGTCAGCAGAACATATGTGTATTGAGCCTACGCCGAATATTCTGTTCCACAGAGAGCGCTTATGTGTAATGTCGGTCACGCGGTAAAGACGTATTTCTTCTTCCTTTATGCTTAAAAAGCCTGATGAGCACATGAATTTTTCCTCGTTTAGATAATATCGCGTGAATGAAAGAGGAAGTCCGAATATTGTGCGTTTTCTGTCGTGCCAAATGTTTTTTTCTTTAAGTCCCATGTTGTTGACTCTCCCCGTTTTCAAAAATTTTTATCGGCTGAAGCTTATGAGAACAAGCCGTTATGCGAGTTTCAAGCTTTTTATCGGTTTCGGGATTTTCGGTCGTGCCGTTAAGAATATATCTGTCAATTTCATCATAGGTAAAGCCCAAATCAGCTTCATCGGTCTGACCCTCAAAAAGCGCCGCGGACGGCGGCTTATCTATTATTCCCTTCGGAACATCAAGGTATCGCGCGAGTATTCGAACCTCGCCCTTGGTAAGCATTCCCAATGGATTCAAGTCACTTGCTCCGTCACCCCACTTTGTAAAATAACCAAGCAGGCGTTCGTCAAGATTTCCTGTACCGATAACCAGAAGACCTTCATTTTGTGCGATAGTATAAAGTGTCGTCATGCGGATACGCGGACGGATATTTATTCTGCTGATGTCTGAAAGCTCTGCTTCGGTTGCGCGCTCCAGCTGATTACAGGCAGTAGAAATATCTATGGTTTTATACTCAAAGTTAAATTTATTTATTAAGGACATCGCGTCAGTCATGCTGTTTTGTATGCTCATACTGCTGCCGTCGGGAAGCATAACAAGCTTTACGTAAATTCCGTTTGACTGACAAATTCTTGCGACTGTCGAGCAGTCAATTCCGCCGCTCATTCCCAAAATAACGCCCTTTGCTCCTGCCGATTCAAGACAGCTCTTTATAAAACTGCCGATTTTTGAAACAAATTCCTGAGTGTTTTGAGGGGTAATTATAAAGTTTTTATTGACTGAAGGATTCAAAATAACGCCCTCTTTTAAAATTCAAGTTTTTCTGAAATATACGAAACAAGACTGTCGATTGAAATACGCTCCTGCTCCATGCTGTCACGAAAACGAACGGTAACGCAGTTGTCGGTTTCGCTGTCAAAGTCATAGGTGAGACAGAACGGTGTGCCGATTTCATCCTGACGGCGGTACCTTTTTCCGATAGATCCTGAATCGTCATACTCAACATTAAAATGCTTTGCAAGTGTCTCATAAATTTTAAAGGCATTTTCGCCAAGCTTTTTGGATAATGGCATAACTGCCGCCTTTACCGGAGCAAGCGCCGGATGGAATCGCATAACAATACGGCTGTCATTTTTTTCTGCGTCTATAACTTCCTCGTCATATGCCTCACAAAGAAAAGCAAGGGCAACACGGTCTGCGCCAAGCGACGGCTCGATAACATAAGGAAGATATTTTTCGTTTGTTTCAGGGTCAAAGTATTCAAGCGATTTTGTCGATGCGTTCTGATGCTGCATCAAATCAAAATCTGTACGGTCGGCAATTCCCCAAAGCTCGCCCCAGCCAAACGGGAACATAAATTCAATATCTGTCGTTGCGTTTGAGTAATGCGACAGCTCCTCCGCCTCATGGTCGCGAAGCTTAATGTTTTCTTCCGACAGCCCAAGTGAAAGCAGGAAGTTTTTGCAGTAATCCTTCCAATATCCGAACCATTCAAGGTCGGTGCCGGGCTTGCAGAAAAACTCAAGCTCCATTTGCTCAAACTCACGGATTCTGAAGATAAAGTTTCCGGGAGTGATTTCGTTTCTGAAGGATTTTCCGATTTGAGCGACACCGAAAGGAACCTTTTTGCGAGTTGTGCGCTGGATATTCGCAAAATTCACAAATATGCCCTGTGCTGTTTCGGGGCGCAGAAAAATTTCGTTTTTAGCGTCCTCGGTAACGCCCTGAAAGGTTTTAAACATAAGATTGAATTTTCTGATATCGGTAAAGTTTGTCTTGCCGCAATCCGGACATGCAATTTTGTTGTCGGCAATATATTTTGCCATTTCCTCATTGCTCCAGCCGGCGGGATTTACTCCCTCAGCCTCGATAAGCTGGTCGGCGCGGTGACGTGTCTGGCACTCCTTGCAGTCCATAAGAGGGTCGGAAAAGCCGCCGACATGTCCCGACGCAACCCATATCTGCGGATTCATAAGAATAGCGCTGTCCAAACCGACATTGTAAACGCTTTCCTGTACGAATTTCTTCCACCATGCTTTTTTAACATTGTTTTTAAATTCTACACCTAAGGGACCGTAATCCCACGAATTTGAAAGTCCGCCGTATATTTCGCTTCCGGCGTATACAAAGCCTCTGCCCTTACAAAGAGCAACAATTTTATCCATTGTTTTATCAGAATTTTTCATTTACCGTAACAAACCTTTCATCTTATCAATATGTATAATTATAACAATGCTAATAATTATATCATAGTTTTTTCACAATGTGAACAGATTTTTTTGCATGAGAAAAATCCGTCATGTAATCAAGGCTCACTTTGTGAAATTTCAGATTGCACTATATAAAATATTCAGGTGTAAAACTAATTTATAATTGTGTCAGAGTAGTATCTTGTATACGTTAAAACATTACGCTGTAACCACCCCGCCGACTTGCAGCCGGCACCCCTCCGCCGGAGGGGAATTATTTGGGCGTTGCCGCTTCTTTAATATTCCCCTCCGGTGGAGGGGTACCGCATACAATGCGGTGGGGTGGTTTATCGATGTTAGCGAAGCATCTCGAAGTCCGGAGGACACGCGTAAGCCAGTTGGGGCTTTTCGGTCTTACCGCAGCAAGCCGAAGTCGTTCGCCCGATTTCAGGGCAAGTGCGAACGACACATGAAGTATCGGAGGACTCGCTACGCTCAAGAATGACAGCAAGGGAAATTATATCAAGCCTATTCAAATTCAATGGTTTCGTCAGTCTTCGAGCGATTTCAGCACCACCACAGGCAAATGCGGGCGGCAATTAATTCTTATCGGAAACAGGCTGTTTCCCAGTCCTCTGCTGACCATCATTTTTGTGTTGTTGTTTAAGGAATAAAGTCCATCTGTGTGTTTTGGAAAAAAACCCTGTCCCGGCGCAAATATTCCTCCGACAAAGGGAATGCGTATCTGTCCGCCGTGTGCGTGTCCCGAAAATACAAGGTCGGGCTTTATATCACTTTGGTCGCTGTAGGAGCGGCTAAGCTCCGGTCTGTGGGCAAGCAGTATTCTGTAGCTGTCTTCAATTTCCGACCAGTCCTCAATAGCGCTGTCCCCCTCAAAAACATCCTCGCTGAAGGGAGTGTAATTATCCAGTCCCATCAGCGTAATTTTGTCTCCGCCCTTGTCCAGCACACACATACTGTCGTTCAGGTTAATTACTCCAACATCTGACATAACTTGATTATAGGAAACGACATCATTTAAATGCTCGTGGTTTCCCAGAACAAAATAACAGCTGCTTATTTGCGCAATTCCTTCGGCAAGCTCCTTAAAGCGGCTTGTTTCAATATTGCATTTCCTGTCAATAATATCACCTGTCATAAAAATAACATCAGGCTTTTGTTTTTCTACAAGCTTTATTAAACCCTTTACGCTTGATGCATTCTTCGGTAAATGCACATCCGAAATCTGTACGATTTTAAATCCGTCAAATTCTTTTGGAATTCTTTTTGATGAAACTTCTGTTTCTTCGACCTTAACCCAATTGTTTTGCGCAACACAATAAACCGCAATAATAAAAATTATTGCGGCAAAAATTATAAGCTTTTTCTTTGACTTTAGTTTCAATGAAACACCTCGTGACATATTACGCTTATGCTTCAGGCTCCGCTGCAGGTTGTTCAGCGACCGGAGTTTCCGTAATCTCCTCACCCAAAAAACCGGGGATTTTCATGCCAGCCATTTTAAAGGTTTCGTTAAGAGGAGGAATTGATTTCATGATTCCCGACAGAAAATTTGCAGTTGTCGGTGTTCCGTCGCCGTTTGAGCCGCCGCCCATAGAATCCCATACCGTAATCTTGTCGATATGCAGATTTTTGATTGCATCGACCTGAGTTTTAACCAAATCCTCGATTTTATCGACAAGCATAAGCTGAACAGCCTGGTCAGCGCTTCCGCCAGCTGCAGAAACAACCTTTTCAAAGCCCTCCGCCTGTTTTGACAGAATTGCCTGAATACCTCTTGCCTGCGCTTCCATTGTAGCGAAAATAGCGTCTGCCTCACCCTTTGCCTTGCGTCTGGTCTGCTCAGCTTCGGCCTCGGCTTCAATTACAAGACGTTCCTGCTCAATTTTCATTTTAACGATAACGTCAGCCTGTTGAGTTGCCGCGTCTCTTGCGGCGCGTGCGTCCTCGGCCATTTGCTCAGCGGCATAAGCTTCTTCAAGCGCCTTTGCCGATGCAATTTTCTCGGCTGCTGTTGCGCGTCTTAACGCCTCGGCTTCTTTTTCGCG
>JGI994J12354_10005934_pt1 | contig 10346 bp, 3 predicted proteins | sample IntmicLarv3ML3BL_FD_12354 | JGI IMG/M metagenome (IMG submission 12354)
TACATCATAAATTGTAGTAGTATTTCCAGAATTATCTTGACCAAATCCCAAGGCCTCTACTTCTGTTACTGAACTGTTAGCATCAGGTTTGTAAGCATAGTAAATCTTATCCATCAAATACCTTGGATCATTTTTATATACATATCTTTGCCAAGTTCCATTACCATAGGTTGTCTTAGTTCGATTTCCTGCTCCATCATACTCATAGCTAGCAATAAGAGTTGTATTTAGTTTTACTGTATCTAAAAGTCCAGCTTTATATGTATAGTTTGTCTGATTAGCTGTACTACTTCCATTTCTTACATATGTTTTCTGACCCAATGTGTTATAACCATAATATACAGTCTTACCTGTATAACTAGAAGCTACACTTGTTACTCGGTCAAAGTTATCATAAGTAAAAGTAGTTGTTCCAGTGCTGTCAGTAATTGTACTTACTAAGTCACTGTTACCTACATAGGTGTATTTTACATCTGCAGTGTTGTCAGCTGGGTAAGTTCCAGCAGCAGCTTGTGCTCCAGTTCCAGTATAATTGTAAAATACATGAGTAAGCCTATCAGCAGTATCATACTTATAAGCAGTATATATTAACTTACCATTTCTACGAGCAGCTATATTACCCACTTTATCATAAGAAAAGGAATCAGGACCAGTATCACTTGGATAATCAATCCTGGTGGCTCTACCCAATTTATCGTAATTATAATAAATCTTTCTTTTAAATGATGAACTAGTTCCAGCAGCACTACGAGTTATAGTTTCAAGTAAATCACCAAAACCATTATAACTATTTATAATTGTTGGAGTTGTTTCACTTTGTCCAGATATATCAGTCCATGTAGCAATAGGCTTTCCATCTGCTCGGTAGGAATAATAAGTACTCCTTCCACTCTCATCAATAGAACTGGTCAGATGACAACAATCATAAATCTGTTGACTGGCTATTCCTGTTCCATAAACTGTACTCTTTATTACCTCACTACCTGTCTTTGTACTAGTAAAACTCACTGTCTTTCCCAGTGGGTCAGTGGTAGAAATCAAATCTCCATATTCATCATAGCTGTTATATACAGTTTTTGTATCTGTGTATGTAGGAGACATCATTGTTTTTGAATATGTTGTACTTATCTTAGTAGCTTCATCTCTAGGAATTACATTATTATTTCCATCAATTTCATAGTATTCATACTCAGTTGTTTTTGTATGATAGCTCTCAATTGTTACTGTTTCTTTCATAAGCTTGCCAGCTTGACCATACTGGTCTGTACTTGGATAGTATTGCAAGCTCTTGAGAGTTGTTCCAGCTTTTGATACAAAAATAAGAGCATAAGGAGCTGTGGTCGCATAATTATAAGTTGTAGTTATACCTCGTTTGTTTGTATAAAAAGTTTGTTGACCACGACTGTTATAACCAAAGCTTTCATAACCGCCACCAGGATAATCTATTCTTGTTGTATTGCCTTTACTATCATAGCTATAGAGAGTTACTCTTCCTTTAGCATCTGTTGTTTTCCAAGGCTTACCAAACAGAAAAGCGTTAGTTGTTGTTTTGTAATCTGTATTTTCTACTAAGCCAGCTACATTTACAGTACGACTGTCTAACCACAGGTAGCTGGTATTCACCCCAGCAAGAGCATTTTCTACTTGTAAAATTTCTTTCTTCTTTCCTGCTATGTCTTTAAGAAAAGTATACTTAGTTTCCCTTACATTGCTTGGATTATTTATATCTACAGCTCTTACAATAGTAACATCAGCTCCATATTCATATTGAGTTTCTTTTAATTTATTGTTATTTTGGTCTAAAACTTCTTCAATTACTCCGTAATTTCCATTTAAACTATCGTAAGAGTAATCAACATATGTTTCACCTTGAGATATTCTAGTTATGTTTCCAGAAGGGTCTCTCGTAATTGTCTTGCTTTTGCCCACTTCATTTGGACTGTTAGTATTTACAGAAGTTACATATTTTTTACCATTTACAGTTGTGTAAGTATAAGTAGTTTCGTTTCCATAGGAATCCTCTTTTGTTAAAATATCATAATCTGAATCTTTGGTATGTTCTTCCCAGTAAGTTATTAAACCATTAGGAGTTTCTACTTCGATACCCTCATCTGTCCTGAAAGTTTTATTTTCAAAGGCATCTATACTTAATGTGAGTTTCATGTTGCGACCAACTTCTACGTCTGAACTACCAAACCAGTGGATTCCACCAAAATCGTCAGCCATTTTAAGTTCTCCGTCTATGTTTTGCATAGTCCAATCATTAGGTAAAGTTACAATTGAGTTATTGTAAATAGAAGTTGAACTGCCAGATTGCGTTTTTGGATAGTCATAAGCAGTGTAACAGAAAACAAGTTTTCTTTCTCCACAAACTTTGCATCTTTTTGAATAAACATGGTAGTGTTTGGCTATTAACTTAATAGGAGTATAAGGTGGCATCATAGTTTGTTGCTCTATCTCTCTAGTATCATAATATACTACAGTAAAGGACATGCCATCATCTTCATCTGGTTCTCCATCATCATTACCTAGATGACCTGGGTCATCTTCGCCACTGATAATTATAGGTTCATGTAAAGAAGCACCTCCGCCTGAGCCACAGCTACCACTAGCACAATTGTCACTGTCTAGAGTTGGGCAGCAAGAATCACAAAAATCACCACCTTCTGGACCAATTACTTTGACTTCTTTGCTCGAAAAATAATCTTTTTTACCTGCTCCAGCTCCAAGAATGTATGTTCCTTCTTGTAGTGAAGAACCACCAAAGAAATATTTATTTGCAAGTTCTTCTCTATCAAAGGTACCTTGTACAGGTGTTCCCCATAATATAGAAGATGTACCATATACCCATGAGATTCTTTCAGAATAATAAATATAATATTTAGATGGATCTGGAACATTTGGGTTGTCAAGATACATCCTATGTACATAATAGTTATCTGGATCTGCTATAGATGTATAATAAGCACCAAAGTTTTTACATATTACATCTGGACCATCTATAGGTCCATTTCCGTAAAAATGTACATTGTATGTTTTTGAACCAGAACCATTATCGCTAGTGGCATAAACAGTAAAAGAAGCTGGTCCAATTATATCTGATACATAAGTTATAAGTGACAAAGACATTGAACCAGGTGTATTTAGATAAGTTCCACCAGGAGAGATATCTGTTATACGAGCTGTATTGTTATGTATATTATCATATAGAAAAATACTAAATGAGTGTCCATTACCTATTGGTGCAGAAAATCCTATATATGCATTCGTATGTGTTTCTGGTTCAATTGGATCAGTTATTTCAAGTCCTGCTTTTGCACTAATTGCAAATATACTGAAAATAACGGATAAAATTAATGTTAGTTTGATTGCTTTCATGATAATTCTCCTCATATCAATAAAATACTTGTTATTTATGTAATCTATAGCTGATATATTTTGCATCAACTATAGAAATGATGGATAACTTCCATTAATATGTTACTTGAAAATAGCAAATAAAGTTCCTTTTTGTAATTTAAACGCAAATTAATCTAAATCAACTATAACCTTAATTACTTATTTTTAATTACAATTTAATTATTTTTTGCAAAAACAAATCAAAATAAAAACAATATGTTCTTATTTATTTTATATATAGAAAAAGAAAAGTAATAATATTCCTGTTATATAAAAGCTTTTTTTTTCTCAATATAGCTAAAAGGTGAGTAATCAATCAAATTGATTACTCACCTTTTAACTAATTTTTATAGAAATATAATAGATTATTTGTTTATTTTATTCTTCTTCTATTTTAAAACCACTTCTCTTACTTCTAAAGACTGCAATTGTTAAAAATACCAGACAAACTGCACTTACCACAATTCTGACAGGAGTGCTTACAGGCATACTCCCATTCATATCTAAAATAAGAACAGGAGCCAGCAAAAGAGCTATCAGGTTCATAACTTTTATAAGAGGGTTAATTGCTGGACCAGCTGTATCTTTAAATGGATCTCCAACAGTATCTCCAACAACAGTTGCCTTATGTTCATCTGTACCTTTTCCACCAAACATACCATCTTCAATTTTCTTTTTAGCATTATCCCAAAGACCACCAGAATTTGACAAAAGAACAGCCAGCAATTGCCCAGACAAAATAGCTCCAGCCAAAAATCCTCCCAAGGCCTCTATTCCAAGGGCAAAAGCCACAAAAATAGGAGATGCAACAGCAAGAATAGCCGGAGAAAGCAATTCCGATTGAGCAGCAGCAGTAGAGATTTCTACACATTTTTGATACTCTGGTCTTCCCTCATCATTGCCACTTCTGGGATCATAATCCATGATTCCGACTATTTCTCTAAACTGTCTTCTAACTTCCTTTACTAAATCAAAGGCTGCTCTTGTAACAGCATTAATAGCCATAGCAGAGAATAAAAATGGTACTGCTCCACCTATTAAAAGACCAATAAATACATTTGTAACATCAACTCTTATAGCTTGTAAATTAGCATCAGTCATAAATGAATGGAAAAGAGACACGGCAGCAATAACAGCAGTAGCAATAGCAAGTCCCTTTGTAAGAGCCTTGGTAGTATTCCCTACTGCATCCAATTTGGCTACTATTTTGTGAGCATCTGGGCTAACTCCATCTTCTTTCAAAGCTCCACTCATTTCAAAAACTCCGTTGGCATTGTCTGAAATAGGTCCATAAGTATCCATAGCCAACATAAATCCAGTAGTAGATAAAAGTCCTAAACCAGAAAGAGCCACTCCATATGCAGCTAAGATTAAATGCTGAGGAAATATAATTGCAGAAGCCATTATAGCTATAGAAATTGCCAAAAGCGACCATACAGAAGACTCCAAACCAGATCCAAATCCTGATAAAATAACAGTAGCAGGACCGCTTTTTGCAGCTTTTGCACACTGGTCAACTGGTTCACATTCTATAGCTGTATAGTAATGAGTTAATTTCTCTATTACAAAAGCCAAAATCACACCAAAAAGATTAGCAAGGGCAAACCTCCACCAGTCCACAGTAATTCCATTGATAACAACCGGTTGTTTCATAAACACTAAATGGGATACATAAAAGAATCCTATAATTGCCAAAATTCCAGACAAAGAATATCCTTTTGAAATAGGTTTCATAGGATCCATGTTCATATCATCAGAACCCTTTACGGAATAAATTCCAATAATAGAAGCAAAAACTCCTATAGCTCTTATAAGAAGAGGATAAACCACCATTGCTAAAATAGCTGCGTTAGTAGCCCCCGCAGTGGCGGTGGCAGCTCCTAAAATAATAGCAGCAACTAAAGTTACTTCATAAGATTCAAAAACATCAGCAGCCATTCCTGCACAGTCACCTACATTATCACCTACATTATCAGCAATAGTAGCAGCGTTTCGTGGGTCATCTTCTGGAATATTGTTCTCTACTTTTCCTACTAAATCAGCCCCTACATCAGCTGCTTTTGTATAAATACCGCCTCCGATTCTCATAAATAAGGCAGCTAAACATCCTCCAAAACCAAATCCAACCAAAACTTTCATGGATTCTTCTCTGAAAAGCAAGAACAAAACACAGGCTCCTAAGAGTCCAAGTCCCACAGTTATCATTCCAGAAACCGCACCGGACCTAAAGGCAATATAAAGAGCCTTTTTATAACTTGTAAGAGCAGCATTTGCTACACGACAATTTGCTCTGACAGCCATCATCATACCTGCCATTCCAGCAATATAAGAACAAGCTACTCCCAACACAAACGCCAGTGCTACTCCTACATAAAGAGGTACTGCTATTTTGTATTGAGAATCAGCATAAAGATCATTTCCTTTATAAAGAAAAAACATACCTAAAGCAATTAATATGACAAACCAAATCATTGTAGTCAATTGCTTCATTAAATAAGCCCAAGCCCCATCCTTAACTGCATTAGAAACATTTTGCATTCCAGTTGAACCAGGACTTTCTTTTGAAAGAGATATAAACCATGATATAGCAAATATAATGCCAATAAGTGCACTTACAAATACTATCCAAATAGATGCTTCCATCCAAGAGAATTCAGAAAAACTAGGAAGAGTAATGGCTTCGCTTGCAAATGCTACACTAGGAATTAAAAGGCTTACCAGTAACGTAATCAGATACACCAATTTTCTAAGACCAGTAATCATAATAAAAATTCTCCTCTATATTTATTACACCTATTTTTAGGTTACTATAAAAGAAAAAAAAAGTCAATTACTTTTAAAGAAAAAATATAAAGCTATGCTTTTTTATTGGATTGAGTATAATACAAAAGATCGAGATTTGTATTTCTTTATGTGTTTAATAATATAATACTGCTTGCAATTAATCACTTTTTGATAAAAATAAAGAAAATAACTGGGTCATACTACTGCAAATATCTCTCGAAAACTTTATACAAAAAAATGGTAAAAGTGTTAATTGAGGCAGTAAATAAATCAGATTGATGTAGTGTGTGCAATAAAAAACTCTTCATACTTGATTTTATTCCGTTTTGTGCGTAAATTTAAGCGTACAAGCGTAACAAACAAAATTTTGCATTATTCTCAAAAATCTATTGAAAGTATTTTCAATTAGTAGTATAATATAATAAATGCTTTATCTTGAGGTATATATTATGGATTACAAACATATAGAGTCCTTTTCCAATAAAGAAGTCTTTTCTTTGGTAAATCCTCTTCATGAAATAGCTATTGAAAATGGTTGTAAATATAAAATAGAAAAGGCTGCTGATGGAAATGTAGATATTATTTATTCTACCAGAAATTTAGTTATAAATATCTCTAATTACTTTGTAAGATTCAGCGGAGAATACGATATAAGAGCTTTTTTAAAACTTTACAAATCCAGCTCCGATTATATACTAAAAGAACTTATGTTTAATACGGCTATTCCTTGTGAATACTGTATAAACGACAAATGCACTACTTTTTTAATGGCAAAAGAAAGGACTATTGAATTTAATGGAGAAAAGAAAAAGCTGTGTGGTCCTTATAGACACAGAGTAGATATTTCTGTTACAGCAGATAATATCTATCAATGCAAATCCATTCTTTCCATGATGTTTGAATATGTATATCCTTACATGCACAAAGACATTTTCTATGAAAATACAGTAAATTACGCCAACAGTAAAAAGGGAGCATTTTATATTGTAGGTTTTAGGCATGTAAATAACAATCTGACTCAGTCTATAGAAGACTTTGTCAAAGAATGTCTAAAAATAAATGATGATGGAAAAAGAAAGATAGATGAAGTTCTATCTGTAACAAAAACTTTTGATAATGGAAAATATTTTGGAGCAACTACCAATTTTGCCAATGGAGTTTTATATGATTTTATTTTTGGAATAGAAACAAAGAAACTTCCAAAAGAGCTTCCTGATAATATGGTAATTTTAAAAATTCATGAAGGCGATTGGGCTGTATATAATTCTACTGCTAATAATTACAAAAGCATTTGGACTCATTTTACAGAAAGAAAATATTATGAGAAAGAGAAAAAGGGCTTTGACTCTTCCCGAGCCTTTTTTGAAATATATGATAAAGAAGGAAATTTTTCCAATGTACATATTCCTGTAGACAAAGAATTGCCCAGAGACAATGGAAAGCATATGTTGTTAACTCACATGCCAGATTTTTCCATAGCTGGTTATAAAACTTATGCAGAAACGGACTACCCTCTTTCAAAAGATTTTGATTTTGATTGGAATGACAAATACAGAGAAATTTCTCCTTATGCTACATATAAATTAGGTGTTCCTATTCATGCTATTTTTGGAAAACCTATTCAATTTATAGGTGGAGTAGTCATAGACGATACGATTTCTGTTCCTGATTATGCAGAAATTATTCCGATAAAAGGCGGATATTGGAATTTTGAGCATTTTGACCATTTTACAGGTGACTATTATAATTGGACTTTCGATATGCCTTACAAAAGTATTAAAGAAATGAATTTGAATCACCCAAGAGCCTTCTTGGAGTTTCATTATTATTGTCGAGGAGGCTACTGCACCACAGGAGGTCCTACCAGAATAGTTGGCAAAAAAACTTTTGAAGTGGTTAATTTAGATCCAAAAGTAGTATTTGGAAAAATGGAGGCTCCACCTGAAAGTATAGTTACAGACAATGATATAAATGATTTTTACAATGAAAAATCAAATTCTGTGCAGGGTTCCTGTGCCATAGGTTTTACCTATACTTTTGACTATCCAAATAGTCCTCATTTTGATAAACCTATTGTAAAGGGATTTTTTCCAAAAGAAGGTTCAGTTTTGCCAAACGATTACTCCAGATTAAGACTGGATGGAGGTCGATTTGTAAAAATCACAGAAGATATTTTTAATGGAGAGCCCGGCTGGGAAATAGAAGGGTATATGCACGGCAAAGAAGTGGAAAAAGAGACTGGCTTGAAAGTAGATCACTCTCGCCAAGCTATAGTAATTCAGTATGATTATGGCAAATTTTATGAAATTTATGTCCCTGTGTAAATAATGCTGAAATTATTTTAATAAAGGCAATTCATTTTGAAACAAGAACAAAGGGTTTTATTTGCAAAAAATATTTCATAATAAAGTTTTGCTTTTTAGAGAAAAGTAGTCGTTATTAAGTATAGCAAATAAATGAAAGGGAAGGTATAAAAATGAAAATCTTACTGGTCACTCTGATTATTTTAATTAGTATTGCAGGCTTTTGTGAAGAAAGTAAAAAGGAGAAAATTATGAAAAGAAATGTTATTTTGGGCGTGGACAAGGTAACTTGGGGAGAATTTCCTTCGTGTGTAAAAAATTTAGTAAAGTTTATGAAGAATGAAGAAATGGATTTGGATTATTTAATAGCTATGAGTGGAGAAGCTTTTCGCATGGCATATGATGGAAAAAATCCAAATCCAGGCATTTTTCACGTGAAATATAATCCAGAAATAGTTACTCATACTCTTGATATGCTAGGTGCTAAATATAGATTAATACCTTTAACTGATTTTGAAAATTGCAAGAAAGAAATTATGGCAACCGTGGATAAAGGAATACCAGCTCTTATAATAGAAGGTCCTGTTAATTGCTCTGGTACTAATATAATAACAGGCTATGATGATTTTGGAAATGTATTGCTTGGAGAAAGTCCCCATGCCTATATACCTGATGACCACACCGAGCCAGCAGATGAAACGGGATACTATAGAAAAAGTAATTGGTTCTCTTTTTATAACAGCTCAGAACCAAAGTCTGATAATAAACTTATTATAATAGAAAGCATAGGTAAATCTCTTTCTGAAAAAGAAATTTACTTGTCTACTTTCAAATTGGCATCAAAACTTATAAAAGGAACAAGAAAAGATTATTATTATTTTACAGGTTATGATGCCCACAATCTTTTTGCAGAAAAAATTGTCACTAAAGGAGACAGTTTTGTAAAACTTTACCTTGGTGATTATGTTCAATCTTATGCTACAGATTCTATGACGAATTGGTTTTTGCTTATATGTACCAATGTGATGTATTCTGACAAAGCAAAAGCTCTTCCATTTATAAAATCCGGCAAACCATTATTTCCTGAATATGAAAAAGAATTTAATCAACTTATAGAAAATTATGAAAGTATTTTTGAAATAACAGAAAGCATGAATAAACTTCCCGGATTATCTAACCCAGATGCAATGAATGATTCTGTTTTTATCAAAAGCTATGCAAATGGAATTATTACTATCAGGGATTTGGAAGCAAAATCAGCATTAATATTTGACAAAATCACAGTAAAATAAATATATAATAATGAGAGACTTGAGATTTGCTTAATCATTTTCAAGTCTCTTTTTTGTTGAGGAATTTCTAAGTTTATGATATAATAAATATAGAAAATAAATAAAAATTTAAGGTAATAAAGAATGAATGTTTCATGTGGAAAGTATAATATAGGTGATAATGAAAATTTGCTTTTAATAGCAGGTCCTTGTGCTTTAGAAAATTATGACTTATGTTTAGAAATAGGATCTGAAATAAAATCCATTTGCAATAAATTAAGCATAAACTATTGCTTTAAAGCCTCTTTTGATAAAGCAAACAGAACGTCTGTAACTTCATTCAGAGGACCTGGTATGGAAAAAGGTCTGGAAATTTTAGCAAAAATAAAGAAAGAATTAGATGTACCTATTGTAACTGACATTCACGAACCTTACCAAGCAGAACCAGTAAGCAAAATTGCCGATATAATTCAAATTCCAGCATTTCTTTGCAGACAAACTGATTTAATAGTAGCAGCTGCAAATACTGGCAGGGGTATCAACATAAAAAAAGGACAGTTTTTAGCTCCTTTAAATATGAAAAATTCAG
>JGI994J12354_10005935_pt1 | contig 10345 bp, 7 predicted proteins | sample IntmicLarv3ML3BL_FD_12354 | JGI IMG/M metagenome (IMG submission 12354)
GTCGCCGCGGACGCAAAAAATTAACCGTATCGGACGAATCACGTTTCTAATTTACGTTTTAAATTAGAATGACTAATAAAGAATTAGAGCCGGCAATTGTCGACTCTAATTCTTTTTATTTATATCAAAGCCCAAAGGAAATACAATACTTCATTTGTTTTTAGTATTTTTGTTGTTGGAAAAAAATAATCGTTGAATACCAATTTTTACATAGCTCGGCGAATAGCTGCCGATAAAACTTCGGGAACAAATTTATCGCAGCTGATGGTGCGTATTGCAATGGCAAGCGTGGCGCTTGGTATGGCGGTAATGATTGTTTCGGTAGCGGTAGTTATTGGTTTCAAAAATGAAATTCGCAACAAAGCGGTTGGTTTTAATGGAAATATTACGCTTACTAATTACGATGCCAACGAATCTTTTGAATCGTCGCCAATTCGTGTAGAGGACGCTTTTATTCCTGAAATTTTAAATTTACAAGGCGTTACTCACGCGCAAGTTTACGCCACCAAAGGCGGAATTATTAAAACAAAAGATGCCATTCAAGGCGTTATGTTGAAAGGAATTTCTTCCGATTTCGATTGGACATTTTTTGAAAAACATTTAGTTTCGGGCGCGATTTTTTCAGTGATTGATACGGCAATTACCAATTCCGTATTACTCTCGAAACGCTTGGCAGCAATGCTCGATTTACAAATAGGCGATGCTTTCGAAATGTATTTTATTCAAGATTCGCCGCGTGTGCGTAAGTTTACGATAAGCGGAATTTACGATGCGCAGTTGGAAGAAATGGATAAAATTTTGATTCTTTGCGACATTTCTCATATTCGCCGTGTCAATGGTTGGCGCGCTAATCAAGTATCGGGTGTCGAAATTTTTACCGACAAATTGGAAAACACCGAAATTGTTGCCGAACAAGTAGGAGAGTTGGCAGCTTATCATATTACCGAAGAAGGAACACGGTTGAAAGTGCATACGGTTTTCGATTATTTTTCTAATTTGTTCGATTGGTTGGGACTCTTGGATTTGAATGTCCTTATAATTCTTTCGTTGATGATTGTAGTCGCGGGCTTTAATATGATTTCCGGTTTGTTGATTTTGTTGTTCGAAAAAATTAGTATGATTGGTTTGTTGAAAGCGCTTGGTATGCGAAATTTCGATATTCAAAAAGTATTCTTTTATCGCGCCGCATTTATTTTAACAAAAGGTTTATTGTTGGGAAATATTTTCGGAATAGCTTGTTGCCTTATTCAACAACACTTTCAATTGATAACATTAAATCCCGAAAATTATTTTGTGTCGGTAGCGCCCATTCATTTAGATTGGCTGAATATTTTTGCAATCAATATTTTCGCGTTTATCGGAATTGCGATAATGTTGGCTTTGCCGGCGTTGTTTATCACTCGCATTAGTCCCGACAAAACGATGCGTGTCGAATAAAAATTATTCCGCCACAAGATTCAAATATTGTTCGTAACGATCCCACACTTCGTACACAAAATTCAATGTTTCTGTTCCTTTGAAACGCCCTCTCTGTATGGTTTCCCCTTTGTAATGAATTTCGTGTTGCATAAGCGGAATTGCCGAAGCGACTTCGTCCCAATTATCCGCGTTTTTTTCGAGCGAAGCGGCAAACGCGCGACAATCTTCAATTCTACTGCTTCCGGCATTGTAAGCCGCGAGAATAAATTTTTTCCGATTGACATTTGAAGTATCGTTGAGTTGCAAATATTTATCGATGTATTGCAAAAATTTTACTCCAACGGCAATATTAGTTTCGGGGTCTTCCAAATCGGTAAATCCTAAACTTTCGGCAGTCGTTGGCATAACTTGCATTAGTCCGTACGCGCCGCGGTGCGATTCCACTTCGGGATTAAATCGTGATTCCTGACAAATAAGCGCAGCCAACAATCGCCAATCCCAATTGAGTTTGCGAGCATATTTTTTGATTAGATCGTCGTAAGGCGAAAGCGATAAATATTGCGACTTCGCGTTGATTGTAATGAGAGATTGAAAATATCGTTGATGATGAAATTTATAATCGTTGGTAGTTTTATAATGCGCCAACCATTGATTGAGATGAATAATCAACGCCGTGTTATCCGATTTTACAACCCAAGCGGAACTGTCGGCAAGAATAAAAGCGTCGGTAAGCGTGTCGTTTAGCAAATAAGTAGCGCACTCGTGGCTGTTGCAAATCATAATATCGGCTTCGTCCGACAAAAGTTTTTTTACACGCTCGGTAAGCGAAGGAATAATTTCTATTTGATATTTTGAAGATTGAACATTGGCAAAATTTCGTATCATTTCTAATTGAAAACCAACCGGCTCGGCACGATAAATGAAATAGTCGCCGCGATTATCGCCCACCACGCAACGCAAAGTATCTTTCGCGAAATTTTCCGGCGATTCGTGTCTTCGTTGCCCAACTTCGCTCAATATAAGTGAAAGTAGAAAGGCTAAAAATAGCACGCCAAACCAAAAAATATATTTTTGAGAGCCAGTCATTTATAATCAATTTTTTCTAAAAGAAAAACCACGAAATGCCAAATTTGAACACTCGTTGCGGACGAATATAATGTAATGCCGAAAAATAATCGTTATTGAGCATTCCTTCATTTACATTAACCATTTTTAGAAAAATATTGGCGTGTTTCCATTTCATATTTATAAACGCGTCCATATAAGGATAATTTCCTATTTCACGTTTTGTTTGCGTATGAAATGTGCCTGTCGCCGGATTGTAAGCGTGCGCGTAATAAGCGGTGTTGTAATACATATCAACACCAATTTGCGCCGTTAATACATTTTTTACCAATTCGGCTTGTAAATAATAAGTGAGATTCGCGCTCAACGCAGGCAGCGGCATAATATCTTTATCGGACGAAAGTTGGAATAAAACTCGGTGGTCGAAATGAAACAGCCAAGCTTTGAAATTCTTTTGCAAATAAGCAGACATAATATTTAGCTCGCTGTTCAATTGTCTCGGCATTGCCAACGTGTCGAAATAAACGGCTTGCGAAAGCAACGAATAGTTGAATCCTGCTTCCAAATCCCAATCGGGAATAGAAAGTTTTGCTTGTATGCGTGTTTCGATAGTTTTATCAAAATCGTTTTGCCAAACAAAATGATTTCCGTAAGTATTATTAAAAAAATAATCGGGGCGTTTGGTTTGAAATAAAAAGTTTCCGCTAAGGTGTACGCCGCCTTTTAGCGGATAGAGCGAGATTCCGACATTTCCGTCTAACGAAAAATCGTTTTGAGTATAACCTGTCAAATCGTAACGAGCCAACGCGTTCCAATTAAAATATCGACTAAATACGCCGGAAGCGGAAGCATAAGTATATAAATTTGCTTGTGTTTCGTTTTTCGTAGGCGACAAATAAGAATCGCCGCGAAATCCGTAATTAGAAATATAACTAAAACCGATTCCTCCCGTAAGTTTTGAAACAATTGCGTCGGAAGCCCAAGGTTGTAACGATAAAAATAATTTATTGTCGAGCAACATATATCGCATAGAGTCGCGCGTAGCCGTAGGATTGATATAAAATTTATTTTGATAATACGCTCTTCCGATAGAATCGTTTAACGGAATATTGTCGGTATAATTTCGAGTAGCGGTTGTATATTCTGCCGAATGTCCGAAAAACACAACTGTTCCGTCGTCTGTGAGTGTGCTGTCGTTTCTGAAAAAATTTAAAGGCACAGCATAACTATGAGTTAGGAAAAAAGAATAATTATTGATATTTGTAACGGCGTCAGATAAGGTTATGTCTATTGTCCGAACGTTTATCGTGGTGTCGAGAATAGCGCCATCGTTAGCCATTCCGCCATTATGTTGGTTTTCCCAACCATTGTATATAAATCCGGCGTGCGCGTTGTAACGTTTTCCGGAATAGCTTGTCGAAATTGTAAATAAATTATTGTCGGTTGCTTCCTTGTCTAATAAACCACGTGTGCCAAGGTGTTTGTAATGTATGCTCCAATTCCATTGCGGCAACATATTTGCCGACACAAAGATATCTACATTTCCTTCTTCAAATTTAGAATTAGCAAATAGTGTTCCGCTGTATTCAAAGCGAGTGTATGCGGTTTTGGTATTATAAAATTTAATGTTTTCGGGCGTTATCGCGTATTCCAAATGTGGTGTCAGATAATAAAACGAATTATGTGATTGCCGTTCGAAATAATTGTGCAACATAACTGCCGAACCCACAGTTCCCAAATAAGTAGCGCCTACGTCGTTTTGTAAAAACGGATAATCACGGAAACGATCGTTAATCAAAGTGTCGATAGGAAGTAAGTGCAATGTGTTCAAATAGCGATTATGCTGCCAAGTGAAAATTCGTTGTCGCTTAATTGTATCGTTAAATAGATAAGTTTCCAATAAGCGCGCTTCACCTTTTTCACCTTCTTCGAAGGTTTTATCCGCACCTGTTTTCGTTTGCGAAGTGTCGATAGGTGGTCTGAGCCGATTTTGGTTGGTGTTGGATGGAGTAAAACCTCCGGTCCGCGTGGATCTTAAAGGTACTCTCTGAGCAACCGAATCGATAGGCAAGCATACAAAAAAACTTGCAGTTATTAATACTATTATTATACGTAGTGCATTCATATTATTGGATACAAATGTACAAAAAAATGTATTATGACGAGCCGTCATTAGTCGAGAATATATCCGAATCGTTTAAGTTGCTGCGGATTTTCGCGCCAATTAGGATTAACTTTTACAAATAATCGCAGGTTTACATTTCTTTCAAAAAAGTCTTCCATATCTTTTCTGGCTTGTATTCCCACCCTTTTGAGCGACGCGCCTTGCCTGCCTATGATAATTCCTTTTTGCGAATCGCGTATGACGTGAATCGTTGCTTCGACGTGATATACTTCGTCCGATTCTTTGAATTGCTCAATCGTAACTTCGGTGCTGTAAGGAATTTCTTTGTCGTAGTTCAACAATATTTTTTCGCGAATAATTTCCGAAGCGAAAAAACGCAAATTGCGATCGGTAAAAACATCTTTATCGTAATAAGCCGGACTTTCTGGAAGTAGCGCTACAATTTGTTTTAAAATATTATCGATATTAAATTTTTCTTGTGCCGAAGCCGGAAATATCAACGCGTTGGGCAATAAGCTGTGCCAACGCGCTACCAATGTTTCCAACTCTTCGGGCGTAGTCAAATCAATTTTATTTACCACTAAAACAATCGGAATATTTAATGTAGTTAGCCGTTCTATATATTCCTGATTTTTATCAAATTTTTCGACAACATCGGTTACATAAAGAATGACATCGGCATCGCCAATAGCGGTATTAACAAATTGCATCATACTTTCTTGCAACTTATAATGTGGTTGCAAAATGCCGGGCGTGTCGGAGAAAATAATTTGAAAATCTTCTCCGTTCACAATTCCCATAATGCGGTGGCGCGTGGTTTGCGCTTTTGCGGTAATAATAGATAATTTTTCGCCCACCAACGCGTTCATCAAAGTAGATTTTCCGACGTTGGGATTTCCGATAATATTTACAAAGCCTGATTTATGTGCCACAACTCGCCAATTTATTCGTATGCGCCCATTCGCAACATATTGATTTCACTTTCGGTAAGAAAACGCCATTGTCCGCGTTTAATATTTTTCTTGGTAAGTCCTGCGAAATATACGCGGTCGAGCGCTTCCACCGTATAGCCCAATGCTTCGAACATACGGCGAACAACACGATTTCGCCCCGAGTGAATTTCCAAACCAACTTCTTTTTTATCGATATTTACATATTCTACGTGGTCGGCAATTGCCATTCCGTCTTCCAATTCAACGCCTTCAATCAATTTGCGCAAGTCAGCAACTTTTACTTTGCGATTCAAATGCACTTCGTATATTTTCTTTTTGTTGAACGAAGGGTGTGTCAGTTGCTCGGTCAGTTCGCCATCGTTGGTAAATAATAATACGCCGGTTGTGTTTTTATCGAGACGTCCCACAGGGAAAACGCGCTGCGTACATTTTTCGCCGATTAAATCCATCACAGTTTTATCCGCGTGCGGATCGCCGGTAGTGGTAACAAAGTTTTTTGGTTTATTCATTACCAAATAAACTTTTGTTTCGCCTTTCATTCGTTCACCGTTGAAACGTACATCGTCGCCGGCTTGTACTTTATAGCCCATTTCGGTAATAACTTTTCCGTTTACCGAAACAACTCCCGCGGTGATATAATTGTCTGCATCGCGGCGCGAACAAATGCCGGAATTGGCAATAAATTTATTTAAGCGTGTTTCGCCGGAAGTGTTGGTTGCAGTTTTTCTTTTTGGTTTTTCGAAATTATCATCGATAGGCTTGCGAGTACGCGGTTTCTTGTCAAAACTGTTTGAAGAAAAACGTGAAGTGCGTCTATCGTCGTCGTCTCTTTTGAAACGTGGCTTGCGGTCGCTATCGCCAAACTCTCTTTTTACACGTGGTTTTCTTTCTGTATTGTTGTCACGAGAACTAAAACGCGAAGTACGTCTTTCGTCGTCGTCTCTTTTGAAACGCGGCTTGCGGTCGCTATCGCCAAACTCTCTTTTTACACGTGGTTTTCTTTCTGTATTGTTGTCACGAGAAGTAAAACGCGAAGTGCGTCTATCGTCATCGTCTCTTTTGAAACGCGGCTTACGGTCGGTATCGCCAAACTCTCTTTTTACGCGCGGTTTTCTTTCGGTATTGTTATCGCGAGAAGTAAAACGCGAAGTGCGTCTATCGTCATCGTCTCTTTTAAAACGCGGCTTGCGGTCGGTATCTCCGAGTTCTCTTTTTACACGTGGTTTTCTTTCTGTATTGTTATCACGCGAACTAAAACGCGAAGTGCGTCTATCGTCGTCGTCTCTTTTGAAACGCGGCTTGCGGTCGGTATCTCCGAATTCTCTTTTTACACGAGGTTTTCTTTCTGTATTGTTATCACGAGAAGTAAAACGCGAAGTGCGTCTATCGTCATCGTCTCTTTTGAAACGCGGCTTACGGTCGGTATCTCCGACCTCTTTTCTTGCGCGTGGTTTTCGTTCGCTATCGTCATCACGACGTGGCTTACGACCGAATGTACTCGTTGATTTAGTATTACGAGTAGTTCTACTACCTTCGGGTTTCCGCCCGAAAGGTTTTTTTGGTGTTCTTTCGCTCATTGTGCTTTTATAAATTTCCAGCAAAGGTAGGTAAAACAATTGATTATAAATATTTTTGTTGAGAGAAAAGTAAATAAAAACGCGGAGCATTTGCCCCGTGTTTTTATAAGTATGTTCGTCATTCCGCTGGCGCGAGTTTGCGACTCGTGCCTTTATTTTTGTTATTACATTTATTCTGTCGGGTTAAAACCCGACGCTATTTTATTTTGTCCTTTCAGGACAATGAACAAGGTACGCTTGCCGCGTTCTTCGCTCGGTGTAGCGTCTCGCTACGTCGTAGCTAAAAACTAAGGCTCTGCCTTGTACAAGTCGGGAGACTTGTTTTTAACAAAACGTACTCCGGAGACTACGCTTAGCACAAGTGCGAATTTTTTTCTGCCTTTTTTATAAATTTAAACCCACTTATTAGCGGGCAACAGCGGATGTTCGCTGATTTTTATCATAGGTGGAAGTTGCAGCGTCTTGAACGCAATGCCTTGTCTTTGCTTATGGATACGCATTACCAGTTCTTCGTCAAAACCTTTTTTAATCAATTCTTCGGGCGATAGTTGTTGCTCAATTAATTCTTGCAATACGGTGTCCAACTGGTCGTAGGGCGGTAGCGAATCGCTGTCTTTTTGGTGAGGACGCAGCTCTGCCGAAGGTTCTTTTTCAATCGTATTATAAGGAATAATTTCTTTTTTTCGATTGATATTGCGTGCTAATTCGTACACTTGGGTTTTATAAATGTCGGCAATTACCATAAGTGCGCCGATAAGGTCGCCGTAGAGCGTTCCGTAGCCCATTGCCAATTCACTTTTGTTAGAAGTGTTGAGTACTAAATGTCCGAATTTGTTGGAAACAGCCATAAGTAGCGTTCCGCGAATACGCGCTTGCAAATTTTCTTCGGTTACATCAGCCGTTTTTCGCTCAAATATTGGCGATAATTCTTTTATAAACGAATGATAAATACTTTCGATAGGTAATACATGATAAGTAATTTCGAGATTTTCCGCCAACTGTACGGCATCGGCTACCGAGTGAACAGTAGAATGTTGTGAGGGCATTAATATTCCTAACACATTCTCTTTTCCTAGTGCTTCTACTGCGAGAGCAGCTACCAAAGCAGAATCAATTCCTCCAGAAAGTCCAATTACAGCCGAAGTTTTACCGTTTTGCGCAAAAAAATTCTTTAATCCTGCAACTAGTTTTTCATGTATGTTTTCGATAGTATGCATTACATTACAAAGTTGCCGCTTATCGATTTGTAGTTATATACTTTATTAATTACATCCGCCATTACATCGGCAACCGACAGCACTCTTATTTTTGATGTGTCGGTATCGTTTCCGTTACGTAAAGGAATAGTGTCGGTTACAATTACCTCTTTCAGTGCCGAATTTGCAATGCGTTCGTAAGCCGGACCCGATAATACGGCGTGTGTAGCCATAGCACGAACACTCAACGCGCCTTTTTCCATCATCATATCGGCAGCTTTTGCCATAGTTCCGGCGGTATCAATCATATCGTCGAGGATAATAATATTGCGTCCTTCCACATCTCCGATAGCGGTCATAGCACCCACAACATTTGCTTGTTCGCGCGATTTATGACAAATAATCATAGGACATTGCAGAATGCGAGAATAAGCGTTTACACGTTTCGCGCCGCCCATATCGGGAGCTGCAATCGAAAGATCTTTTAGTTTTAACGACTTTATATAAGGTAAGAAAATAGCACTCGCGTAAATATGATCTACCGGAAAATCGAAGAAGCCTTGAATTTGGTCGGCGTGTAAATCAACAGTCATTACACGGTCGCATCCGGCAGCGTGCATAAGATTGGCAACTAATTTCGCGCCAATCGAAACACGTGGTCGGTCTTTTCGGTCTTGTCGTGCCCAACCGAAATAAGGCATTACCGCAATCACTTTATATGCCGAAGCACGTCGTGCGGCATCAATCATTAATAATAACTCAAATAAATTATCGATTGGCGGAAAAGTTGATTGTACAATGAATACGGTGCAGCCTCGCACACTTTCGGTGAATGCGGGTTGAAATTCGCCATCGCTAAAATCGGTAACAGCCGATTTGCCCATGTCTAATTTTAAAGCAAGTGCCATTTGCTCGGCTAAGTAGCGAGAACTACGTCCCGAAAAAATCTTAATTTGATGAGAAGAATGCATGATGTGGTAATAAATTTCTAGGTTCAAAATTTCTGTAAAGGTACAATCTTTTCCTATGAGAAACGAAAAAGATTTTTAACAGAGTTTGAACATACCTGCCGAATGTCGCTTGGTTGCTCAAATGTTTGGTTTTAGCAAAAACTTTCTACCTTTGTATCGTATGGAGAAAAATATAAATTAATTATGCTTCGATTCTTTACTTTTATCATTTTTATATTCGTGTGCTTGTCTGTTTCGGCGCAGAACGAAAATAAAATCAATAAACAATTAGCTTGGAAAGATGTTTGTTTTGATTTGCAAATTGGAAACATTCAATTGTATAAAGGCGATGAAGAAATTTCGCTGCCTTTGCTCACATTGGGAATGGACGAATTTCTGACACTTCGGTTCGACGATTTATCTACCACTCGCTCGTCGTTGCGCTATACGATTGTACATTGCAATGCCGATTGGGAAGAAGATAATTTATTTCTGAACGAATATATGGACGGTTTTCAAGAAAATTGGTTCAATAATTCGATGCATTCGCACGCAGCACGAGTTGGTTATCAACATTACGAATTGCAAATACCTAATCGAGATGTGCAATTAAAAGTGTCGGGAAATTATTTGTTGAAAGTATATGAACGCGATGCTTCGAAACCTGTTTTTGTTCGCGGCTTTTCGATAGTCGAGCCAAAATCGACAGCAACTTTGCACGTTCGTCCGCCTATGTTGACCGGCGAAAGATGTTTGCAGCAATTGGAAATTATGGTAAGCCACCCGCAATTGGAAGTGCGCAACGCTTTTCGTGAGCTGAAAGTGCGTGTCGAACAAAACGGCTATCGCTTGCCAAATGCCGAACAGCCGACACCTACCTTTGTCGAAAATAATCGTACGAATTTTTCACAACCCGACCGTAATTGGTATATGGGCGGCAACGAATTTCGTTTTCTCGATACTCGTAATTTGGAATTTAGCGGACAAGGCGTTGCGCAAATGACTACCGACGACAATGGTAGAGCATACGCGTTTCTTTATCCCGACGATTCGCGCGATA